>Ga0209342_10000930_pt1 | contig 33454 bp, 36 predicted proteins | sample RifCSP16_2_FD_184023 | JGI IMG/M metagenome (GOLD analysis project Ga0209342, IMG submission 184023) | Soil microbial communities from Rifle, Colorado - Rifle CSP2_sed 16_2 (SPAdes) (version 2) | ecosystem: Environmental > Terrestrial > Deep subsurface > Rock core/Sediment | place: Rifle...
CAGTTTGGAGATAAAAAAGCGGAGCATATATGAGAATATGTGAGCATTTTTATCTCCAAACTGACAAAGAGATCGGGAAAAATAGCAATTTTTATTTCAGCTCTTTTACCGCTTCGCCTATCCTCTTGACGCCCTTTACGATATTGTCCATCGAGGTCGCGTAAGAGAGCCTTATGAACTTATCGTCGCCAAAAGGCTCGCCCGGTACGACCGCTATTCCTGCCTCATCGATAAGATATGTGGCCAAATCGACCGAGCCCTTTATCGTCTTGTCCTTGTACTTCCTGCCGAACAGCTTCGAGACATTTGGGAACACATAAAACGCGCCCTGGGGCTTCAGGCAGCTTATCCCGTCGATTGCGTTAAGGCCGTCTACAATGACACCCCGCCTCTTTGCGAACTCGGAGACCATCGTGTCTATCGCGTCCTGCGGACCGCTTATGGCCTCCACAGCCGCCCACTGGCTGATAGACGACGGGTTAGAGGTCGACTGGCTCTGGATGTTGGTCATGGCCTTTATGATGTTCTTGGGACCTGCCGCGTAGCCTATCCTCCAGCCTGTCATGGAATAGGTCTTTGATACGCCGTTCAATACGATGGTGGACTTTTTCGCTTCCTCTGAAAGGGAGGCAATGGAAGTCACCTTGAAGCCGTCGTAAGCGAGCCTTTCGTATATCTCGTCGGATATTATAAGGAGCCCGTTCTCAAGGGCTATCTCCGCGATTTTTACGAGTTCTTTTTCAGTGTAGGCCGCGCCGGTAGGGTTTGAAGGGCTGTTGATGACGACCGCCTTGGTGTTCGGGCCTATGCTTGCCTTGAACGCCTCAGGGGACATCCTGAAGCCGTCAGATTCTTTCGTGTGCACTACCTTCGGGGTGCCGCCGCCCAAGGCGGCCATGACCGGATATGACACCCAGTACGGGGCCGGGATTATGACCTCGTCGCCGGGGTTCAAAACGGCCTGAAAGAGATTGAAGATGGAGTGCTTGCCGCCGCACGAGACAAGTATCTCGTCACGCGTGTACTCAAGTTTATTATCTTTCCTGAACTTGCCGATTATGGCATCCTTGAGCTCGTTTATGCCGCCGACAGCCGTATACTTGGTGTGCCCTTCCCTTATGGCCCTGATGCCGGCCTCTTTTATGTTTTCCGGCGTGTCGAAATCAGGCTCGCCCGCGCCGAAGCCTATTACATCCCGGCCTTCGGCCTTCATCGCCCTGGCTTTCGCGGTAATCGCGAGCGTTACCGATTCTTCCAATCCTGCAAGCCTGTCTGAAAGCTTGATCATCCTGGTGCTCCTTGAGGTTTAGCAGGCTGCTGAAAAAGGTCCATCTGCGTTGTCGTCTTCGGCGCGAGTTCACTGCGGCGTACTACAAAGTACGCCTCCTTCCTCGCGCCTCGACTCCTCACATCTGAACCTTTTTTGAGCAGCCTGAATCAAATTGGTGCTCTTCAGCAACCTGTTGACTATTCCTTTGCCAATTCCCTGAACTTCTTTTCCAGCTTCCGGGACACGCCCGGCGTGACAAAGGCGCGGACATCCCCGCCGAACCTGGCTATCTCTTTTATGAAGCGGGAGCTTACGGGCGCGTAATTGTCCGAGGTCATCATGAAGACCGTCTCGATGTCCGGGTCGAGCTTCCGGTTTATAAGGGCCATCTGAAACTCGTATTCGAAATCCGACACCACGCGCAGGCCCCTGAGGACTATCTTGGCCTTTTTCTTCCTCATGTAGTCCATGAGCAGGCAGTCGAAGCTCTCGACCCTGACCGTCTTGTACTTTTTGACCTCGGCCCGTATCATGTCGAGCCGCTCTTCAACATCGAAAAGAGGGGTCTTGGCAAGCCCCTCGGCCACGGCTACCACGAGGACATCGAAGAGCTTTATGCCGCGCTCGATGACATCGAGATGCCCCTTTGTAATCGGGTCGAAAGTACCTGGATATACGCCGATATGCTTAGACATCTTTCTCCCTGACGGCTACCTCTAAAATTGCTCTTTTTCCTGACCTCTGCGTCAGTGCGTAAATATCTAATTTTCAGAGACAGACTTATTTTTAAGGAAGTAGACGACCGTATCGCCATACCTCCTCTCATCAAACAGCTCAAGGCTTTTCAGGTCCCCCTCAAGGGCCATCCTCTTTGTGGTCTCGGCCACTATTACCCCCTCACTGGCAAGGAGAGCGTCCTTGTCGATAGCCTCGAGCGCCTCCCTCAGGAGGGTCGAGCTGTACGGAGGGTCTATGATTATAAGGTCGAACTTTTCGCCTTTTCGGCTGAACTGTTTCAAAGAGGCCTGGACGGTGCTTTTGTATACCCTCGCTTCAGCGCCGCAGGACTCTATATTTTTTCTGATAATCGATATCGCTTCGACGCCGCTGTCAACGAAGGTGGCTTCCAGCGCGCCTCTGCTCAACGCCTCCAAGCCCATCGCGCCCGTGCCGGCAAAAAGGTCGAGCGCCCTTTTAAACGGGAACTCCCTCGGGAGGATGTTGAATATGGCCTCCCTGACCTTGTCGGAGGTGGGCCTTATGTCCATCCCCTTTGGGGATGTGAGCCTCCTGCCCTTGAACCTGCCGGATACTATCCTCAATTGGCTTTAGCGCTCGCTTTTTTCGGAGACGCCGAAGACCTTGATGGAGATGAGGCGGCTCCTCGGGCCGTCGAACTCGGAGAAGTAAATGGCCTGCCACTGCCCAAGCGCGAGCCTTCCCTTGGTGACCGGTATGGTCACGCTGTTGCCGACCAGCAGACTCTTCAAGTGAGCGTCCGCGTTCCTTCCGTACTCGCCCTTATTGTGCTTGTAGTTGGGATTGTTCGGGACGATTTCCTTGAGGAAGTTATGGAAGTCCTCCTCGAGGTCCTTGTCGGCGTTGTTCAGGTGTAAGCTCGCGGTCGTATGGCCGGTAAATACCAGCGCCTGTCCCTCATGGATGCCGCTTTCAAGCAGGACGGCTTCCACCTGGTTCGTGATATTGACCTCCTCGGTCTTGGCACTCGATCTGATCCTGATAGCGCTGGTAAAGACCTTCAATTTAGCCCCCTTTTGAGAGAATCTGGCCGCAGACGCGTCCGCGGCGGATATTATACTAAGGTACGAAAAGAATTTCTACAGGAACTAACAGCTAAAGGAGCGTTGGCATAAGCTCGCCCGCCTTGCCTGCAAGTCTCAAGTCAACTGATGATGAAAGAGGCGTGGCTTCCGGGTTTAACTCGGCCACGAAGGCCCCAGCATCCTTTGCCCTCAAGGTCAGAGATGCCGCAGGCTGGACAACGCCTGAAGTGCCAACGACGAGCATGACATCGGCATTGGACGAAGCCTCAAAAGCCCTGAAAAGCGCCTCTTCGGGGAGCGATTCCCCGAACCAGACTACAGCGGGCCTCAAAAGGCCGCCGCAGGGGCACCTTGGCAGTATCTTTATCGGCACATCCCTGTTTTCGCTTGAATTCCCGCACTCTACGCACCTGACTTGCCAGATGGAGCCGTGGAGCTCTATCACCTTTTTGCTCCTCGCCAGAGCGTGCAGGCCGTCGACATTCTGGGTTATGAGTGTGAACTCAAGGTATCTTCTCTCAAGCTCGGCAATGGCGTAGTGGGCAGGGTTGGGCTGTATCTTAGATATTATGGAGCGCCTCCAGTCGTACCATTCCCAGACAAGGAAAGGGTCTGCCTCAAAGGCACCGGGGGTTGCCAGATCCTGCGGGTTATGGTTTCGCCAGAGCCCGTCCGCGCCCCTGAAGGTCGGTACGCCGCTTTCAGCGGAGACACCCGCGCCCGTCAGGACGACAAGCGAACGAGCGGAAGCGAGCCTGTTTTTGAGCTTTTCGATTTCAGTTTGCATTTATGAGTGAAAGAAGTGATTTTACGGATGAAAAGGGGGCTTTGCCCCGGGCAGAGGCGCAAAATTTGACAGGAATCAGACGCGGAACTTGCCTTCCTTGGAGATGACCCCGTTCCTTATGGCCTCGCTTATGAGCTTCCTTGCGTTCTCTAACTTTTCTTCCTCGACGGCTATGCGCTTTTCAAGGTAGCCGCTCATGTCGGTAGTAAAGCGCTCCCGTCCGAGCGTCCTTATGGAGCAGGTGATGTTGAACCCTTCCATGAGAGTCTCTATCACGCTCGCGTCAAGGTCGTTGTAGATGGAGTACAAGTCTATGAAGTTTATCCTGTTGGCCATAATACGCCTAAGTATATAGAATTTCCAAGGAAAAGTCAAACAATGGCCCCAACAGAGCGAGTTTGGATGGAAGAGTCGGTAATACCTGTGATGGAAGATAGTATCAGTATGCGTTGGGGCGGAAGTATGAATGCGGTGGGATTAATACCGTGGATTGGGTGTTTTGAAACTCCCTCTCCCCTTGTGGGAGAGGGCCGGGGAGAGGGGGTGTAGTTTTTCCCTTACTTCCTTGACTTTTCGCCTTAGTGCCTGCAATAATTAGTCAACTTACTCTCGGAGGATGCGGCTTGTGCGTATAAGAAGGTCTTTTGCTGTTTTTTCTTTTGTTTTCCTCTGGTTCGCCCTCGTTGGCATGGGCAAAGGCCCCGGCCCGGATGTGCCGATCCCGGAAGTGAGCTATAACGCGACCGTCAGGGACGACCAGGACATAACCACAAAGGTGGTCAACGCCTCATGGGAAGGCAACATCTTTTTCATAGGCACCAGGGGCAAGGGGACAGTGACGGTCACTTTCGAAAAGATAAAGAAGATAGCCGCCACCGGGAGCGGCACGAACAACAAAAGCGACTTTCAGGTGACGATGAAGAGCGGCGATGTCGTTGCTATAAGCCTGGAAAACGACCAGAGGTTCATGGGCACGACGAACTACGGCACCTACAGGATACTCGCGAAGAACATAAAAGAGATTACTTTCGATTAGAAGTATCTAAAGCAGAGCGAAACAAATAAAAAAAGGCGACCAGATGGTCGCCTTTTTTTATTATTTATTCCTCGGGTCGTCCGCCGGGTTCACGTAATTTATCCCCCAGGGGCCTGCACCGTTAATCTGTACCACTGTCTCGCCGGTTGCCCAGGCGAAGTGCGGGGACTTCGGCGCCATCAGAAAGAAGCTGCCTGGCGGAAGCTCAGTCCCTTTTGAAGTATCTGCCTTTTCACCTTTTGTCAGGTTAAAAGTCCCTGATATGACAGTCACACGCTCTGGCGAACCATGCCAGTGCGGCGGTACCCTGTATCCGTCCGGGAACTTGAGCCTGATGGTAAAAGGGCCCTGCTTTGTCGGGTCTCCCTCAAGTACCGCGATCTGTACGCCTGCTGGCAGCGAGGCAGGCCCGTCCGTCCATTTAAGCTGGTCAGGCCTGTAGATGGAATCTGCCTTCATGTCCTGAGCGAACGAAACAGACGCGACCGCAAGCAACATGATGGCAACAATCGGGATTATTTGCTTTAGATTAGCTCTCATCGTATCACCCCCTTTGAGAATGATATTCTGAGTCTATATCTTAAATCGGCGCTGTCAAAAAACTCTATTTACGACTAAGGCTGCCTCAAAAAATTAGAAATTTTTTCTGAGGTCAAGGAAGGGGCGGAAATAAAAAGCGCAGCATATAAGCTAATATGTGAGCATTTTTATTTGCGCCCTGACGCAGAGATCAGGAAAAAGAGCAATTTTTAGAGGCAGCCTTAAACCTTCTTCAAAAACTCGGTCTTAAGCACTATCGTGGTCTTGCCCTCGCGGCACTCAATCTCCCCGTTTTTTGAAGTGAGATGGATGCTCTTGAAGACCTTCCCCCTCTTGAGATTAAGTGAAGAACCCTTCACTTTCAAGTCCTTGATGAGCTGCACTGAATCCCCTTCAGCGAGGGCGTTTCCGTTGCTGTCTTTTACGTCCATGAGTCATCCTTTCTTGTAAATTCGTATTGTTTATTTAAGCAGGTTGAATTCCGCTTTGGTTTGAATACTCCGCTTCTCGGAGAAAATTATTAAAGACAATTCTACTTTTTTCCAAATTTTCTTTGTACAATCCTAAATAGGCTTCTTCGTCAAAGGACAATTCCAATTCATTGCGAACTGCTATAACTGCTAGAGGCAAGTACTCTGAAATTGAAAAAAACCGTTCCATGCACAGTTTGAAAAATTCCATCTGCTCTTTTTGCTGAATTGCAGTTAATTGCTGTCTTTCTTTTTCATATTTATCCTGTTGTTCGCTCTCAAACTGAAAATTATCATTCAAAATCTTCCAAACACGTTCATCAATAGTCCCCTCTAATACTTTTACTCCAATCTGTTCGAGATAATATTTTCCCTTTTGCGCGGTCTGTTCTATAAAAGAATCCAAAACTTCAATCCGATTTTTTCTTGCAAGTAAAGATACTCGCTTCAATGATAGTTCCAAAAATGCGTTTCTAAAATATTGTGAATAGGTTAGCACAGCTTGCACTGTTTCATTTGTTGCTACAATATGAATTTTAGCTAAAGACGCCGCATCTTCACGATAATCATCATCAAACGCTTGACTAGGTATATCCAAATTTGCCAATCGAATTAAAAAATTTTGCCCTTTTGTAATTGCCTCAGTTGCCTTTAAATAGACATCTCTTCGCAAAGACATTTCTCGTTCACGGTCACGCTGCTCTGAGTCATGCCGCAATCCTGCCTGTTGCTGTATACGCGAATTACGATTTGTAAAAAAAACACCTATAGAAGTTAATGCACACGCAATAATTGCTGCCCAAACAACATCGGGTATTTGCTTTATCAGATTTACTGCCAAAATTATAGTTTCTTGATCATTTTGCAAGGCCCTTCTCCCTACCCCAGCGCCGCCAGCAGATTCTTGAAATGTATCGCCGTCGCCGTGTCTCCGGTTATTTCCAGCTTCCTTGAGAAAAAGACCGTGTCCGGGTCTTCCTTGCCAAGCAGCACATCCATGAGGACTGCTACATTGCCGCTCATGGTGACATCGGGCGTGCGGGAGGAATGCGGGTGCACCTTGATGTCCTTGTCCTTTATATGGATGAAGAACTTCTTGCCAACATCCTTTGCCTCGAACAGGAACACCTTGTCGTCCACTTCGCCGAGCCTCTGGCGAAACCTCGGGTTATTCTCCAGTATGTGCGAGATGAAAACTCCGACGCCGATAGCTTCCATCCACAGCGGCATCGCCTTCAAGGGCAGGCTCGCACCCTTATACAATTTTTCCTTTATCTTTTTTTTCAGCTCTTCTTTTTCCATACCTACACCTTCACGCCGATGTGCACCGCAGCGATGCCGTTGAGGAGGTTATGGTACTTCACCCTCCAGAGGCCCGAGTCTTCCATTATCTTCTTCAGCTCCTCCTGCGGCGGGAACTTCCTGATGGACTCCGGCAGGTACTCGTACGCGCTCCTGTTGCCGGTTATCATCTCGCCGACATTCGGGATGAACGAGAACGAATAGAGGTCATAGATTTTTTTGAAGAGCTTGTTCGTGGGGTGCGAGAACTCAAGGCAGATGACCTTACCGCCGGGCTTTACAACCCTTGTCATCTCACTGAACGCCCTGTCCAGGTGCGTGACATTCCTTATGCCGAAGCCGACCGTGGCGCAATGGAAGGTGTTGTCCTCAAAGGATATCTCCTCACCGTTGCCCTGCACGAAGCGGATGTTCTTCAAGTAGCCCTTGTCTACGCACTTGTCCTTGCCTACTTTGAGCATCTCGTGGTTGATGTCGTAGACGACCACATTGCCCTTTTCGCCGACCCTGTCGGCCATGAGTATCGAAATGTCGGCGGTCCCGCCTGCCACATCGAGTGCGGACTGTCCCGGCCTGAGGCCCGTTTCAGAGGCCACGAACCTTTTCCATATCCTGTGCACCCCGAGGCTCATGAGGTCGTTCATCAGGTCGTACTTGGAAGCCACCGAATCAAAGACTTCCCGGACCTTTTTTTCTTTTTCGTGCTCCGGGATGGTCTGGTTCCCGAAGTGGGTCATCTTTTCAGTCATTGGGAATCCCTCTGAATTAAAATCGCTTAGCTTGCCCTTGCCTGAAAAACTTACTCCCCGTCCCAGTCAAACTGCTCATAAAGCCCAGCTTCACGCCTGGCGGTCGCGGTCTTGCTCTTATAGCTGCCTTTTTTGACCTTCATGCCCTTGCGCTTCAAAATCGTCCCGATGTAGTCGAGGTACGGGCAAGGCGGGTAATGTCCGTTGTCAGTCACCATGCACGAGGCAAGGTGTATTACAATTTCGTCCTTTTCTATCTCGGCTTTTTTCTTGGCCCTTTTCACGAGGTTCGCGACCGTTCTCGGGATACGCCTGCCGGGGCAGCCCCCGCAGTTGAACGGCACTGCCATTATCTCGGCATCTTTCGGGTATTTCGCAAAAGCGTCTATCCTCTTCGTGAAAGTGTTTATGCACGAAAAGCCGCTGCACCGCTCCTTGGCGAAGTCGCACTGGATGATGCCTATGAGTTTAACCTTACTTTCCATTTCCGCGTTTCCTGAAGAGCCTGAAGCCCATGACTCCCGCCACTATGAAGCCCACCCAGCTCAGGCCCGGAAGTCCCGCGAACAAGCCGGGGCCGTTAGAGAGCACCGACACGACAGAGGCGGCCAGCACAAGGGACGCGACTATTATGCCGCCGCCTATCCTCCTGCCCGCGTTCTCAAGCTCGTCGGTGACGGTTTCCAGCTTGTGGTGGACAAAGCCTATTCTTATCTCCTCGCGGAGCGTCCTTTTCAAAAGCGTATTGAGGTTCGTGGGCAGCTCGAATGCCGTCTCCACGATCTCCTCCAGTTTTTCCCTGCCCTTTGCGGCGACGACCTTGGGAGAAAACTTCTCCTTTGTCATCCACTTGAATATGAGGGGCTTGGCCACCTCCCACATGTTGACATCAGGGTAAAGCTGCCTTCCGACGCCCTCGATGATGACCATCGACTTCTGCAAAAGAAGCAGGTTCGGCTGCAATGTCATGTCGAAGCGGCGGGCCGTCTGTATGAGCTTCATCAGAAGCCCTGGTATGTCTATGTCTTCGAGCTTCCTGCCGAAGATGGGCTCTGATATATCGCGGAGCGCCTCCTCGAACTCGGAGAGGCTTACGCCCTCGCCGATGAGGCCCATGTCCCTGTGCACCGCGGCCATCCTCTTGTAGTCGGCGCGAATGAGGTGATAGAGCATGCTCGCGAGATATTTCCTGAGGTCGCTGTCGAGCCTGCCGATTATACCGAAGTCGAGGTAGATTATTACCCCGTCGTCCCTTACGAAGATGTTGCCGGGGTGAAGGTCGGCGTGGAAAATGCCGTGCTCGAATACCTGCTTGAAGAAAACGCCGATGCCCCTGACCGCGACCTCTTTAATGTCAACGCCCTTTGCCTTGAGCGTTTCGACCTCGTCGATGGGCGTACCGTATATGCGCTCCATGGTGAGAACATCTTCGGTCGTGTAGTCCCAGAAGACCTGGGGTATCTGCACCTGCGGGTCGTCCTTGAATATGTTGTAGAAGCGGGTGACATTCACCCCTTCAACCGAGAGGTTCTGCTCGTTCCTGATTACCCTCTCAAACTCGCTCACGACCTCCCTGGGCCTGTACCTGCGGGAAGCTGAAATATACTTCTCCAGCAGGCCCGCGATGGTGTGCATGACCGAGATGTCGGACTCGATGATATTTTCTATACCCGGCCTCTTCACCTTCACGGCCACCTTCGAGCCGTCGAACAGCTCTGCAAAGTGGACCTGCGCGATTGAAGCTGACGCGATTGGCACGCTGTCAAATGTTGCGAACTTCGAGCCGATAGGAGCCTTGAGAGTGGCCTCGACGGTCTTTTTTACCTCTTCGAAGGGAACAGGCGGGACCATGTCCTGAAGCTTCTTGAACTCTTCCACCCAGTCAGGCGGCAGAAGGTCGGCCCTGGTCGAGGCTATCTGTCCGAGCTTTATGAAGGTAGGGCCAAGCTCCTCCAGCACGAGACGGACGCGCACCGGCGTTGAAAGGCCCTGCGCCTTTTTCGAAACGAATATCCTCTCCAGCGCGGAAAAGAAGGGCGGGAATATCCGCAGGTCGCGGGCAAGGCTGCCGAAGCCGTATCTTATGAGCGTGACTACTATGCTGTTAAGCCTGCGTATGTTCCTGTAAGTCTGGTTTGCCATCGAATGTTAGATGTTCCCCTGCTGCTCGTCTTTTACTATTCTGGCTTCGAGTTCGGCCACCCGTTTTTCGAGCTTGTCGACTTTTTCGCGGGCCACCCTCGCCATCTCTTTTATAAGCTCGATGTCGTTCTGGGTCGCCACATTGAGCTTCTCAAATACCTTTTCAGACCCGGACGAGACATCTTTTTCGAGCTTCTCCTTAGCCGATTTTACGAGCGTGACGAACTCCTTCAAGGCCCTTACGCCCTCGTCCACGACTTTGTTCTCCACAGCCTGCCTGGGGGGAAGGCCCTCGGAGCCGGGCGCCTCCTTTGAGGTCTTTCCCGCGTTTTCAAGTTCGCCCAAAACCTCTTTGGCCTTTTTCTCAAGGCCCATGCCGATGAGTATCGCCTTGTCGAACAAATCAGACATAACAGCCTCCTTTTTTAGCGGCCGGAAGTGACCGCGCTCAGGTAGTCCTTGCCAGCGCCTCCGAGATACCAGCCGTTTGAAAAGCCGCCCTCGGTCACTGCCTTCAATTCAGCCAACGCCTCTTTATTATCGATTGCCCCGTTCATGCGGGCCCTGAATACTTCGACTATTTTTCCGGTGTGCCTGTACTGGGGAGATATCCTCAACGCCCCGGCCCCGGCTTCACGGAGGCTGTCCACGAACTCGATGAGCGTATATGTGTCGGCGCTCAAAATAGAGGTGCCGTTTACCGAGAAGATGGGCTCTCCGTCAACGGTCTTCAGGTCCATGCCGTCGGGGTACTTCATGCAGTGGTGCTTGCAACTGGTTTTGGTGAGGCCGAACGCGCGCGAGGTGTAGCACCTCCACGAGAAGGCCAGAGGCACCTTGCCGTGCGCAAAGACTTCGCCGAAAATGCCGGTCTCCTTTATGCTGTACTCGAACGATTCCTTTGACAGCTCGACCGGAAAAGTCACTCTTTTAACGCCGATGGATTTTAAAAATTCTATCGTGGGCGCATTGTACGCGGTTATGTGCGGGCCCGCGAAGACCTCCCTTTCCCCAGGGTCAGCCATATTGAAGACGGCCATGTCATTGGCCTCGATTGAGCACGAATGGGCAAGGAGCTTTCTTGTGAACTCAAGCTCGTCCTCGTTGGAGATGACGGCAAGGCTCGAGAGAGTCACCTTTTTCCCGGCGTCCTCGAGGAGCTTTATTATGGCCTTGAGGTCGCTGTGAGAAAACCCGAGTTTGCGGGTACAGACCACCTCGCCGATGTAGACCCTGTCCACATCCATTTTGGCGGCTTCCTCATAGAACCTGAAGAACTCGTCCTGATTCCAGTCGAATAGGACAGGCCCGAGCGTAAGCTCCATAAAAAAACATTCCTTTGCGGGATTTTTACAAGAATAAAGTATGCAACACGGGGGAGGGAAACTCAAGAAAATTCAGGTTAATTTGTATTGCATATGCAGGCCGCTCAAAAAGTTACAGATGCGAGGAGTCGAGGAACAAGGAGTGAGGCGTACTTTGTTTGTACGCCGCAATGACGAGAGACGATGACGACAAAGCAGATGAAGCTTTTTCAGCGGCCTGCCTCAGTAATCGACTTTCACAAGGCAAAGCCCCCCCGCCGGGGCGGTCATTAAAGCCGATGCCCTGCTTTTGGCCGCTATGATATCCGCTATATCAGCGGGCCTGCGCTTGCCCTTGCCCACGGCAACGAGCGTGCCGACCATTATCCTCACCATGTGTCTCAGAAAGGCAATGCCCCTGACCTCTATTTCGATGAGGCCGTCTCCCTTCTCAAATATCTCGACTCCCGTGACCTCCCTTACCGGGTGGTTCGCGTCCGAGCCGGCGGCCATGAACGACGAAAAGTCCTTTTCGCCTATGAAGTGCGTGGCAGCTTCCCTCATGGCGTCAAGGTCGAGTGGCATGAGGACATTCCATGAAAAGTTGCGCAGAAGGGCCGAAGGGTGGTTCCGGTTGATTATCCTGTATAGATAGACCTTCCCGGTGGAGCCTCTCCTCGGGTCAAAATCAACAGGCATGTCAATAGCTTGCTTGACCACGATGTCGTCCGGCAGAAAAAAGTTCAACCCTTTTATCATGTCCTGGCAGGAAATATTGGCATTGGCCTTGAGGCTCGCGACCTGCCCGAGCGCGTGCACCCCGGCATCTGTCCGAGAGGCCCCGGCAACGCTGGCATCGCCGTCGCGCGTGAGCCTTCTGGCGGCCTGGATAAGGGTGCCCTGTATCGTCGGCAGGATTGTCTGCGTCTGCCAGCCCGAGTAGTTGGTGCCTTCGTATTCGACGATGAGTTTATAATTCCGCATAAATACTCTGAAAACTAACTTTATAATTTCTTAAAAATAGCTATCACGCCTTTTAAAGAATTTTCTGTTAAAACTTCGTAGTCATCTAAATGAATATGTCCTTTTTCAGGCTTATCGAGCAGTCTTTTGCAGCAGTCCATTAATTTCTTTAAGCCTGTTTCTGTAGCATAGATACAAACCTCATTATCTACAACTCTCAATTCAATATCTCTGTTACTAAAATCTGGCTCCGTAAATTTTTTGTTCATATTGACCCCTTACCGTTTAGATAAATGAGGCTACACTCAAAAATTTAGGACAACCCTAAACTAAAAAACCCTCCCCCTGTTCGGGAGAGGGTTTTGAGGTGAACCAGTTAAATGTAGTCCTTTATGAGGACTTCTGCTATCTGCACGGCATTAAGGGCCGCGCCCTTACGAAGGTTGTCGGCCACTATCCACATGTTGATGCCGTTTGGCACCGTGTCGTCACGCCTTATCCTGCCGACGAACACCTCGTCCTGGCCAGCCACATCAGAGGGCATGGGATAGACCCCCTCTTTCGGGTCATCGATGACGATAACGCCCGGGGACTTGGCAAGGAGCTTTTTCACATCCGCGGGGTCTATGGGCTTTTCAGTCTCTATGTTGACCGCCTCGGAGTGGCCCACGAACACGGGCACGCGCACGGCCGTGGCCGAGATCTTCACAGACTCGTCGCCGAAAATCTTGTGCGTCTCGTTGACCATCTTCATCTCTTCCTTCGTGTAGCCGTTGTCAAGGAAAGAGTCTATCTGCGGCAGGCAGTTGAAAGCTATCCTGTGAGGCAGCACCTCGACACTGGGCTCCCTCATGTTGAAGAGCTCCTTTACCTGGCTCGAAAGCTCTTCCATCGCCTCCTTGCCCGCGCCTGATACCGACTGATAGGTCGAAACGACTACCCTTTTAATCCTGTACTTATCGTGAATCGGCTTCAACGCCACGACCATCTGTATGGTCGAGCAGTTGGGGTTCGCGATGATGTTCTTTTTCGTGTATTTGGCTATATCCCCGGGGTTGACCTCGGGCACAACGAGCGGCACATCCGGGTCCATCCTGAACTGGCTGGTATTGTCTATGACTATGCACCCGGCCTTGCCGGCTATTGGCGCGTATTTAGCGCTAACCGACGCTCCCGGCGAAAACAGGCCTATGTCGATACCCTCGAAGGTCTCGTGCGCGAGGTCCTTGACTGTCTCGTCGACCCCTTTGAATTGAAGGGTGTTGCCCGCGCTCCTTTCGGAGGCCAGAAGGCGTATCTCGCCCACGGGGAAGTTCCTCTCTTCAAGGATAGTCAGAAATTCCTTGCCGACGACGCCGGTTGCGCCGACGACGGCGACATTGTACTTTTTCTTCTTCACCTGTTACCTCTAAAATCCCTCCGGTTGGCCGGTTGGGTCTATTCTAGGGTGTCTCTAAAAATTAGAAATTTTTTCCGAGTTCTAGGAAGGGCGGAAATGAAAAGCGCAGCATATATGAAAATATGTGAGCACTTTCATTTACGCCCTGACAACGAAATCGGAAAAAAGAGCAATTTTTGGAGGCACCCTCTACCTTTTCGGGTATTTAATCATAATAAGGCAAAGGACATGGGCAAGTCAATCGCTCTGTTTAGTTGTGCTGCCCCCGAATATCACCAGCATGACAGCCGCAGTAATGGCGGCCATAGCGCCAAGCCCTGCCCCGCTTATCTTCTCGCCCGCGGCGGCAACGCCCAGAAGCACGGCAAAGACCGGGTTCACATAAGCATAAGAGGTCGCAAGAGACGCCCTGACATTGTTTATGAGCCAGGTGTAGGCGCTGAAGCCTATTATGGCCCCGAAGACTATGAGGTATAAAAGAGCCATGCCTGAGCGGAAAGAGACGGCCTCGGGGACCGGCTCTCCCCAGAGGAAACTGAGGACAAAGAAGAAAAAACCCCCGGCTATCATCTGGACGGCGGCGGCCATGAGCCCCTTTGGAAGTGGCAGCCTTCTGCCCCATGCCGAGCCAAGCGACCAGCCGATGGTGGCGACGATTATGGCCAAAGCCCCTGCCGGGTGCGCCCTGAAGTCTCCTTCAAGATTTAAAAGGACTACGCCCGCGAAGCCCAGCGCCACGCCGACCCATTCAAGCCTTGATGGCCATCTGCCCCAGAGTCCGAAGAAAAGAACCGTCCAGAGCGGGACCGTTGCGACCCCGAGAGCGGCAAGGGAAGAAGCCACCCACTGCTCGGCGTAGACGACCCCGCCGTTGCCGACAAGGAGGAGCAGAAAACCGACCAGTGCGCCTGCGGCCCACTCCTTCTTTTCAGGGGCTTTTACGCCCGTGAACCTCAAAAAGGCGTACACCACCCAGCCGGAGATAAAGAACCGGAGGCCCGCCATCATGAACGGCGGGATAGACTCTATGGCTATCCGTATGGCGAGATAAGTGGAGCTCCAGAGTATGTAGACGGAAGCGAGTGCTATGAAGACTTTAAGCCGCTCGCCCGATTGCGGGCTTGCCAAGAAAAAGAACCTCCCAAAAAATTAATAATAACCTCTGAGGGGTTTGGGAGGCAAATGGAAAAAGATTAAAATTAACATCGTGACTCTTACAATTAATCAGCTTATTCGTTCGCTTCTAATATTATTTTTAAAAGAAATTTACCGAAATCCGGAGCAATAATTTTTATTTGATTATCTGGTAAATCTTGCGCCCAAGCTACAACAGGGTTCTCCTGCTCTGCTGTTATTATAGATGTATCAATTGCGAAATAAACGCCATCGTCATAGTCATAAATAATTATCAAATTATTTGGAAGCTGGATATCTTCTCGCTCTCTCAATGTTAACCATATTCCATTTGGAATACTAGCATTAATGAACTCAGCGCGTGTAATCCCGTAAATTTCAACTCCGAATATCGATCCAGCACCAAACCTTCTTAGAAATTCTTTATAGGTTGGCGGAAATTTCAGTGATAGTACTCTTTCAGCCATTAGGATAAGTTCCTCTGCTTTAGGGCCGCTAAAGCGACCCTCCTCAGCATTTTTATTGATTATTTCAAAAGCCTTTTTTAAATCTTCCATACTCATTTTTCTCTCCTAAATCGGCTCGGTCCGTAACTATTATGGCTGAATTGGCAGATTTTTTATCTGCCGTTCAATATCAAAATTTAGTGGTCGTAAAATTACAGCAATCCTTTTTAAATCTTTATTACACCAGTTCCTTTTCCTTGTCCTCTTCCCCGCCGATGAGCTCCAGCCTGTTGGAGAACTTCGCCGACTTTTTTTCGACCTCGTCGTACTTCATCTTGGCGAAGTTGATATGACGGCCCAAGGTTTCGAAATCCGAGGCGAGCTTGTCAAACTCCTGCCTCAGCGTATTGATATGCGCGAGTATCTCCTGTGCCTTTTCTCCGACTTCCATGCCGCGTAGACCCATAAGGATAGTCTGGAGATAGGCGTAGAAGCTGTTCGGCGAAACAGGGATGACGCGTTTTGAAAGCGCGTAGGAAGAAAGGCTTTTGCCCGAGTCTTCCTCCATGGTTATGAACTCGTAATAGACGCCCTCTGCCGGTATGTACATGAGGGCAAGGTTGAGCGTGCCTTCTGATGGCCTGATGTAAGATGACGCTATCGCGTCAACATGCTTTCTGCAATCAGAGGCAAGCTTTCTTGAAGCCGAGCGGCGGGCCTCGTCGGTCAATGCCTCCGAGAGCTTCCTGAAGTTCTCAAGAGGGAACTTGGAATCCACGGGCACAAGCCCCTCATTGAGCCGGATTACAGCGTCCACCCTTGCCCCATCGCTAAAGCCGTACTGCAGCTCGTACCTGCTTAATGGAAGGCACTGGGAAAGGAGGTCGCCAAGGAAGAACTCGCCGAGCCCTCCCCTGAGCTTTGGCGCGGAGAGTATTTTTTCCAGCCCGGAGATGGACTTGCCTATCTCGAAGACCTGCTCAGTTGATTTGGAAAGCTCGCCGAGGGCCTGTCTGACCTCGCCGACGGCCCTGTGCGCGCTGTCCATGCGGGTGTTTATCTGGCCGGTCGATGAATTGAGCTGGGCCGTGACAGAGGACAGCTGTTCGGCGACCTGCCCCGTGACTGCGGAAAGCTGTGAGTTGATATGCCTGATGTTGGCTGAAAGGGTGCTCTGGAGTTCTGTCTTGAGGGTGTCTATCTGGCCCTGTAAATCGTTATTGCCCCGCCCTCGCACCGCCTGAAATACCAGGAGGCCGCCGAGGGCAAGGATAACGATTGAAAGGATGGCTATTGCTGTTTGCATTTAATCGGCAGCCGGAAGGGCCGCATGACCCTTCCGGCTCTTATCTCTTTGAGGGCTAATGCCCCGTAGCGCTGCGGTTCATTTCTTATGTGGATGCAGGTGGGCTGGGTGGTGATGAATAAAACCTCTTCCACCCTCCCCTAAGTCCCCTCCCATCAAGGGAGGGGATTCTTAAAGAGAACCGCCCCACAGCAAGCTGCGGGGCAGTTCATTTTAAACGTGGGCCTCTTTACCCTTATTGGACTTGCCGGGCTGAACAGAAGAAGCGGCGTCCTTCCTTTCCATGAACTCCCTGGCCTGATGGACAAAGGCCTCCATCCTCGTATTGGCGTTGGTATCTTCAGCGCCCTCGTAGACCATGTGGAGATAAGGGATGTTGCTGTTGTTCTCGCGGAGCCTCTTCAATATAGCGTTCACGACCGTGCCAGGCATGCATGTAAACGGCATGGCGTTCACGATTCCGTGGCACCCGTGGGCTATGTATTCAAGGGACTTGCCTATGGAAAGGACGGCCTCGCCCTCGAAAGAGTCGTGCAGGTACGGGGCGGCCCTTTCGATTATCTCCTTTACCGGAGGCTCGTGTCCGCTCCTCATGTCGCCGTTTATTATGTTCTCCATCTTCTTCTCGTCGCGCCTCTGGAAGAAATCGCTGGTTATCGTGCGGAAGTAGTCGCCGATCTGGCCCCGCTCCCAGGTCTTGCGCTTGTTGCAGAAGTTGGTGTAGTAGATCCACTCGCCAATCGTGGGCATCCTTACTTCCGCTCCAAGAGCCTCGAGCTTTTTCACCATGTTCTCGTTAGAGAACCTGTTGCTCCTGACATATATCTCGCCTACGACGCCGATTATGGGCCTGCCGCCGATCGGGTTCACCGGCACGCGCCTGAACGCCTCCTTGGCCTCCCTCAGTTCCTTATCAGGGAACCTCTTTGCCGTAACGGCGTCGCAGACCTTATGGACAAACTCCCAGTAGACCTTTTCAGCGTCTCCCGGGTTTTTCTCATAGGGCCTTACCTCGCGGAGCCTCTTCTCGAGAAGGTCTATGCCGCATATGCCCCACCATCCGAGCCTCGGGAAGTTCCCGTTGACTATGTTGAGCTCCCTGTAGAAATTCCCGTCCTGATCAGGGGCGTACACAGGGACATCCTGGTAGCCAAGCTCGTCGAGTATGAGCCTGTGATAGCGGTTGTACTGGCCGAACCTGCACGGGCCGTTGCCCGAAGGCATGAAGAACGCGCTCTTCTTCGGGTCAAACCCTTCACGCTTGATGACCTTGACCATGTCGCCGGTGGTGAGTATGGCGGGGTAGCACTCCCTGCCGGAGGTGTAACGCCTGCCCCACTTGAGGCTGTCTTCATCCGGCTCGGGCATGACCTCGGCGTCCAGACCGCAGGCGCGGAAGGCCGCCGCTATGCCGTGGACCCCGTCAGACATGTTCGGCAGGTATATCTTCTTTTTTATGCCGGTCCTGTCGAGTACCTGCTTTTCCCTTACCTCAATCCTCAGCCTGCCCTTGGTGTTCCTGATGCTGTCGAGGAACGCCTCGCACCTGGTTATGGCCCCTGCGTCAGCCGAGTGCTCGTCTATCTCGAGCTGAAGGAAAGGCTTGCCCGAAGAGACATCCTTATAGAAGTGGGATATCATCGAGTCCGGGCCGCAGCCGAAGTTCGTTATGTATATCGAGAAGAGCCGGTTGTCGGTCTTAATCATCTTCGCCGCCGCAAGTATCCTCTGGCCGCTCCTCCAGTACATATCCTCGGCCAGTGCGCCTTCGGTGACGGAGTCGACATCAAGCATGTCATTGGGTATGGCGATAGTGCCCATCTCGCGAAGCTTCTGCGGGAGCTCCAGGTTTATGCCGGAGTCGGTCGTATTGTACGCCCTTCCGACGATGACGAGCGCCGTGTCCTCGGGCTTGAGGCCGTCTATGACCTCTTTGCCCCTTGCCAGCAGCTTTTTCTTGAACTCGTCCTGGGCCGCGAAAGCCGCTGCTACGGCCTTGTCGACAGCGCCCTTGTCCTTGCCGAGCACCTTGCCGAACTCATAGAAGTCCTTCTTCATGAGATTTTCTTTGGTGTTGAAGTGGATGACCGGAGTCAGCAGCTCCACCTCGGCGGCCTTGAAGTCATAGGCGGACTTGCACAGGTACGGTATGGTCTGGACATAAGGGCAGAGCTGCGTGAAAGTCTGGCCTTCTTTCGCGGGCTTCATGTTTATGATGGAGGGCAGGAATATCTTCTTTACGCCCTTTTGCATGAGCTCGTTCACATGACCGTGCGCAACCTTTATGGGGAAGCAGGTCTCTGTGACTATCTGCTCTATGCCGTTCTTTATAATCTCCTTGTTAGTCGGCGAGGACAGCTGGGTCCTGAAGCCGAGTACATCGAAGAAGGCCTTCCAGAACGGGTATAGCTCGTACATGAAGAGCATCCTCGGCAAGCCTATGACTGGCGCGTCCTTGCCCGCGGCCTTGCCGGTGTAGGCGGAAAAGAGCATCTTCTCGCGCTCTTTGAACAGGTCAGGCAAGTGGCTGTTCTTGGAATCGTCCCTCTTGACATCGTATTTTTCGCAACGGCCTCCGTAATAAAGCGGGGCCTCGCCTTCCATCACGACTTTTCTTACTTCGCAGATGTTCGAGCAGTCCCTGCACTCAAAAGAGGTAAGCTCGTATTTCTTCCTGCCAGCGTCCCAGCCCTTGAACTTCGTCTTCGCGTTCGCCGGCATTTCCTTTGCCGCGAGCATGGCCGCGCCGATGGCGCCGGTGACATCGTGGTTTTCGGGCACGGTTATCTTTTTGCCCGTGACCTTCTCGAAAGCCGCCACGACGCCCAGGTTCGCGGCGGTGCCGCCCTGGAAGAATATCTTATTGCCTATTCTCCTGTCGCCGACGACCCTGTTAAGGTAGTTCTGGACGATGGAGTACGAAAGCCCGGCCACGAGACCGTCTTTTTCGACGCCCCTCTGCTGGTAGTGAACCATGTCCGACTCGATGAAGACAGTGCACCTTTCGCCCATAGGCGGCGGGGTCGTGCACCCGAGCGCAAGGTCGCTGAACTCGCCCTTGATGCTTATACCGAGCCTTTCAGCCTGCTCCTCAAGGAAAGAGCCCGTACCGGCGGCGCAGACCTTGTTCATCTCGAAATCCACGACAACGCCGTCTTTCAATGCTATGTACTTGGAGTCCTGCCCGCCTATCTCGAATATGGTGTCAACCTCAGAGTCTATCTCGGCGGCGGCGGTGGCCTGCGCGGTTATCTCGTTCCTGATGATGTCCGCGCCGATGAAGTCTCCGGAAAGGTACCTGCCAGAGCCTGTCGTGCCGACGCCAATGACATTGACAAATTCGCCGCACTCGTCTCCAACCGAGCTCAAGCCCTCCCTTATGGCCTCAAGCGGCCTTCCGGCGGTTGCCAGGTAGCGCTTGGTCACGAGCTTGCTGTCCCTGTCTATGAGTATGACATTCGTGCTGGTGGAGCCAACATCTATGCCGAGATAGGTGTCTAACTTCTTGCCTTTTTCGAGGACATACCCGGTCGAGCTCTTCCTCTGGGACGGATGACCCTCGGGGCGGGTAAGCTTGTCAAGGGACCTGTCGTTCTTCCTGCCGGAAGAGATGTAGTCGCTCAAGGCCTCGACGCCCTTGAAGGCGCCAATGGCTTTTCCCAGCTCGAGGCAGGTGAATACGGCTCCGAGCGCGCCCATTGAGGCGAAGTGCGCCGGTATGATGTAGTCAGCCTCGTCGAGCTCGAGGACTTCCTTGAAGGCCTTTCTAACGCCCTGGTTTGCCGCAACGCCGCCCTGGAAAGCGACAGGCTTCACAAACTCCTTGCCCTTGCCGATGGTGGCCTTGAAGTTCCTCGCCACGGCGTAACAGAGCCCGGCGACTATGTCGTAGTCGGGCGTGGCTATCTGCTGAAGGTGGATCATGTCGCTCTTGGCGAAAACAGAGCACCTTCCAGCGACCCTCGGCGGGTGCTTGCTCTTTAACGCAAGGTGGCCGAAGGCCTCGATGGTAAGGCCCATCCTGAAGGCCTGCTGGTCGAGGAACGAGCCTGTTCCGGCCGCGCATACCGAGTTCATCTGAAAGTCCGCTATGCGCAGCTTTCCCTCGTCGCCATCCGGAGCCATGAAGATGAGCTTGGCGTCCTGGCCGCCCATCTCGATTATGGTCCTGGCCTCGGGGTGGAATACCTCGGTGGCCTTGGCCTGGGCGATGACCTCGTTCGTAAAGCCCGCGCCTATGAGAGGGGCGATGAGCTTTCCGCCGGAGCCGGTTGCCGCGACCAGTTTTATATTCTCTTTTCCGTACTTGTGGATGATCTCTGAAAGGATGGAAAGGGATGTTTCAAACGGCTCGCCCTTGGTCCTCGAGTAATGCTCTTCGAGCAGGTTTCTGTGCTCGTCGAGGACGACCGTATTGGCGCTCACGGAGCCGATATCGATACCGACGAAGAAGGTTCTTGAACCAGACAACTTGCACCTCCGGAATTATGGCTTTGAACAGCGGGAAAAAACAACGAATACGAACTGTAGCTTCAACAGCGCAACGGCGATGCCAGGTCTTGAAAATGAAAGAAAAACCTTATAAAAACAAGGTTTTTATGAAGGTTTTCCATGAGATTAATCTTTTTATTATCAATTATTTCAGGAGCGATGTCAACAGAGTCTTTCCTGCGCTGTTGCTTCGTAATCATAAGGGGAGACAGGGGGGTTTTCCGCGGAATATCAAAAACCGGCCTTTCACGCCAGGGCGGTCCTGGAAAAAAAAAGGCCCGGCAGAGCCGGGCCTTTTCTCAGGTTCTTTACAATAGTCTTTATTACTTCGCCAGGTTCTTGAGATGGGCGACAATGGCTTTTACTTCGTCATCGGCAAGCTTCTGCTTCGGCATGCCTATGGCATACTGCTTGTACTTCTTCGCGGCGCCTTCACGGCCCTTCACGATGGTGTCAGAAACTTCGGCGTCAGCAGCGCCCTTTACCCAGGCATTGCCTTTGAAGGCAGGGGCCATTGCGGTGCCCTGGCCGTCAGCGCCGTGGCAGGGTGCGCACTTTGCCTTGAAGATTGCGGCCCCGTCAGCAGCGATGGCGGTTCCGGTGAAAGCAGCGACACCAAGAGCGAGAATCCCGATTCCCAATAACTTGCGCATATAAGCCTCCGAACAGGAATTTTGAAACCAAAGGATACAGTCAAAAAAAAAGCTTGTCAAGTATTTTGTCCGGCCCGGGGATGCCGGCTTTCTGACTCCGGGGACATTAAAACATACCTTTCAGTGACATGTCAATGATGACGGAAGTAAACAGGACCCCAAGATACATCATGGAAATCTTGAAGTTTTTCCAAGCTACTTCCCTTATGGGGTTTCTTACAAGCCTTACATTCCAGTATATGAAATACGCCCCCATGAGGACGGCGGCCACAAGGTATATGGGGCCGTTAAAACCCATTAACCAGGGCACCATAGAAGATGCCACAAGCAATATGGTGTTGATAAGCGTGTAAACGGCAGTCCTGCGGTCCCCGATGACGACCGGAAGCATGGGGACCCCGGCCTTCGCGTACTCTTCCTTATGGTAGATAGCGAAGCTCCAGAAATGCGACGGGGTCCAGAAGAACATCACTATGGCAAGAAGGACCGGCGGCGCGCAAAACTCAGGCGAGGCGGAGGCCCCGCCCGCCAGCACGGCGAAACTCCCGGCCAGGCCGCCTATTATGATGTTCATCCAGCTCCTTCTTTTGAGCCAGACCGTATATATGACTGCGTAGACAAAGGCTCCGAGGCCGAGATGGAGCGCGACCATGTAGTTGAGTGCCACAAGGGAGACGGCCAGGGAGAGCGCGAAAAGGCCGGCCGCCACGGCGAGCACCAGTTTCGACCCCGCTATCTGCCCGGAGGGAATCGGCCTTTTCCGGGTCCTCGCCATGACGGCGTCTATGTCGCTGTCGAAATAATGGTTGAAGGCGCTTGCCGACGCCGCGGCCAGCATGGTTGCGGCCACCAGGAACGCCGTCCTCCCGAAGGCAAAGCTCGAAGAGGTAGCGAACAGGCCGACGATGGCGCTGAAGGTTATGAGGCTGCATATCCGTAGCTTGAACAACGGCAGATATTTAGCGACCCCCATCGGGGTACCTCCAGGACCTGTTTTTGGCAAAAAAAGAAGCGCTATCGGTTCTCTATGACAGCAGCCGCATCAACCCCCGCGACCTTCCCTGCGTTGCCAAAAAGCGAGAGCATGGCGTTAAGCACGAAGGCTATGCCTCCGGATATCGCCACAAGCCCGCCGATGCCCATTATCGACATGGCGATGAATTTGGCGGTTGTGTTGAGGTTCTGCTCGCTCCCGTATGTCTTTCTGGCCACCCCGTGAGAGCCAGCGTAGAAAAGCCCGGCCGCGAACAGGACTATGCCCAGGCTATAGAGGTACGGCTGGACAACGGCCAGCTTCCTGCTCCAGACGGTCTTGCCGAAGGCTGGCAGTATCTCGTAAAAAAGGCCCATAAAGGCTATGGTGACCGCCCCTATGACGCAGTGGTAATGGGCCGGTATTATCGTGTTCACCCCGCCTATGCCTACACCTATCAGCCCGCCCATGAGAAATATCGAGATGGAGAGCACGAGAGAGGAAAAGCCCGGGTCAGCCCACGGCCTGCGACCCCGCACGATGGTCCCGGCTGCCGCGAGCATGAAAACTGTCGTGGACGGGCCTATCCCCCACTGCATCAGCCAGGTGAAACTCTCTTTATATGCCTGGGTAGAGGTGTCATGGAGAAAATATATAACAGGCGACGGTATTATGAAGATAAGAAAGAGGCCGTACAGCGCCTTTGACATCATTGGCGGCAACGGCTCTTTCCTGAAGGCCAGGCGCGAAAGATAGAGCCAGACAGCTATCATTGCCATCGTGTTCGCGAACTGGAGTATATGGCCCCCTCCCCAGAAGAGCCGCTCAAAGTCCAGGAACATCTTGCCGGTCGAGTACTGGAACCACCCGGAAAGAGCGAAACAGGCCAGGGCCACGGCTACCGCGATGCCTGAGGCGGCCATGGCAAAGGTAATTACCGGGAGAGAGCCTTCGCGTTTGCCGGAAAGGAGCGTGGCAAACGAGTTCACAAGGTTCAGGATTATGCCTGCGGCGAACAATATCAGCCCGGCGTAGAAAACCGGGGTAAGAAGCACCGGGACATAGTTGGCGAGCTCGGCGTTCCCGAGCCCGAAGACTGCGGATATGACGACAAGGGCCATGCCCGCACCCGAAAAACAGAGCGATACCCAGCCGAGGGCCGGGCTGAAGACCTTCTTTTTTATGAGGATAGTGGTTGTAAAGACCCAAAGGAAGCCTTCAAAGGCCAGAAACCATATGACAACCGCCAGAACGACATGCCCTACCAGGGCCACATATATATAGTCCCTTCCAAGCGGCAGCATCTGTTCTATCACCGGGGTTCTCGCCAGTGCCACGAGGAGCGCGAATATCCCGGCGAAGACAAGCGAAAAGACGGCCAGGATAAGCCAGCCGTAGGCTATCTTCATGCTTGTCCGTTCAAAAGAACCCTCAGTCAGGCCGTTCATGAATTCCTTGTACCTTAAGGTCAGGAAAAAGGGCAATTTTTAGAGGTAACCTAATATGAAAATCTAGCAGAGTTTTCCCATTTATTCAAGGACCCGCGCCTTTTTTCCCCTCATAACCTCAAAGCGGTAAACCAGGATAAAGCCTTACAACATGACGGAAATCATTTATTCCCCCTTGAAAGGGCCTTATATTCTAAGATATAATATATTGTTACAACTATCATTTCCGGAGGTTACGCATGATGAGGGATAGAGTGGAAGAGGCCCTTAACGGGATCAGGCCCGCGCTCCAGGCCGATGGCGGAGACGTAGAGCTCGTGGATATCGATGAGGCCGAAGGCATCGTGAGGGTTCAGCTTCAGGGAGCCTGCTCAGGCTGCCCCAGCGCGCAGATTACTCTCGTGATGGGCGTAGAAAGAGCAATAAAAGAGAGGGTCCCCGAAGTAAAACAGGTCCTTTCAGTCTGATTCGCCGGGAAAAGCCGCTTAAGGCGGCTTTTCCCGCGATCTTCCGGCTTTCTTCAGGCGGTTTTCTTCAGGCCAGCCTTTTTTCCGCAGCTTGACAAAACCGCATAACAGACAAAAACTAAAGCCCGGGCCAAGGCCAGAGCATCACGCTACAGGTGCGTAAGCAGCCCTGTAAGGGCTTTGGCATAAGCCATCAAGAACACCGAGGCAACTATGAGCTACCATATATTACCAAATTGCATATCTTGCGGCGTCTGCCTTCCACAGTGTCCCGAAGGGGCCATATCCGAAGGCAGCCCCTTTACAATCGACCCGAAGCTGTGCACCGAGTGCAGCGCATGCGCGGAAGTCTGCCCCATGGACGCATGCCAGCCAATGCCCGCGGCCGGAGCCGTTAGCTGAAAACAAAATTCCCGGAGGTCTGAATGAGTAAAATTACTGTCTGGTTCATACGGTGCGCCATAATCTATTTCCTTCTTGCCATACTCCTGGGCCTCCATATGAGCGTTGCCGGCCCGGTATATCCCTGGATGCCGATACACACGCACTTCAACCTCCTCGGGTGGATGTCGATGATGGTATACGGCGTTGGCTATCATATACTGCCCAGGTTCAGCGGCAAGCCCCTGTTCAGCGACGCGCTGGCCAATGCCCAGCTGTGGCTCGCTAACATAGGCCTTGTCGGAATGGCCGCCGGGTGGTGGGTAAGAAGCGCGAGCGGCTCCAACACCATCCTTCTCATATTCTCGCTCGTTGAGGCGCTCTCGATAGTATTTTTCGCCGTGAACATGCTCAAAACAATCAAGGCCGCGCCTGCCCCGGCGCCAGCGCCAGCGCCAGCGAAAAAATAAGCCTTATGACGGGTTTGATAACAAAAGAGATGCTGATAGGCGAGGTCATCGAGGAGTACCCCGGGACCGAGGCCGTTTTCAAAAAATACTTCGGCAAGGGCTGCTCCGAGTGTCCGGGGTCAAGGGTCGAGGACATAGACTTCGGCTCGACCATGCATAACGCCGACATCGAGACAGTCCTGAAGGAACTGAACGAGATAGCCGCAAGGCTGAACACAAGAAAGGGATAGAAATGGGAAAAGTAAATAAAGAGATGGTCGTCAACGACTGCATAAAGCTGTTCCCGAAGACCATAGGGGTCTTCACGCGCTTCCACATAGACTCATGCTGCGGCGGGGCCGTGCCGATAGAGGACGCGGCAAAGCGCGACGGAGCGCCGCTTGATGAACTGATGACGGCCCTCGATGAAGCGGCTTCAAGGTAGGCAGGGTTTCAGGATACTGAACATCGTACCAGCCACAGGTTGCTCAAAAAGGTCCAGATGCCAGGAGTACGGATGCGAGGCGTGAGGCGTACTTTATCATGTACGCCTCAACGATAAGCTTTGAAGACGACAACGCAGATGGGACTTTTTGAGCGACCTGTTAATACAACCAGGAGGTATTCCGTTGGCACACATAACTGAGGCACAGGTTTTGGCGGCACTCGGCAAGGTCATGGATCCCGAGCTTGGCAAGGACCTCGTTACCCTCAACATGATAAAGGATGTAAAGATCGACGGCACAAAGGTGAGCTTCAATCTCGTGCTGACGACCATGGCCTGCCCGCTTAAAAAGGAGCTGGAGGCAAATTCAATCAACGCCGTGAAGACCATCCCCGGCGTAACCGAAGTGAACCTCACCACCGGCGCGCAGGTGCCCAAGTCAAAGCAACTGCCAGACAAGATGCCCATACCCGGCGTCAGTAATACCATAGCGGTGGCGAGCGGAAAAGGCGGAGTCGGCAAATCGACGGTCGCCGTGAACCTCGCGATGGCCCTTGCCCAGACAGGCGCCAAAGTGGGCCTCCTTGACACGGACCTGTACGGCCCTAGCCTGCCGCTTATGATGGGCATACACGAGCCTTTGCAGGCAACGCCCGAAGAAAAGCTCATCCCGCTGGAGAAGTTCGGGATAAAGCTCGTCTCGGTCGGCTTCATGCTCGACGAGGAGACCCCGCTTATCTGGAGAGGCCCTCTTGTTATGCAGCTCGTGAAGCAGTTCCTCGTGGGCGTTGAATGGGGAGAGCTCGACTATCTCGTCATAGACCTGCCGCCCGGCACCGGGGATGTCCAGCTTACGCTGGTGCAGACCATACCGCTTACCGGCTCTGTAATAGTGACAACGCCGCAGGATGTCGCGCTCATAGACGCGAGGCGCGCCATAAAGATGTTCAATGAGGTGAAGGTGCCTGTACTCGGCATAGTAGAGAACATGAGCTACTTTGTATGCCCCCACTGCAACGGGACCTCCGAGATATTCAGCCACGGCGGCGGTCAGAAGACCTCTGACAGATACAATGTGCCGCTCCTCGGAAAGATTCCGCTGGACATAGCCATAAGGGAAGGCGGGGACGCTGGCATGCCCATTGTCCACGCAGACCCTGGCTCGGCCCACTCAAAGGCGTTCGTTGAGATAGCGCAGTCTGTGGCCGCGAAGATAAGCGTTCTCGATTTGTGCTAAGGCTGTTTAAAAAGTCCATCTGCTTCGTTGTCGTCGTCGTTCGCCTGCTCACATACCTTCTCAAGTATGCTCCGCGGCTCGCTCCTCGACGCCTTGCATATGGAGCTTTTTAATCCAGCCTGAAAACTATGACAAAATTCAGACAAAAAAACCGGGAAGGCGAAAGCCGACCCGGTTTTTTAATTTTATTCAGAGGTGGGCTGCGCCCACTAGCTCGTAGCTTGAGTTAGCGAAGCGTAACCCAACATCATTTATCCGAAGAAGGTGCTTCTGCAATGGTGGGCGCAGCCAACCCTACAAAACTGGTAATCACAGGCATGTCATTCTGAGCGCAGCGACAATTTTTGCAGGGATATCAAAAATTGAACTTCGAGCGGAAGCGAGAAGGCCCGAAGGGTCGAGCCTCAGGATGGTGCGAGATAAGAATCTGATTTTGTGGGCGCGGCCCGCCCTGCAATGACCGCTCACAAAAAAAGCGGGGCGGCCCAGGGCCGCCCCGCTTCACATTCAACAAATCCAAGTTACTTCTTCAGCTTGCCTAAAGCCAGCTTGTAATCTTTCCTTATCTCCTGCATGACGGTATCGGTGCTCTTCCTGAGCTTAGCGACAAGCCCGTCATAGCCGCCCTTTTTCCATACCGCGAGCTGGTCCTCTATCTTGACCTTCTTCTTGGCGGCCTGCTTTTCGAGCTTCACCAACTCCTTGCTGAACTTCTTCCCGATGACATCCATCTCCTTGTCGAACTTTTTCCGGAGTTTCTCTATCTTGGTGTGCATCTCTGAATGGAGTGTCCACTCCTTCTTGAATATCTCGATCGGATTCTTCATACTGCTCCTCCTTCGGATTTTGTTTAAAAATATCGCTGATGAACTTTTTTTGCAACATAAAAGCGCAGTTGCTGAATAGGCTCAAGCCAGCTTCAGCGAGCCAGCGAGCTCCTTCATGCTCACACAATGCCTTTGCGCGTACTCTTCTAGGCCGACAACTACCTTTGCCGCCGCGTCCGGGTCAATGAAGCTTGCCGTCCCGACCTGCACGGCAGCGGCCCCGGCTATGATGAACTCGAGGGCATCCTCAGCGTTCATTATGCCGCCCATGCCGATGAGAGGCACGCGGGCCACGGAAGCCGCCTGCCAGACCATCCTCACGGCAACCGGCCTTATGGCTGGCCCCGAGAGCCCGCCTGTAGCGGTCGCCAGCACCGGCCTTCTCTTCTCGACATCTATGACCATGCCGGTCAATGTGTTTATGAGGGAGATGGCGTCGGTCCCCGCGTCTTCAGCGGCCTTTACCATTACCTTTATGTCGGTGACATTCGGCGAGAGCTTCGTTATGAGGGGAAGCCTCGTGGACTTCCTTATGGCCGAGACGACCCTGAATGCCTCCTGCGGGTCTGTGCCGAAGACTATGCCGCCTTTTTTGACATTCGGGCACGAGATGTTTATCTCAAGGGCCGAGACCCCCTTGACGCGGTCAAGCCTCTTTGCCACTTCCATGTAGTCTTCTATCGTCTCGCCGAAGATGTTGGCTATGACATGCGTTTTAACGCCCTTTAAAAGCGGCAGTTTTTTTTCGATGAACTCGTCAACGCCCACATTCTGCAGCCCTATGGCGTTGAGCATGCCGCACGGCGTCTCGACTATCCTCGGGCCGGGGTTGCCCTGCCTGGGATAAAGAGAAAGGCCCTTCACGACTATGGCCCCGAGCTTTTCAAGGTCAGTGTAAGGCACGAACTCGGCCCCATAGCCGAAGGTGCCTGAGGCTGTCATGACCGGGTTTTTGAACTTGAGTCCGGCGATGGTCACTTCAAGCGGGTTTTTCGGAAGTTTTTTCTTCAGAGGAGTTCCCAATCTATGTCCCTGCTGTCGAACACGGGGCCGTCCGAACAGACCATCTTGTAATTGCGGTTCTCGCGGGCTTCGTGGTTTATCGTCCTCACGGCGCAGCCGAGACACACGCCTATGCCGCAGGCCATCGCGCGCTCAAGCGAGACGAAACATTTAACGCCCGCTCCCGCGCACAAACGGGAGGCCGCCTTGAGCATGCCCATTGGCCCGCAGGCGTATACGACCGTATCCGGGGCGAGCTCTTTTTCAAGGAGGGCCGTTACAAGCCCCTTTGCGCCCGCGCTCCCGTCCTCGGTCGCTGTTTTTATCCTGAGCCCCAGCCCCTTGAAGTCTTCCAGAAGAAAAGTCTCTTTTTTCGACCTCGCGCCGAAAAGGAGCGTACCCTGCCCGAGCTTTTGAGCGAGCATATACAGCGGCACGATACCCATCCCGCCAGTGACCATTACGACTTTCTGCCCCTTTTCAGGTACAGGAAAACCATTTCCAAGCGGCCCTAAAATCCCGAGCGTCTCGCCCGGCCTTTTGGCGGAAAGTATGCCCGTGCCCCTGCCCACTACCCTGTAGAGGAGCTCGATTCCTGTCCCTCTGGAAGACTTGCCCTTAGCTCCGATTACCCTTAAAACGCCGAATGGGCGCCGAAGGAGCGGGTCCATTCCGTCTGATACGCGCAGCATGACGAAATGCCCTGCCCTTACCTCCGGGGTCTTCCACTGGAGGCCGAGCCTGAAGTAGCCTTCGGCAAGCCTGTCGTTGTATAGGATTTTCGATTCAACCGACTGCATATCCGCTCACAGGTCGAGGACCATGACTATCGCGTCCTCGTCGCCGTAGTATTTTTTTCTTACGAAGGACTCTCTGAAACCGAACTTTTTATAAAGGTTCCTTGCCGCCGCGTTCGAGACCCTGACCTCGAGGAAGACCTCGTAGACCAGGCTGCGCTTCATGAGCTCGAGCATGACCACCAGAAGCCGCGTGGCGATGCCCTTGCCCCTGTACTTCGGGTTCACGGCGATATTGAGGATATGGGCCTCGCCGTGAACGACCCAGAGCACGACATAGCCGCCTATCTCCTCAACGCCCTCTTCGGGCCTGACCTTCAGGGTGTAGGAGACAGACACAGGGTTCCTGAGCTCGCCTTCGAACATGGCCCTGGTCCAGGGCCTGGGGAAGGACGCCTGCTCGATCTCGAGTATCTCATCGAGGTCTCCGGCCTCCATCGGCTGCACCGAATGGCCGGAAAGGATATTATCCCTGGATTGCACCGGTAGCGGTTTATTTCTCGTTTGTCGCGAAAAGTATGTGCCAAAAATCCAGTTTCTTGAGCATGTACTTCTGCCTGACATTCAGGCCGGAACGCCTGATGAACTCGTTCAGGCACAGATCCGACCTCCAGCCAATCTTCTTGCACACGGGATTTATGAGCTTTTCGACCAGCTCAACTATCTTGTTGCTCGACTTGAAGTGATTCACTATCACCACCTGGCCGCCCTTCTTGCACACGCGCCTCACTTCGCTCATGAGCTTGTAAGGGTCGGGAACGACCGTGACAACATGCGAGATGAATACCTTGTCGAAACTGTCGTCCCTGAAGGCTATATTCATGGCGTCCATGTTCAGGACCTTTATGTGGCCGAAGCGGTTCTTGGCAACCTTCTCCTTCGCCTTCCTGAGCATCTCGAAAGACAGGTCGACCGCAACTACCCGGCAGCTCTTCGGGTACTCGCCCAGGGACAAGCCGGTGCCGACGCCGACATCGAGCACCCGCTCGCCCGGCTTTATGTCCATATAATTGATGGCGTGCTTTATGCGCGGATAGAAGAACCGTTTGAAGAGAGCGTCATATACGCCCGAGTATCCGGCGTATATTTTCTTTATGCTGTCGAGTTCCAATCCAGGTTTCCTCATTTCGCTTTTTGTGTGAGCCGCTTCACATAGAAGACGATGTCGTCGCCCGGCTTGTAGAAATCCTTTATCCGCGCCTCTTCCTCAAAGCCGCACTTCAGGTAAAAGCCCCTTGAAGCCTCGTACGCCGGAAGCCCTGAAGTCTCGGCCACAAGAAGGCGAGCATTGACCGGACAAAGGAGTTCTCCTGTCTTTTCAATGAGCGCCCTGCCTATGCCCGCACCTTTCATATTCTCATCGACGATAATCCAGTAGAGGTCATAGACTCCTTGAGCGAGAGGCCGGCTGCCGTAGCAGGCGTAACCGGCCGGGATGGCGTCCTTCAAGGCCGTTATGAAATAATAGTCTGTCTGGCCCGGGTCGGTGAGATATATATGGAGGAGTTCTGCCGCGCAGTCCTTTTCCTCCCTGGTGAGGTTTGCCGTTCTTTCGATTATGGAGACCAGGGCGTCTTTGTCCCGCTGTTGAGTCTCCCTTATGTGCAAGCCCTCTGTTGTCTTTTTCACTGTTGCGTCATCCCGCTGGCACCGGCTTGACCGGCGTGTCAGCTGCCCTGTACCTGGCCTCAGCCGCGTTGACTATAGCGGCAACAAGGTCGGGATAATCAAGCCCGGAAGCTTTTGCTGCCCTTGCAAAACCCGCGTCCGAAGAGATATCGGGGTTCGGGTTGACCTCCAGGACCTTTATCTTCCCGTCCCGCCCAAGCCTCATGTCGACCCTGGCGTAGTCCCTGCACCCGATTATACCATATGCCTTGAGCGCTATCGCCTGAAGTTCATCGCGCAAGGCCTCCGGTATGTCAGCCGGGCACGAAGGCACGGTCTTCCTGAAAAAAGGGCTCTCCTCGACCCACTTCGCCTCATAGCAGCAGATCTTCGGCTTGCCCTCCGGAAAGTCCACGAAAAGTATCTCGGACGGAGGAAGGGCCTTTTTACCGGCCCCGTTGCCCATTACGGCAATATTGAACTCCCTGCCGTCAATATACTCTTCGACGATCGCGGGCTGGGAATAGCGTTTCGTTATGAACTCGACCCTGCTCCTGAGCTCTTCAAGCGAGTTTACGACGGCGTTCGAATCTATGCCCACGCTGGCGTCCTCACGCAGAGGCTTCACTATGAGAGGAAACTCAAGTCTATCGGGAAGGGCCTCGGGCGCCCTGTCCATTACGGCGTACTCTGGCGTAGGAACTCCCCTGCTTGAGAGGATGTCCTTGGTCAGGCCCTTGTCCAGGGCCAGCCCCAGGGCCATAGGGGGGCTTCCGGTAAAGCGCGCGCCGTAAAGCTCGAGGAGGGCGGCTACATTCATCTCAAATGCGCTCTTTGAGAACGCCCCCTCGCAGAGGTTGAAGATAATAGTATCCTGGGCCGACCCGGAAACAGCTTTTGTGAAGCTTTCGAGGCCGGCCACATTACGAAGCGGCAGCAGACTTACTGAAAAGCCCCTCGCACTGAGGCCGCCTTCGATATCCGCGACCGTTGAGGAAAGGTTGTTGTCCAGGTCTACGAGCTTGCCATCTATCTTGTATGTGTCGTGCCCGTCATCATTGAATACTATGATGACCTTGCGGGCGGTCATATCCCGTACCTCTGACGGGCCGCGTCAAGGACGCTGTTCACCATGTCCGTGAACGACATCCCGGCGGCCCTTGCGGCCTTGGGAAAGCATGAATTGCACTTCGGATCTTTCAATATTCCCGGAAGGGGGTTGAGCTCTATTATGTGAGGAGTGCCCATTGAATCGAGCCTGACATCTATCCTGCACCAGTCCCGCACATCGAGCGCGCCGAATGCGTCCTTCGATACGGCCTCTATGGCGCTTTTGAGCCGCGCGTTAAGGTCGGCCGGGCAGGTGAAGATGTCGAGCGGGGCGTCCGGCGTGTCAAGTATCCACTTGGCCTCGTATGAATATATGGGGTTTACACCCGCTGGAAGGGCCGAGTAGTTTATCTCCACAATGGGTAAAGCTTTGAGGGAACTGCCGTTGCCGACGAGAGCCACCGTGAACTCTCTGCCTTCGAGGTACTCTTCGACCAGGGCGGGCTGAGCGTACTCTTCGAGCACTTCCGCAACTTTTTTCCTGAGAGAGGGAACATCGCGCACGATTGAGTCGTTCTTTATGCCCTTGCTCGAACCTTCAAGCATGGGTTTAACTATCATGGGGAATGAGAGGTATTTCTCTATTTCGAAAGAGGCGTCCCTGGCGACGATGAACCGCGCCGTAGGTATCCCGTAATAGGACAGTATCTCCTTGGCCCTGGCCTTGTTGAGGCACATGGCAAGGGTCAGCGGGTTGGAGCCGGTGTACGGGATGCGGAGCATCTCGAGAATGGAGGGGATCTGCGATTCCCTTGAGTCCCCCCAGACGCCCTCGGCCATGTTGAAGACGATATCGGGCCGCTCTCTCCTGAACTTCTCGAACGCGTCCTCGTCCGCCTCGACCATGATGACTTCGCCGTGGCGCTCCCGCAGGGCGTCCCGGACCGCCTCGACGGTCTCGGGGTCGTCGCACTCGGCGTAGAAATCCTCGGGG
>Ga0209342_10000931_pt1 | contig 33442 bp, 30 predicted proteins | sample RifCSP16_2_FD_184023 | JGI IMG/M metagenome (GOLD analysis project Ga0209342, IMG submission 184023) | Soil microbial communities from Rifle, Colorado - Rifle CSP2_sed 16_2 (SPAdes) (version 2) | ecosystem: Environmental > Terrestrial > Deep subsurface > Rock core/Sediment | place: Rifle...
GATCAATAAAATAGCCATTCCTTGTTGGTTCAATCTTTTTAGAAAGTCCATTAACTTCTGCAGATGCCACCAATCCTGTCCCAGGGTGGGCTCATCCAGGATTAATAACCTTGGTCGTAAACCAATGCAGGCACCCATGGCTGTTCTTTGTTCTTGACCCACAGAAAGCATAAGCGGACGATGATCTCTTAAATGTTCAAGTCCTGTCTCTCGCAGTATTTCTTCATGCAGCTCTTGGTTAAAACGATCAAAATTCTGCGGTGCAAATGCAATCTCGTCATTAACTGAGTCGGTAAACAATTGGTCAACAGGATTCTGGAAGAGCATGGCAACATCCAAACCCGGTCTTGGTCTTGATCCATCCTGAAACAGAACTTTCCCGGATATTGGCTTGAGAAGACCAGCCGCTGTCAGACCAAGCGTGGATTTTCCGGCTCCATTATTTCCCACTACTGCAACGAAATCTCCCGGATAAAGGGACAAGTTGATGTCCTTGATCACACTTCTGCGGTTGTAACCGGCAGAAACATTTTCAAATGAAAGCAACGGTTTCACCCCTTCTTTGGTCAACATCGATTTCTTGATTAATGATTCCCATGTAACCATGGTTTCATTGGTCATCCTTCGAAAACCATAGCGATTTCGGATCTTTTCGTCCGAAAGGATCGAATCGGGAGTTCCATCCATGATGATTTTCCCCTTATCCATCAGTATCATTCTTGAAGCCAATTTTGCGACTTCTGCCAACCGATGCTCGATAAGAATGATCGTAACGCCATATTGGGATCGTAATACCTTCAATGTATCAAGGACATACCGGGTGCTGGGAACATCCAGGGACGCGGTTGGTTCATCCAGGATTAGAACCTTGGGCTTCATTGCCAGGATCGATGCGATCGCCACGCATTGCTTTTGCCCTCCCGAGAGTAAGGAAGGATTTTTATCACGTAAGGTTTCCAACCCGGTGGCTTTCAATGCCCACTCAGTTCTTCTGGTTACCTCATCCGGTTCCAGCCCAAGGTTGAATGGACCGAACCGAATTTCATCCTCAACTTTTAGGTGGAACAATTGCGAAGAAGGATTCTGGAGGACCAGACCGGCATGCTGCACAATCTCCCGGATTGAATGGGTTTGTGTGTCCAATCCACAGATTTCCACACTGCCGGTTAATTCCGCCGGTTTTGATTGTGGGATCAAGCCGCTTAATGCCAGTGCAAGGGTGCTTTTCCCGCATCCGGAAGGGCCTGTGATCAGGACAAATTCCCCCTTGCCAACTTCGAGGTTGATATTTTCCAATATTTTTGTATTGCCAAGGGTTACACAAAGGTTTCTTGCTTTGATCATGCAGACAGCTCACTTTCCGGAACATAAAGAACTTCTGCAGACGGCCACTTGGTTTGTGCTTGCGGTATCAACGAAGGACGTACAACAACAAATGCGAGGTTAAACTGACATGTTTCCAGGGTGTCAAATGACTTGCTCAAACCGCCTTTTTCAATAAACTCCAGGGGACCGAGCTCATCTATGATCAGGATTTGGCAGGAGCGGATTTTTTCAAGAATATCATTCCCCCACTGTATTGTTTCTTCATCTAATTGCCATTCGCCTACTGGAATGGAGTTTTCATTAATTTTGCTTTTGTAACCGAGGGGTTTAAATAAACCACTTTCAAGATCTTGTAGGTTGATCCCATTTTTGGTTTCTTCTTCAAACACGGGGATGGATACAACCCCCTTGACATCCAGGTTCATCGATCTGGCTTCATAAAATAACTTCATGCACCAGAGGGTCTTTCCAACTCCCGAAATGCCGCTTACAAGGTATATTTTCCTTGAATCGTTGCTTTCAGAAAAGTAACTCACCAGGAGCTTGGCTGGTGAGTCAATAAGCATTGCCTCCACAGGCTTGTTCTCCTTTCCAATTCTATCCCGATGAACTAGGATTTCGGGAGGCTGCCAGGTTTCCCTGGGAACCCTTATCCTCTTATTGAGGATTGCCTGCCAGACCGTGGTTCTTGAACTTTAGGCTTGACAGATCGGAGTTGATTGCCAAAAATTTGCTTCTGGCAGTCAGTTTTGTCTTTCAATTATCATAATACTAATTGATTGCTATATTAATCACAACCTCCAGTAGTGTAATTAATTTACCACCCATTTGGGTGAGTACATCGAAAGTACATTTCAATTCTTTACGGTGATTACTTAAAAAGTTCTTTCTTCGTATCCTTGATTTCCTCAACAATATCAAGTTCAGATTTTAATTCATCGTTTAATGCTTTGAAATAATTCTTAACGTTACGGATCAATTTTCCTGCTTCCCTTGCCATTTTGGATAACCGCTCAGGTCCAAGGATTATGCCAGCCAGCAGGAATACAATGATCAGCTCGTTCATTCCTATTCCAAAAATACTATCCATGCTGTTTCCTTCCTGCTACAGCAGCCAGAATGATGCTGATGATATATAAGCCCATCAGGGGAAGCATCACCAATCCCATGTTTACTGGATCTACTGTTGGAGTAACTGCTGCTGCCACCAACGCTATCACGACAATGGCATAGCGCCATCCCTTGGCAAGTTTCTTGGCTGAAGTGATCCCAAGTGCAGAAAGGATCATCACGACCAGGGGCATTTCAAAACATAATCCGATCCAGAACATCAAGTTGGTGACAAATTGAAAGTAATTAAGTGGCCGAACCTGGGTTTTGATTTCCATGAAATTTATTAAGAAAGGAACAGCCGCAGGGATCATGATGAACCATGTGAATGCAACACCTCCTGCAAACAATACCGTTGCAGATGGTATGCCAAACAACAACCAGATTTTTTCTCTCTTCTTTAAACCCGGAAGAAGGAATCGCATCACCTGGTAAACAACAACCGGCATGGCCAACAGGATGCCTCCCAACAATGCTACCCGCATGAAAATGGCCATGTTCTCAGTCACTTCTATCGATACGAGGGCTTCCTTTCCTCCTATGGGCTTTGCCAGGTAGTTGATCATATCCTGGGAAAAAATGAAACAAATAGCAGTGGTGAGGATGACTGCAGCAAAGGCTTTAAATACCCGTACCCGCAGCTCATTCAGGTGCATTAACAAGGGCTTTGAGGTTTCCAGTTCCTTGCTTGCTTTCCGATGAGCACTGCCAAAGGCGCGTAAAACATCGCCCATTTTGCGTTTTCGCTTTTTGGTGGTCGGATTGGACGCGTCCACGTTGGGGTGTCTATCCTTTATCGTCTGGTTGTTCCGTTATTTCGCCTTCTTTCTTCTCTTCATCTTTGTTCCCGGTTAAACCGGTTCGAAATTCGCGGATCCCTTTTCCTAATTCTCCCGCGATCTTGCCAATTCGTCCCACGCCAAACAGCAATAAGACGATGACCAATACGATGATCAATTCGGTGGTTCCAAATCTAAACATTTTTCACTCCTTATACATCTTTGGAAATTTGAAATTTCTTGGGTGTGGTCATATCGACCTTCAATTCGCGCAGCACAAGATCGCCTTCACGTTCTTCAAAAACGCTGGTACAGAAGCCTATTTCAATATTTTCATCAAGCTTATTCAATAATCGAATGTGTTTGATATTGAACTCAAGATAATTGTACTCCTCGTTAAGATCATATTCATGTATTCCGTTTTTATCCAATAACTGTTGAACTGGAATCCTGTCAGATCCGAAAACCTTTGCACTTTTCAGAAAATAATCCCGGTTGGAAAAAAATTTGATTCCATCAAGAGGCTGGTCGAAGTTTTGCTGGTATATCTGGCCGGAATGTTTGTTCTCCAATGAACAGTAATGCACCCCAAGTTTTAGTTTGTTATCCAGAACATACTCCAGCAGGTCCAGGCATACCATTTCACTTTGTGATACAGGCAACCCGCCTGCATACCAGTAATCGTATAAAACCCGGAATGGCTTGTTCTTTATCAGGAAATCCCTCTTGTTGAATTCATCAACATTGTTCCTGGGGAAACATAATTCCAGTAAGTTGATGCTGTACAAAGCCAATTCATCCAGCCTGTCGAGCACATCTTTCATAACTTCCAGGGTGTCGGGCAGGATCGGCATTTCAACCATTACTTGGGGTATATATTCTTGTGCCAGTTTGATCCGGTCAAAAATAAAATTATTTCCCCTCTCCAGGTCTTGCATGCGGATGCTGAATCTGATCTCATCCAACCCGGCTTCTTTCAACGAGATTAGAATTTCCTCATCCACAAAATCACCGCTGGTGTAAAGGCGGGTATACACTTCGGGGAAGTATTCTTTTGCTGTTGTGAAAAAACGTATGGCTTCAGGTTTGTGTAAAAGAGGTTCACCTCCGGTTAATGCCAGGTGGGAAGCTTTCTGGCCGTTGTCTTTTGCTGCTTTTAATGCAGATACCGTGTCACTGATATTGTCACGGTAAAACTCGTAGTTTTCCTGGTTGGGGTTAAAACAATAGAAACAATCCCTGTTGCATTTGAGAGATGTAAAAAAGGTCGCACTGCTTACACCTGTCTGGCAGGCGATGCATGCAGGGGAGATCGTGTTAACAAAGACACTTTTGCCATCATTCCGAATCTCTGCTCCCTTCTTACGCAATTTTTCAAGTTTTTCTTCATAAGCAGGTGTGGTGTCTACAGGATCTATCTGAATACCGGTTTCAAGGATTCCATCCATGAATTTACTGGCTATGTTTGTGTAGATCTCTGCATAGTTACGCATATCTTGATTCTTGATTAATTTGATATTTTCATCGTTGATCGCTTCAATCATAGGGATTTCTCACTTTTTGTGGAATTTCTTTCAAGACCCGGAGGCACGATCGATCCAAATGGATTTTTCCGTCGGTTGGCACATGTTGGACACACATACGTATCAGGTTTAGAGGCGAAGAATGATCCGCATTTCTCACATTTGGATAACGAACCTTCACGCAGGACCATTTCCTTTCCTTCAAAAAAAACCTCTTGCAGGGGTATCGATTTAAGCAGGGCAATGGAAGAAGGCAGGCAAACATTTACACATAGATCACAGGCAACACATAATTTTGGATTAAAAGTCAGCTTGAATTGCTTTTCTTCCTTGTTTATCGATATCGAGACCGCTTCAGTGGGGCAGGCACGTGCACAGGTTCCACAGGCAGTACAGGTTTCCGAAACTGAAAGGTTGCCAAAGGTTTCATCATTTGATAATGTTAAGTCGTTCACAGGGTTTGGAAATTGGTGCATCGAGTTGATCATTCTCCGCCTGTCTCGACCGGGAAGATGGGTCTTGTGGTTGCTGTGTTCAACTGCTTGTGCCAGGGTGGCTGTGCCCTGTCTGGTTGCCAGTCTGAACAGGTCTCTTCGGGTCAGGGGTGCATTATGGGCATCCCAACATGGTCTCTCGTGGGCATCTTCCAATATCTCGATTGGAATAAGATTCTCCGATTGATTCCATGCTCCTAGTATTCTTTTTGCTTGCTCGACCTGCTTGTCGATGGATGGCTTTAGCGTTTTCCACTTGCAGGATTGACATGCTTCCAGCCGTAAATATACTTTCTTGATTCCCAGTGAGAATATAGTGATGACTGTTCCAACACCAAGCCCGGCAAGACAGCCCTTGAATGCTACACCTGTTGAACCTTCTTTTATCCCTATGCTCTTTTGTTCATTTTCCTGGCATAGCAATTCGACAGCATCAGTTTCAATTCGAGTCAGGCAGGTTAGAAGGTCCTTTACACTGTCTGTTCCCTGGAATGCACCAACAGGACAAACTGGCAGGCATGCCTTGCAATTCGTACAGTCATCTCTGTTCAGCGTGGGTGGTGTTCCCCTGGTTATTGCGTTTGATGGACAGATATCCCAACAAAGTTCACACTTCGAGAAACGATCCTGGCTGTAAAGGCATTGAGTTCTGTCCAGCACAACAGCAGAATGATCAAAAGAGGCAAATCTTTCAGCCGCTGATAATATGCCCAAGGTTCTTACTCCATGGGTATCAGGGCATCAACCTGCTGCGCAGATTCAATGATTGCCCCAACAGCCAATAAACCAACCCCCTTGTAAAAATCTGTTCTGGCATGTTTCAATAACAGCTTTTCCCATTTAAATATCCATTTTAATAGGTGTTTATTGAGAAAATCGCGTTGAGCGGTTATTGTTTCTTGAAACATGGTCTCATCCTGTTTGTCCAGTGCTTCAAGCCCCAATCCAGCCAGGTGGGCGATGAATTGAAGTTCAAGACCTATGTGATCATCAGGTTCCTGGTGTAATTTCTCTACCTCAAGATGAAAACGTCGGTACCAGTTTCGGACATCCAGGGTTTGCGCCTGGAATACCAGGGCAGCATCACTGAAATAAACGGATTCCCATACAGGAACCGGAACTTTGCCGATTCCCAGGAACATATGTGCGTAGTCAGTTTGAAGATCCAGGAAACTCTGTTCTGAAAGGCCGCTTTTATTTTGATTGGCCCACGCATTAAGATATTTCAATCCTTCTTGAACCCTTTCCTGTCCCTCGCTAAAAGGAACATCCGAAAAGACATCGTCATCGATCAGGGTTTGCAGCCAGGCTCTGTCCAGTTCTTCATACAGAATTCTTCCACAAAGGGTGAATACCAGTTTTTCCCCTAAAAGAACAGCTTCCCAGTTGGTTGGTTCCGTCATTGTTACAGGCTCCTTAATTTTCCTTCTGGAGTTTTTGTTTTCTTCTCCAGCGGATTAGCATGATGATGGGTAACAGCATAATGGATATGAGTACGATTGCATAAGTGACAAAAGTAATCAATTTTGCGGCATCAATACCTAACAATGCTAGTCGGGAAAGAACTGATTCAATAAATGTAGGTTCAAAACTGGTCATGATGGGAGAAATGTTGCTTCTTAGGTAGTGGGTGATCAATGTGGATTCAATGGGCATCATTACCAGATCAGGTTGATTTTCCAACAGGATCAATGTGCCGGTAGGTATCGGGCTCCAACTCGATGACGATGTTGGTTGAATTGAGCCACTTCCTTCAATCAAAATGAAAAATTGTGTCAAGCCGGGTAAATTCTGTAATGCAAATCGTCCATTTTCCAATTGGATTCTTAGGTTGCCTGATTGCAGGATGATGGGTTCAATGTCAATGCTGTTCCCCCACAACCAGCCACGCTCAATAAAAATGGAGTTTCCGCTTTGGCTGATAACACTCTCAGCCGGTACAGTGATTTTTCCACTTCCCCATGCGATTTCACGGCTCTCTGGTTTCAAGCTGAGATTGAATTTAATTTCAGAGCAGGTTTCGCTTCCCGGAGAGATGACTTTCGCCTGGCTGTAATATCCGGGTGCATTTACGATGTACGTCATATTCCCATCAGCTAGATTAAGAATTGAAAATTTCCCAGTATCTGGTCTTGATTCTACCGGGTTTTTGTCTCCTTCAATAGTTCCCCATGAAAAAGGGATCGGGTTGTCAGCATTATCAAGAACGATTCCCTGGCAAATGAATCCATCAAGTTTGGTGATGTTCATCTCAATGATTGGGTTTGTATTTTTCGAAAGATCAAGTTTTACATCTTTTAGGGAATAACCCAGGGTGGCTAGGGAATCCTTGTCTGTCGTGATCGTGTATTGGTTGATCGGGATTTCCTTGAATTCAAACGTCCCATCCCCATTAATTTCTGTGGTAAGAATGTTTCCATTGTCATCAGGAATTGCCCATATGGTCAATTCAGAGGGAACCTGGTCACCGGATATCCTGCCTTGGATGGATGCCAGGCTCGCTTTTATTACAAGTGTGATTTTCGGAATATTGTTGCCGCCTGGAACCAGGGTGATATCAACCGGTGAAACACTTTCATACAATATCCCATTGAGCACAGTTGGTTTTACTTCGAAACGGTAATTCGTGGCTCGTTCAGACAATGCTTCAACCTGGAGCGTTGCGTTTCCATCTGAATTCGTTCCACCAGAGAATATCCTTGATCGCCACATATACAACCACGTGGAAGCCGAAATAGGGATTCCTTCCAAAGGTAGATCACTGCTGGAGAAGAACACCACCCTGATTGGGATATCAACCATATGGGAACGATCGACAGTGATATTTCGTTCCAAATTGGCTGTATTCCCATCCGGATCAATTGCTGTAACGGATATGATCATCACCCCGGGAGGTAGCGAAAAACTTGCATCCCATTCATGCCTTGAGAATGAATCTGAGGGATGAACATGACACCGATCACCGCAAGGGATTAATTCCGCCACAAAATTTTCAACATAAGCTCCCGGGTTTACCTGGGCATAGATCCTGAATTTGCCATTCCCATCCGGGTTCACATCCTGGCTCGCCACCACTTGCAGGTCTTGAAGTATCTCTATCTTGACTTGAATTTCCCTTGGATCATGACCTGGGCTGCTCACCTGTCCTTCAATTGGAATGTTGTAAAGCAAAGTGGAAGGACCTGAGTAGAATGTCTCACCTTCGTTTGGCAGGTCGAGTCTTAAAACAAGGTTTGTTGATTCTGCTCTTGCATTGGGTCCTAAAGGCAGCAAAATGAAGCACCCAATGATAATAATGATTAAGAATTGTTTCGTGAAAATTTTCATTTTTAAATTACTCTGTATCATTTTGTGGCAAATTCCACGGATTATCAGGATAATGACATTTCTGACAATTTACTTCGGTTGTCAGGTTGTGGGAGGTATAAGGTTTTGTTTGAGCTCTTCCCAGGACTTCCACGGTCCTGAATGTCGTCCAGGTCCCTTCTCCCTCAATCTTATTAACCTCAAGGCCGGAAGCATCATGGCAGGCTGTACACTCTATGGATTGATGGGCAGTCGTATGTTTGTTGCCATTCCGGTTTGCCTCTCTGAATTCAACTTCTGCATGGCATCCTGCATCCTTGCAGTTGGCTGCAACGGAATGTGGTTGATGACAATCAGTGCAGTCATAACCGGCATGGATCAGCGATCCCATATCGATCTTGTATCGCAGCGTTTCAGTGTCTGTATGGCACTTCTCACACAACTGTTGGGATGTCGCCTTCGATTCGTAGTAATTCGTTGAGGGGTTGAACCAGGCGATGGTGGCATTAATTGAATCATCGCTGACCCTGTGGCATACTTCGCAACTGATCCCTTTCCATTCAGACTCCGGGATCAATGGATTCCCTTCACCAACTCGAACTTCACTTTCATTCGCGAATTTACACGAAACGCAGGTGGGTGGTGTACCAATGGTTGCATTGATATCCCAGTTGAGCGGAGAATGGCATTTTGCACAGTAAGTATTGGGTCCTTTTCCAAGGTCGTATCCCGTGGAATGCGCCCCTGAAGCCAGGTCTGCAATTGCGATCGGTACCATTGGGTCACTGGTTGCAGTTGCAGGTTGCGTGATAACAATTGTATTTGTCACCTGGCTTGTTGCCGAACTTGCGGCTGGACTGCAACCGGCACAAAATAGGATGATCACAATGGCTATGATTGGTTTAGGGTTCACACTTCCTCCTGCTGAAAAAAAAACACAGGTCACATGAATGATTTATGGATAACTGGTCTCAAAGCTGTTGGGATCTCCATCCCTTGGAAACTGCTCGCACCAGAAAAGAACTGCTCCATCCGGGTGACACGCCAGGCAGCTTACTCCCTGGGCAACCACAGGTTGCTCCAAACCGCCTGGATGATGGCATCTGACACAAACCACATCCTTGGTAATGTTATGGGATGGCCATGATGTGATCGTGTGGGCAAATTTAACCGGTATGGTAATGCCGAAATATTTGGATAAAGGATTTGGGTCCTTGTATATGGCTAATTTGCCTGCATCATGACAGGCAGTACAATTCGTGGTTGGGTGCCTGGCATGCTCTGCAGCTCCCGGGCTGTCCTGGGGATCATGGCAGTCTGTGCAGTGTGACGGTTCTCCGTGTGGTCCATGGCATTTTGTACATTCCCAGCCAAGGTGTGCAACAGAGATTTCCTGCTCCTGGATCACATCGAACCCATGCAGACCTTCATGGCATTTGGCGCAGAGATCATTGACATGATCGATGGATTCATATTGCTGGTGTTCCTGGTCCCAGAAGGAAGGTTCTACTTCGAATGAATCACCAACTGGTCGATGGCAGACAGAACACCCGATATTCATCCAATCAGTCTGTGCAACCGGTTCACTGCCTTCCAATTCCGGTCTTGGTTCACCCGGTATCCGTTTACAGGAATAGCAATCCAACGCGGCATCTTGTACGCTGTTATGAGGATCCCAGTTCGTGGGAGATTTACACCGTGCGCAGTTCGTGTTAGCGCCAATGCCATCGTCGTACGTATCCGCGTGCTTGGAAAGGGACCATGAGGCATATGCTTCCTGGAGTTCGCTCTCCGTTGCAATCAGTGAATCCGTTGGGGGAGTGGGGGTTGGTGTTTCATCAGCTGATGGAGCAGAAGCAGCTACGGTTCCTACAATTGTGAAAAATATTACAAGGAAAACGATTAAAAAAATGTTTTGTTTCATGGTATTGATCTATTCATCCCTTATTATAAATTGACCCGGAGAGGTAATGGATAGACCTCTCCGGGAATAGGAGAAAAATGCTCAGGTCTTCGAATTTATATTATATAGTAATAGCGACCTGGCTTGAATAGAACAGGAAACGACCTAGGATCTCAGCGACCAACACGAACAGGAAGGCAGCGATAACGAGATTGCTCATGGCCTTGACCTCGCCCTCTTTCTGGGTGCTTCTGAAGAGGAACAGACCGAAGACACCTGCACCGATGAAGGCCAGGATCAGTCTGAAGAAGAAAGCCATTCCGAAGGGTCCGGCGATCAATGCGGCGCTGGCGACAGCCTGTGGGGTACCCACAGCCAGCGAAACGAGGTAGGAGGGGATGACCACAAACTCGATGCCGAGCAGGATCATGGAAGCGATGGCGATCCAGCGCAGGGTGCTGCGCAGGAGCTCGCATTGTTCATCAGCACAGCCGGGGTTCTTCTTCTGCAGGTAGCCGTAGTTGATGACGAAAGCTACACCCATGGCCAGGGCACCCAGGAGCAGGGTGGTGGTGAAGAAGGAGATCGGGGTTGCGATGCTGTTCCAGGCGGGCTGTGTTGGGAGCATGTAGACCATGGCCATGCAGTAGATCAGGACCAGTCCAACCAGGGCGGTCAGCCAGGCCAGGGCAGTGCGCACAGCGGCGCCGCCCCACTTGAAGAGCTGCATGAGGGTATAGAGGAAACCGAGTGCGGCGAAGATGACGCCGAACAGGATCTCACGGCTGAGCCAGGAGGTGCCGAAGTTGGAAACAGCGGTGTAGGCTTTCAGCGGGCTGCCGAGGTGGAACAGGGAAGCCAGCAAGCCGAGGCCGAGGACGACGATGATGGCGACCAGGGAGCGGTCACCCATCAGGTCGGCAGCTTCCTGTCCGGCCTTGCGCATGGCGAAGAACTTAACCACGCTCAGGACGATGAAAGCGCCTACGGACATCTGCACCAGGATGGTGAAGGCGATCAGGATAAATTCTCTTAACATGTTACACCTCCTCCAGCTTGATGATCTGCCCGGTCCCCTGTCCACTGGGTTGTGCGTTTTTGTGAGGTGTGATCACAATGGCGGGGTGGGAGATGGCAGAACTTGGCAGTGGTTCAATGGCACTGATGGAACCATACTTGGCGCGCAGATCGGAAAGTTCGCCGAAGTCGAGGGCGCGCATGGGGCATTGGTCCACGCAGGCGGGGTTGATGCCTTCAGCGAGGTAATCTTCGCAGAAGGTGCACTTGGTCATAACGCCTTCCGCTTCGTTGAATTGGGGAGCTCCGTAAGGGCAGGCCCATTCGCAGTAGCGGCAGCCGATGCATTTGTCAGCGTCGATCAGCACAACGCCGTCATCACGCTTGGTGATGGCAGCCGCCGGGCAGACGTTGGCACACAGGGGATCCTGGCAGTGCATGCATGCGGTTGATGTGGAATAGACGAACACGTTGTTGGGGACCAGGATGTTGGGGTGTTTTGAATCGGGGATCCATCCGCCGCCGACGTAATCATAGACCTTGCGCCAGTTGATACCCACGGGCAGGTTGTTCTTGTCTTTGCAGGCAGCCTCGCAGGCTTTGCAGCCGGTGCAGGCACTTGCGTCAAAATAGAAAGCTAGTTGTTTAGCCATGACTAGGCCTCCTTGATGGGAATACGCTGGGGCCACTGGGAGTCAGGTTCAAGCCTTGGGCCATCCCATTTTTCGACCTGGACGATCTGCGAGTTGAACCCGCTGTGTCCTTCCACGGTTGGCACGCCTGCTTCCAGGTAGTTATCCGAGCCAGCCTTGTCGACACCCAGATTGTCATCGAATACAGTCCAGGCACCGTGTGGCAGGTAGGTCACACCGGGCATGAGCCTTGGGGTCACCAATACGTGCCGAATGCTGCTTCCTTCCGAGCTGGTGATCTTGACCATGTCGCTGTTCTTGATGCCGCGAGCATTGGCATCGATCGGGTTCATGGCAAATTCCTGTGGGAAGAGTTCGCGCAGTTGTGGAACCTGGTCAAATTCAGAGTGGCTGCGGCGCCAGTAGTGCTTGTTGTACATCTGTAAGGGGAATTGTCCCTTGATCTTCTTGTCCCAATCCGAGAAGGTCTCTTCGTAGCCTCGGTGAGCTGGGATGTATTCGGGGATCGGGCGGATCTTGGTCCAGCCCAGGGCATAGATGTCGTCTGCCAGGGTCTGGCAGTGCAGTTCGATCTTTCCGCTGGCTGTTTTCAGCGGGTTGGCTTCCGGGTCCTCGCGGAAATCCTTGTTGGCAATATAGGTGAAATTGTCGCCTTCTTTTCTTGGAAGCTGGAAGGTGCCTTTTTCCTTGAATTCCATGATCGGAATCAACCCGGTCTGAGGTTCACCTTCCACACCAAGGGCAGCCAGGTCTTCCGCTGTGATTGTCACCAGGGTTTCCTTGGTCTTGCCATCGGCAGCCACATAGGTTGCACCGGCGATCTTGTTGAAGCTTTGCTGTTTGTCGGAGATCTCGACCATGTCGGGGGTATAGACACCCAGGCGCAGTCCCATCTCACGGTCGATCTCATCATCGCTCTTGGCTTCGAACATTGGCTCGACCACCTTGTCCATCCAGAACAATGCTTCCCTGTTCGGGTTGGTAACGTAGTTGTCACGTTCCCAGCGGGTTGTCACCGGCAGCACCACATCCGAGTAGACGCAGCCTGTGGCCATGTTGAAGTCGGTTGCGAAGACGAACTCGGGTCCTTTGCGGATGCCTTCAATACCAACTGCCTGTCCCACGGTCGTCTGCAGGCGTGAGCCCTTGGTGAAGAAGATGCACTGGATGTTGACCTTGGTTATCTCGTCGACAGCCGAGGTATATTCACCATCGCGTACCGCTGTCCACACTTCGTTGTTGTTGATGCGCAGCTTGATCGGGTTGCTTGGATTGTCCAGTATGGTTCCGGCTGAGCCGGAACTTACCATGTTGGGTCCGCGGTTGCCTGCGCCGCCTGCATGGCGGGTCTGTCCGAAACCACCGCCGGAGACGCCGATCGAGCCGATCATGGCGGCAATGGCTGTGAAAGCCTGTCCCATGGTCTGGGCGTCATTAATGCGTGCGGAAGCATCGCTTTCCATGAATGCCACCGGTTTGGTCTGGGCGCATTCCAGGGTGAACGAGCGGATCTTTTCCGGTGGGGTACCGCAGATCTCGGAAGCCCACTGCGGGGTCTTGGCCGGATAGTTCTTATGTCCCTTGGGAGCAACCTGTCCCTTGGAGTCCAGACCCATGACGTAGTCATGGAAGTTATCCTCGGGATCTGCGCCTTCGGGGAGGTTGTTCTTGTCAAAACCGATCGTGTTCTTCTTGACGAAGTCCCAGTCGATCAGTGGGTTGGTTTTCGGGTTGTCTTCCTTGATCAGCACATAAGCCATCGCCAGCAACATGGGGGTGTCCGTTCCGGGTCGGATCGGGATCCACTCATCTGCCAGAACCTGGGCTGAGCTGTTCAGGTAAGGGTCGACGAAGATGAACTTGGCGCCGGCTTTCTTGGCCTGCAGGTAGTTATAGCAGGGATTGCCGCCGCTCGAGCAGATCGGGTCTGCGCTCCACATCACGATCAACTTTGATTTGCGCATGTCCAGCCGGTCGTTGCCCATATTGGATTGGGATGCAACCACTCTTGTGGCGGTGTATGCCCAGGTACCGGATGAGGTCGAACCCCAGGTATTGATGTAACCGCCGTAGCCAGCCAGGGCACTGTTGCCCCACAGGAAGGCTTCGCCGCCGTATTTTTCCATGATGCGCTTGATCTCGGACACAACGATTTCGTATGCTTCGTCCCAGCTGATGCGCACCCATTCGTCACGGCCGCGCAGCGATTTGTCGCCGCCGCCTGGTTCCCAGTGGGCACGTTTCATGGGGTATTTGATACGGTCTGCGCCAAAGACGCGGAACCGCTGCAGCCGGCCGCGGGCACAACCGCGCTGCTGTGGAAAATCAGGGCTGTCGGGGTGGGTGTCGTCTGTTTTCTGCTTAGTGACGACGCCGTCAACAACATAAGCCGTGTTGAAACAGCGGCCGCCGCAGTTACCCCAGCATGCTGCCGGGACCCACTTGCCCTCTCCGGCTGCCTTTTCACTTGCAGCCTGCACGGCTTTCAGGCCGTGTCCCAAACCCCCTGACAGGGCAGCGGTTCCTCCCAGTGCAGCGCTCCATTTCAGGAAACTGCGCCGGGTCAGGGCTGTCTTGTTCAGGGCTTTGGTGAGGAAATTGTTTTCGGTCATATACATTCTCCTGTTTAAAGGATCAGGATCGATTTGCTCATAAAGAGCAGCGCCTTTCGGCATACTGGGATTGAAAAAGATTATTAATTTGTTCTGATAGGTTTCTCCTGGTAATTAAATAGTGAACTTCCACGAAGTATTATTCTTGTAAGTACACTAAGAATATGCGTTCCCTTCTTTTTCAGCATCATTCAAGCGAGGTATTCACCCTCACCCTAAAGGATGATAATTTTTGATGGCATTCTGGTTGTTACAGGATTCAATTAAGGATACGGAGGCTTCACCGTTTCTTCCGAATATTAGATCAAATAGTGAATGGGATATTTTTACTAGGAATTCACTCTGAAGAGAGGTGTTTTATCTATTTCCCGGGAGATATGGATGTCGACAGATTTACTTTTCTCTGGGGGAAACCAATCCCCGTTTTATGGCGTATGTGGCTGCCTGGGTGCGGTTGGAAAGTTGAAGCTTTTCCAGGATATTCTTCAAATGGCTTTTCACTGTGTTGACAGAAATGGATAGACTTTCAGCGATTTCAGGATTGCTGTCCCCGCTTGCTACCAGGCGCAGGACAAGCAGTTCCTTTTCTGTCAGGGAGGTTTCCCCTTTTTCTTCCTGCACAATTCGCTGGGCTACACTTTTCAATAGGCGGGTAGCCATTGATTTGGTCATGGCAGCCTCTCCCTTGGTTACCCCATCGATCATTTCAAATAACTCGTCAGCGTCCAGGCTTTTTAATAGATACCCTGAAACACCAAGGTGGACAGCTTCATATAAATGTCCATCTTTTTCTGATGAAGTCAGAATGATGATGGCAATTTCAGGATGAGTTTTATGGATCGCCTTGGTGGCTTGTAATCCATCCCCCTGGGGCATGTAAATATCCATCAGGATGACGTCAGGCTGTAATTCACCTGCCATTCGGATTGCTTCCTCTCCATTTTCAGCTTCCCCGACAACTTCCACCAGGTCTTTGCGTGTGTTCATCAGGCTGATCAGACCTTGCCTGAATAACTTGTGGTCATCTGCTATTAATACTCGTATTGTCATGACTTTCTATCCTCTAAATAACTAAATACCTACCTTTACATGGATGGCATAGAAGAGAAATCGTCCTAAAATCTCAGCTACCAGCACCAATAGGCATGCAGTGAATACATGGGTCAAAAGATTTTCAACCAGGATCTTCCCCCGGTAATATTGTATACTGGTAATTCCCAGCCAACCGGTTCCAATGAACATCAACAACAACCTTAATATAAAAAGAGGTTTGTAAATTTCAGTGAGTAACAATAAACTCGTTTGTGCAGCTGGAGAACCACCAAACAGAATTGCAGTTTGGTAAAAAATTAGGATGGACATACAAATGCTGAATATGATGGCAAGAATGCTCAACCAGTTCAGGGATGATGTAACCTGTCGAATATGGATCGATGTTTTCTCCAGGGAGAGAGATTTTTTAAAAATGAGGTCCATCATCATTAATACCGGCACTGTCATCACTCCCAGGATCAGGGTTGTGAAAAAAAAGGATAAGGGAGTTAAGAAGGTATTCCATGCTGGTTGTGATGGAATCATGTAAATACGTGCCATGCAGTACTCGGTTCCAAATCCAGCCAGGATCGCCAGCCATCCCAGTATTGTCTTTAACGTGAAATGACCCTTATAAAACCATAATGCACCTGATAAGGCACCAATAAGCAGGATATAGATCAGGTTGAAGAAAAGCTCTCGGCTTAACCAGGATGTTGCCAGGTTCCTTAAAGCTGTGAAGGAAAGGAAGGGTTTGCTTAAATGTAAATGAGCAAATCCGATCGCCAATATTACCGTAATAAAAATGATCAGAATGGGGATTTGAGTTGAATAATCAATATCTTCTTGTGAAAGAGTTTTTCTCCGCAGAAGGCGGATGATCATGATGAATAGTAATGCCCCGGTTGATAACTGGGTCAGGATGGTATATACAGGAAGGGTCCATTCACGGATATTCATAAGGTCCAATCACATATGGATGGGAAATGTTGATCTGCTTTGAAATAATGTCTGGCTGTTTCTAAATTTCATGGATTCAAGACAGGGCAGCATACAATCTATGCTTGTGCCTTTCCCGGGTTGAGATTGTATTTCCAATATACCACCCACACTATCAGCTCGTTCCTTCATGGTTGTTATACCAAATTGCTTGCTGGTTTGGCCTTGCTGTATACCGATTCCGTCGTCTTTAATCTGCATGAGAACAAAATCTCCGTTTCCCTCTTTTGAATTGCTGATCCTGACGTCCACATGTTTGGCCTGCGAATGTTTTCGGACATTTGCCAGGGACTCTTGAAAGATGCACACCATTTGGACTTCAGTGATGGAGGAAAGGTTTGGTTCTTTTTCCAACTCGTATTCAAAAGAGGTTTCAATCCCTGTCTGGATTCCGAATTCATACAGGTACTCTTCCATGGAGGAAGCCAGTCCTTTATCGTTGGACAGTGTCGTCCTTAAACTTAAAATGTTTTCTCGAATATCTGCATTGGCTACCTTGACAGCTTTCCGCATTTGCTCCAATTCGCCGGCCATCGATTCTTGATCACCCCGCTTTAGCAGCGCATTGAGCGTTTGTACTTGCAGGTTCATGTACCCCAATATCTGCGCCAGACCATCATGCATGTCTCTTGCGATCCGTGCCCGTTCTTCTGAGATGGATAGGGATTGAAGCTGGGATGTCATTAGTGCATGCTGTATGGCAATTACAACCTGGTCCGCCATGCACTCCAACCAGACCATATCTGTCTGCGTGATTGGGTTTTTTTCAAACCTTGCTGCCCATAACGCTCCGATTGGTCTTCCTTCCATTTCTAATCGGACAATACCCGCTTCCTGAACTTTCGTGTTGAATCCATCGACCAGGCCAGTTAAATTCAATGAACTATCACTTTTTGAGGTTAAAACCGCGCTTCCTCGTTGAATTGCCCTCTGCACAACTGCTGATTTGATGGGTGAAGGTGGCTCAACCAGGTTGGATCGGTTGTTGGTGGATATGCATTTCAGTTCAAGTTCGGTATCGCCTTCGTTATAAAGTGCCAATCCAATGAAATCGGTCGCCAGCAGGTTTCTGGCTTGGTCTAATATATATAATAGAATTGCATCCACATCATCGAATTGAATGATCCGCCGGTTTATCGTTACCAGTGTTTCTGTCCACTTTTCCGCTGTTTTTCTGGCTGTAACCTGGCCCAGGTACGCTGATTCTTTTGCCTGGTCTCTTTCATTCATTATTTTTAGTAATTGTCTTTTCCGGGTGGTTTCAAATACATCTAATGCCCTGACCAGGAAAAAAGTAACCGCAAAGGATGTAAGCATTCGCCAGAATTGGATCGGTAACCCGGTGACTTCCAGCACACGCTGATAGTCAAGCCACCCGGAGAATCCTGAAAATGCTGAAATAGATGGGTTCTGTACGGTGAAGGCATTATTAACAACCCGGTTGTAGATATAGTATGAACTCGGGGCGTATGGCGCAGCCGGGACCACCAATCCAACAATGATCGCTTCGAAAAGAAATGCAAAACCTGCACCGAACATTAACTTGGCTACATCTGCCTGTCCTTTCTCACGGTGGACATACCAATGCCTCAGAAAACCAATTCCTGCCAGGATACTTCCTGGTAAATAGAATAGATACCGTGACCAGATATCGATCGGGATTTCCAGGGGGGATGGTGTTATGAAGTTGGTTGCTGCATAGGTCAATACGTAGGCTAGCGGAACGATGACCACACCGGGAAGGAATATCGTCCAGGGTGGCAGGGGTATATCACGTAACAGGTCCCAGCCGAATTTTAATAAGAATAATCCCGATAATGGCTGAAAGATCGTCCTGGTGATATTCAAAAAAACCGTTAGAAAAGTTCCAGGTTCTGTATTGACCAGGAACATATCCGCCCAGCTGGTTAGTGCACATGCGATTCCAAATGCTGTTAACCATCGTAAATGCTTCGATAAAGGAAATTCACTCCCTTGTCTATCCTGCAAAAAGGAAGCCAGCCCCAATCCCCCAAAAGCCAATCCATTCAAGAAGAAAATAAGAGTCATGACAGCTGGTACCTTCGATAAATCGAATTAAATCCACCAATAACTACCGGAAAAGGTTATCTGGATGATTTGATGATACCTTAATATGACAGTCTGCTCAATGGACATTAATCATGACCAATCTGTTTCCTGTCATATGTTCTTTAAGCTTCAAAACAGTTCTGATTGAATTAAAATTGATGAGATGGCACTTGAGGAGGAAGCGCCATCTCATCTTCCGCAAAAAACAGGATCTGTCCGTTCGTAGTTGTTATCTATGGAGCATATGGAGCGTTTAGGCTGCACACAATGATATTGTCTAATTGAACAGCACCACTGGTCCCATCTTTAATGAAAAAGCCGAATTCACCTCCACCTACAGGCACTTGATCGGTGTAGCTCAATTGTTTTACGCCATCTATGTATACAGAGATCTCACCTTTGAAAAATGCAAACGTGAGCGTATGCCAGACATTCACATCAAATGCCACATCAGATCCGCTTGCTAATAATCCGTTATTGGTCGGGATTTCAAAACTCAGGTTAAATGCTTGCCCGGAATTGTAGCTGATCACGTATCGATAAGTCCCGGCATCCTTCCCTTCGTCTAAAACTGTACTGTGAATAAAGAAGTCCATCGAAAGTGGACCAGTCGACAGTAGATTAAATTGCAGGAATGCATTATCCCATTTTGTTTGAACATCCGTTTGGGAGCCTGTTCCACTAATAGATGCTTCAAAAACGTTACCAAGACCGGTGATAGACTTGATGTTCCAGATCGGCGCTGTTGCTCCAACGAAATCTTGAGCTTTCGTGTCTTCAAAATCCTCGACATAGATGATGGTTTGATCAGCTTTGCATACACTCCCTGGATTCAATTGCAAAAGGTCAGGAGTCATGGAAATGTTTATTTCGTTACTGCCTTCCACCAGGTCTATCGCCTGTTGGACAGGTACAAAACCTTGAGCGCTCACCGTCAGAGTTCCGGAATTTCCAGTTAAATCATTCCAACTGAGTACGCCCTGGCTGTCAGTTGTCTTTGTGAGATTGCTTCCAACTCCCTGCGCATCTCCCGTCGCCCATGTGATTGGATTTCTATCTCCATCAGCGACATGAACCACGAGTGAGTAAGTTACAGAACTTGGCTGTTGCCCTCCGCTGGAAGTTGTTTCTGTTGGAGCGGTAGTTTTTGTTGCGTCAGAAGCACCACATCCTGTTAGAGTAAAAATTAATGTGACTAAAAGCAGTAAAACTAGGGTTTTATTCATTTCATCTCCTTCAATTAAAAGTTTCCCTGTTGCTGAGATAGTTGTTGGAGGTTTAAATTAAACCATTAAGAGGTTTCCTCCACGTTCAAAGTATAGTGATATTACCGAATAAAAAAACCCCTCATTCGGTTATTATTTCATCACTCAAAAGGGTGATATTTTCTTAATTGTGGTTTTTATCAAATAACGCATTGGAGGAAAAAAAATTGATGATTATGTCATCATATCTTGAATTGGGATGGATCAATGCCCAAATAGGAGGTACAGGTCGTTGACATTCGTACCGCTCGGTCCGCATTTGATCAGATCCCCCAGGGTTTCAAAATAGGGATATGAATCATTATCTTCCAGGAATCGGGCAGCATCCATGCCCAATTTGTTTCCCCTTTGCAGGGTTTCACCCGTGGCTACTGCACCAGACGCATTTGTGAGACCTTCTTCCCCATCGGTTGCCATGGCGATCAGCATAACGTTCTCTTTATCCGCAAGTTCTATTGCAGATGCCAGCGCTAACTCCTGGTTCCGACCACCGCGTCCTTGCCCTTTTATGCTGACACTGGTTTCTCCCCCTCCCACCATGCAGTAGGGGCGTTCCATAGCCGGGTTCTCAAATGCAGCACATAAGGTTCTGGCAGTCGTCCGCGCTTCTCCTTGCCATGAAGAACCCAGTGATCTGCAGTGATAGCCTTCTATTCGTGCCTGTTCGATAGCCCCTTGGATTGCATCATCATTGCTCCCGATGATGTAATTAGAAACTTTCTCAAATATCCAGTCATTTTGTTTGGGGGTTTCAGAAACATTTTGCAAGGTTGTTAAGATTGAAGATGGGATTCTTTCAATCAAACTGTATTTTTCCAGGATCATCAGGGCTTCTTCTTTCGTGCTGGGGTCTGGTGCAGTCGGTCCCGAAGCTATTGTTTGCAGGGAGTTTCCGATCACATCGGAAAGGATCAGGCTGACCACCCTGGTGCCTGAAGCCAATTTTGCCAGCCCTCCTCCTTTAAGTTGGTCAAGGTGGCGGCGGATCGTGTTGATCTCCTCGATATCTGCTCCGCAAGCTAACAATGTCGAGTAGAGCTGTTGAACTTCTCCTAAAGATACGCCATCAAGGGTGGCTGCCATTAATGCAGATCCACCACCTGAAAACATACATATGAATAGATCCCTCTCGGTCAGGCTTTTGGCAAGTTTAATGACTTTTCTTCCAGCCAGGAGGCTTTTCTCATCAGGTATGGGATGACCACCAGGGTTGACCTCCACTTGCCTCGGATGTACGCTTGGCTCATTCTTTGGGATCATCAGTCCTCTCGGATTAAGGTCGCCAAGTAGATCAACCATGGCAGTTACCATTGCTTCCGCTGCTTTACCCAATCCCAAAAGTACAATTCTTCCACTTTCAAGAGGAAATTCATGTGCGTCAATAATTATTGAATTCCCTTCCCGCTGTACAGCTTGCTTCACCAGCCTGCCGGGTTCAACAGCATCGATGGAGGAAAATAGGACTCGCCGGATAGCATCTCCTGATGGGTGTTTGTCCAAAGAATGGGTTCGAAAAGAGTCGGGTTTAAGCATTTTAAGATTTTTTATCTGTAATGATTAAAACAACAAAGGTTATTCGACCTTTGTCATGATGATACTATCTAATTATGGAATATCCCAATTAATAAGTCTATTATCCCCGTTTAACTGCTGTTGGTTTTACCAGAACCAATACACCTGTTACGGCTGTCCCCAGGGCAGCGATATTCTTTAAGATCATTAATAAGCTCATTCCACAACGCCTTCTTCCTTGTTTAACTCGTCAATTAAACCAAGTAACTCTTCGTTTGTTGGGATATCCGCCATGCTGTCTCCGTAGTGAACATATCTGGCAATCCCATTTTTATCAACGATTACCTGTGCTGGCATTCGACCAAATTTGAATAGTTTGATCTCCTGCCCATACAGCTTGAGTACAACGCCACGCGGATCAGGAATGCCTGTGAATGGCAGCTTGTTATTTTGCCAGTAATTGGAAAAGGCATTCATATTGTCTGGTCCGATTACGATGATTCGAACCTGCCTTTTGGTAAACTCTTCGTAGTCCTGGCGCAACTGCGCCATATGCCTCTGGCAGAATGGTCACGTGAACCCGCGGTTGAAGACCAATAGAACATTCCATGAAGGTTGAAATGAAGATAATTGAATTGCTTCGCCTGTAAAATCTTTTAGAATGAAATCCGGAGCTTGTTTGTTGATCGTGATTCTTGCCATCTTCTCAACCTTCTGAAAGCTATTGGTATTCTAAGTGTTATTATCCATTTTCCGAAAAAGGATTTTTCCAGCGAATAAAATTGATGATCAGCAACAATAAACCGATTTATGCCAGGCTGAAATAAACTCTGGTTGCTGGTTTTGACAATAACTTTTTCATGTCAGGCGTATTAAGTACCGGAAAATTTTTCCTAAACTTCAGTTTTGGCTTTTTCCCGCTTGCGATATGCTTTGATCCATCTGCCTGAGTATTCATCGCGCCCCATCAAAAGATCGCATGCTAGTAGGCTGGTTTGGATCTCCGCTATGGTTGGGTCAGTAATGGCAATTGTCAAGCCGCGTGATATGGCCAGCGCAAGGAAGGCTACGTTGATGATCTTTCGGTCTGGCAAACCAAAGGATATATTGCTGGCTCCCAGGTTCATATTTACCCCTAATTCTTTTCCGATCAATTCAATGGCATCCAGTGTGATGCGAGCTTGCCGGTGATCTGCACTGACCGTCAATGCCAGCGGATCAATAATGATATCTTCCGGGGGAATGCCAAAATCACCACCGCGTTTGATCAGTTTTTCTGCAACGTGAAGTCTATCCATTGCGCTGGTTGGAATGCCATTCTCATCCGTGATTACACCGATCACAGCTGCTCCATATTGTTTTGCGATCGGTAGAACTCTTTCCATCATTTTTTCTTCTGCCGTTGTCGAATTGATCAATGCTTTACCGGGGTAAACTGATAGTGCTGCAGCCAGGGCATCCGGGTTGGCACTGTCAAAACATAAGGGAGTTTGGACGGTTTCCAAAACAGCTTGGGTGGCACCTTTCAGCAGTTTGGTTTCATCTGCACCTGGAATACCGGCATTAATATCCAACACCTTGGCTCCTGCTTCAATCTGTGACCTGGCTTCTTCAACAACCAGGCTGTAATCTTCAGCATACATCGTCTCCGCCAGCTTCTTTCGCCGGGTGGGGTTGATCCGTTCACCAATAACAACAAACGGGTGATCCGGGCTGATGGTCACAACAGTATCATTGATCGAGAGTTTGGTCTCCATGGATGCTCCTTGCCTGCCTTGTTTTTTCGCATCTATATTATAGATGCCTTTTATCTTCACCGGGATCGAATAAAGTCGATAGGATCCCGGAAATGATAAGGTTGTTGAATTCTGGCGAAAAAACCATTGTAGTTATTCTGATTTTCGCCTGAGTATGTCACTTTCTAGGGAAAGAACTTCGGGTGATCTTTTATGGATGATTTACTTGCAGTTGATTGACTGGAGACCCTCTTTGAAAACTCAACTCGTATAACGAATGAGAACTTCATTTAAATAAGAATTGCAGTATCATATTAATGAAAATATTTACCAATCTTCCACAATACCAACCATACCTTACGGAGGAGCAAAATGACCGAACGTAAAAAAGTGACGCTGCCGTATTTATTCAATAAGGTTGCCAATAATGAACCGATCACCTGGCTTACCTGTTATGACTATCCCACCGCTTATTTAATGGAACAGGCTGGGATGGACATGATCCTGGTCGGTGACAGTCTCGCCATGACGATGCTTGGTCATGAGTCCACCCTTCCAGCCACCATGGACGATATGATTCGCCATTCCGCAGCCGTTCGGAGGGGAACACCCAATATTTTCGTTGTTGGTGATATGCCATATATGAGCTATCAACCGAGTGTCGAGCTTGCTGTAAGGAATGCAGGTCGATTCATGGCGGAAGCTTCTTGTGATGCTATCAAGCTCGAAGGTGGAGTTGAAATGGCTGACCGTATCCAGGGGATTGTCAACGCTGGAATTCCAGCCATGGGGCATCTTGGCTTGACACCACAGAGCGCTGCTGCTTTGGGTGGTTACAAGGTGCAGGGAAGAGGAGCTTATGCAGCCAAAAAAATTATCGATTCCGCCAAGGCGCTCGAACAAGCTGGAGCATTTGCCATCTTGCTCGAGATGGTTCCCGATCGTGTCTGCCAGATTATTACGGAACGGGCGCAAGATTGCATCATCATGAGTTTGGGTTCTGGTCCTCACGCACACGGTCAGTTGCTTATCTATCATGATATGTTTGGTCTTTATCCCCGCTTTAAACCGCGTATGGCTAAGGTTTTTGGCAATGCAGGTGAGGTCATCCTTAATGGACTTTCCCAGTATGTTCAGGAAGTATCAAATAAGACTTTCCCACAACCGGAAAACTGGTTCACCATGAAGGACGAAGAATACGACGAGTTGATGGGTGTGTTATGAGTTTCGCTTTCCGTATAAGTCACCTCGAACCAGAAGGTGCTTATCAGGTTCTTGCAAGATCGCAGGCATTGGAGGCTGAAGGCCGCCAAATTATCCATTTGGAGATTGGCGAACCGGATAATGAAACTTTTGATAACATCAAAGCAGCCGGTATCCGCGCAATTGCCGAAGGAAAAACACGCTATACACCCCCCATGGGTATGAAACAACTGCGTGAAGTGATTGCGCAGCAGTCTTCCTTACGCTATCAGATGGCTATTGACCCTGACCAGGTTGTTGTCAGCCCGGGGGCAAAACCCAATTTATTCTTCCCGGCTTTGGCTTTGATTGAGCCTGGTGATGAAGTCATCTATCCGAATCCAGGATTTCCCACCTATGAAGCCATGATTCGAGTTGCAGGTGGCATCCCTGTCCCGGTTCCACTTGTAGAAGAAAAGAATTTCTCCTTTGACCTGGATGCTTTCCGAACCCTTGTGAATCGAAAAACAAAACTGGTCATCCTGAATTCTCCCGGGAACCCAACCGGTGGGGTTATGCCGTTGCAGGATCTGGAAGCGATAGCTTCCATTGCCAGGAATTACAATTTTTGGATCATGTCTGACGAGATCTATTCCCGTATTGCTTATGACGACATGGATGTACCGTCCATGGTAACCCTGCCCGGTATGATGGAAAGGACCATAGTAGTGGATGGTTTTTCCAAAACCTATGCCATGACCGGTTGGCGTTTGGGATACGGAATTATGCCTCGGGAATTGGCTCACAAGGTTCAACTGCTCCTCACCCATTCTGTCGGTAGCACAGCTAACTTTGTCCAGATCGCCGGCATTGAAGCGCTGACAGGTCCGCAGGATCAGGTTAAGGCTGTCATAAAGGAATATCAACACAGGCGTGATGTCATGGTGGATGGTTTGAATGCCATCCCTGGATTTAAATGTTTGCGCCCACAGGGTGCCTTTTATGTCTTTCCGAACATAAGAGCATTCGGATTAACTTCTGCTGAATTGGCTGATCTGATATTGGAGAAGGCCAATGTTGCCCTTCTGCCAGGTTCTTCCTTTGGGAAATATGGTGAAGGTTATCTCCGCCTGGTGTATTCGAATTCCATTACCAATATTCAAATGGCAATCCAGCAGATTGGGGAGGCAGTTAATACACTCCATTAACTAAATTTCAGAAACATAAATCCTACATAAATGAAACGATGATTTCAATGAGAAGTAAGTTGTATATTTGGAAAAAATAAGTAATGTTTGAAAGGAATTTTTTTGGAATATAAGAATTATTGTGTTATATAATTCATTCCCAAATATCATCTACCTAATACCTATAAAACATCCTTTCTTTTATTATTATTCCTTCCGAGATAACTGGCTGCCAATCCATAATGAAGGCTAATTCATGGTTGCGTTGTTAAATTAAATAGGCAATTTTGCCTATAGAACATTCAGCCATACTGCTCTGTATAAAATCCCTCTACCTGAATAAGATATTTACAAAAGGAAGTATCGGACGAATGACTTTGTTGGTACAACCAATTTTGATCGGTAATGGTCATAATTTCTTGCTCACTCCATTTGTTTTGTTCGTACGATCTTCCATAACCATTAATTCAAACTGCTATGGAATGTTGATGTCCAATTAAATCATTAATGTTCTTATTAATGCCTTAACAAAATAAGAATAATTATTTTTACTTCTTTTGAACATCTTTTCCATAACAGGATCCAACAGTTAAATAAGGAGTACAAAATGTCCAAACGAAAACTATTTTCCACGCTTCTTATATCAGCTTTATTTGTTCTGTTGTTGGCTGCATGTGGAAGCACTGCGACCAATAGTCCGGTTGAAGTGAAAGTGACAATTTCTGAATATGCTATTGAATCCTCAATTACAAATTTCAAGGTCGGAGTACCTTACCATTTCGTTGTCACAAACAAAGGTGCAATTCCACATGAGATCATGTTAATGAATTCATTGGATGCTACTGGAGGGATGGGAATGGACGAGATGGACGCTATGGCTTTGGCATACTTGGAAGAAAATGATCTGCCCTCTGGTGGGACTGCAACTTTCGATTACACCTTTATTCAACCTGCTGCTACGGGTGAATTGGAATTCGCCTGCCATCTTCCAGGTCACTACGAAGTCGGAATGAAACTGTCAATTACTGTAACGCAATAGAAACAAACCAGATTATTTAAAGGTTCTTGTTACAAAAATTTTCTTGCTGATTCACTTGTTGTTGGTTTTTAAGTTGTAACAATCGACCCTCAAGTGTCTTCCTTGCAAAATATTAAACCTTTCCCAACGAATCGGTTGATGGAAATAATATGGATTAACAGTGGTAATTCCATATAAGGTTCACCAACTGTTTAACAGGTGGATAACAGGGGGCATAATAAAACAATGAAATAACTATGAAAATTGACCGATGAAATAATCATCGTCTTATGTGATATAGATTGGCAGATAACCTCCAGGTTCATTCTTCAAATCCAATTCCATACCCATCTAGACCTGTGTGGTTGCCAAGCACTCACGACCCAGGTTGAGCTGATCTGGTCGATCTGTATGCTATTTATTAAGCCAAATTAATATTTATCATAAATGTATTAAATTGAAGAAAATATATCGCTGATTTCCATTCAGATACGTCGAATCAAACATCTGAAAATTTAGAAATTACCTTGTTGGCAATTGCACACTTGACGGATGATGGGAATTATGTATAATAAAGATAACCCCCATGGGGGGATAGGGGATATAGCAAAGTGATTAGTATAAAGGAAGGCCGGAATGACCGAAAAAATTTTCTCACAACACCAACATGATCGCACGGCAGTGATCAACCGCCTCTCGCGAATAGAAGGGCATGTCGGTGCAGTTAAACGAATGGTTGCTGAGGACGTCTCCTGCCCGGATGTTCTGGTGCAGATTGCTGCCGTTCGCTCTGCCCTCAACAGCGTCGGTCGGATCATTCTCGAAGACCACATCAGGAACTGCATGGTGGATGCTTCCCGGGATGGTGATTTTGAAGAGGCAATGAAAAGTTTGAAAACATCCCTTGACCGCTTTGTAGATTAATAATACAAAATAGATTTTTTAATAAGGAGAAATTATGCATAACCAACGAATAGAAATTTGGAAACACCCACATTTGTTTAATCTCAATAAGAGAGGGAATGAAATAAGGACGCGAATTGTCGTCGTTATCACATTTATTGCCATGTTTGTTGAGATCGCCGTTGGCTGGCTGACTAATTCAATGGCACTTTATGCGGATGGCTGGCATATGGGTACACATGCATTCGGGTTGGGTATAGCCGTTTTGGCATATTTTCTTGCCAGGAAATATGCTCGCGATGAAAGATTTACTTTTGGAACCTGGAAGATCGAAATTCTGGGTGCTTACTCGAGTGCCATAGTCCTTGGAATAGTTGGTATTTTTATGATCTTTACCTCTGTGGAAAGGTTGATGAACCCGTTGGTTATTCAATTGAACGAGGCGATCATAGTCACTATTATCGGATTGACCATAAACATCATTTGTGCCGTTATCCTTAGCTCCGGTGGAGGGCACAGTCACGCCCATTATGGTGAAGACGAACATGACCACGGACATGACCACGGACACGATCACGAACATGCCCTTGGACAGGCTCATGAGGTTGGAGAATCTGAAGCGCATGATCACGGACAATCACATGACCATGGATCTGATGAGAAACATGATGACCTGAATTTCAAAACTGCTTACTTGCATGTCGTTGCTGATGCCATCACATCTGTTCTTGCAATAATTGCCTTACTTGGGGCGAAATACTTTGGCTTTAACTGGTTGGATCCATTTATGGGCATCGTTGGAGCAGGATTGATTATTCGATGGTCATACCTCCTCCTCCGTGAAACGTCCAACATTTTATTGGATCGCCAGACAAATACTGAACTGAATGAGAAGATTATCGGGAAAATGGAGTCAGATGGCGACACGCGAGTTAGTGACCTTCATCTTTGGAAGGTGGAGCAAAATCAGTATTCCTGCATCATATCATTGGTAACAGGGAAGGAAGTCACGGTGGATGAATTCAAGAATCGCCTTAAGGACATTCATGAATTGATTCATGTAACGGTTGAAGCAAATCCCTGTCAATATAATTTAAATTAATCTTATTCATCTTCCCGACATATTAAAGGACTTAATCATGATTAAAACCACCATCGATAAACTCAAGTATAGTGAAACTCGAATCCTTGCAGAATATTTTGGCTCAATGACGCTCACATCTGGAGGGATGAAAATATTCAAACCTGGTGAAAAAGCACACGATACAGCTCATACTCACAATGTCAATGAAGTATTAATTTTCATTCAAGGAAAAGGCCAGGTGCCCATAGACGGAAAGATCCATCCTCTGAAAACAGGGGATGTGGTCATTATTGAACCTGGGGAAGATCATCGTACAGAGAGCTCAGTGGATAATCCCTTGGCATGTGCATGGTTCCTCATGGAACGCTGAACAATAATAAATGGGATAAAAAATAATAGGTTTGTGGCAGCTCTTGTTGTTTGGTTGCCTTCCACAAAATAATTTCAATGTAAAACTGATTGGATTCTCCATCCTCTCGCAGGATGTGGAATCTTTTCATTTGATCAAATAATCCCGTCTTGATTGGTGTTTTGCTGGGGCATGGGGTTATAATTTTCCGGATGATCTGCTCAGGTTTGGAACTTCAAATTCATTGCTTTTCAAATGTTTCTTCCATTGTTTTAGAATTACTATCTTCATTAAGATGCATTATAAAATGACCACTTATAAGTAACGGGGTTTCGCAAAGTGTAAATATGACTGCAAATAAACTAAAAATTTTCCCTTGGCATACAATTTTATTTAGCCTTTATCCTATTCTTGCTCTTGCAGCTGTGAACATTCATGAGATAAATGTTAAAGTGGTTCTGAGACCATTATTGTTGTCGTTGGCTGGGGCTGTTCTCTTATTGACTATTCTTGGATTGATCCTCAAGGATGGGCAGATAGCTGGCTTTGTTACTTCAGCGTATCTTATTCTCTTCTATTCTTATGGCCATGTCTATAACCTTCTCCATGAAACAAAGATCGTAGGCATTCTGGTGGGCAGAAACCGTATCTTGGCAGTTATCTGGTTGGTGGTTGCGATCTTTCTTACCTGGTTGATCATAAAAATTAGAAAAAATGAGTGGAAATATCTCCTTTCAAATTCTCTTAATATTGTTTCAGGGCTTTTGGTGGTCTTACAACTTGGATCGCTGCTCTTCTTTGCATACAGGTTGAGACAGGTTGATGTTAATGAAGCGAATTTCGACCTCTCATACTCTTTTAATTCCGATCCAGTACTGCCAAATACAAAGCCACCCGATATCTATTACATTATTTTGGATGCATATGGCAGGTCCGACGTTCTGCAATCGATCTATGGAGTTGATAATTCCTCGTTTATCGAACAATTGAAGGGATTGGGTTTTTATGTAGCCCAATGCAGTACCTCCAATTATGCGCAGACGGAATTATCATTATCCTCATCGCTGAATTTCAACTATATTCAATCTCTTGGCTTATCTTCTGCAACTCCAGGTAATAACGCACAACTGATTGCTTTCATTAAAAACAGTGCAGTTCGTCGCATTCTCGAAGATCTGGGTTACGATACGGTTGCTTTTGCTACCGGTTATCAATGGACTGAGTGGGAGAATGCAGATCATTATTTATCCCCTCAGGGTTTTTGGAAGTTAAATGAGTTTGAAAACCTGGTCATTCGTTCTTCAGCAGGATTATTGCTGCTTGACTCGGGTCTGTTCAATATCAATGAAGCCAGCATTGAAAATATTCGGGGAAGAACCTTGTTTGCATTGGATCAGCTTGGATCGCTCCCGCCAGGATCTTCACCGAAATTTGTTTTCGCTCACTTGGTCATCCCCCATATTCCATTTGTTTTTGGACCTGATGGCGAATCGACCCTTGTCGGTCCATTAACTTCTGAACGTCCTTACACGTGGGATGAATACAAGAGAGGCTATGGTAACCAGGTTCAGTACATTAATAGCCGTATTGTCGATATTGTAAGGAACATCATAATTGGATCTGAAGATCCTCCCATCATCATCATTCAGGGTGATCATGGACCGGGGTATTCCTCCAACAGCGACAGAATGGCTATTCTTAACGCATATTACCTCCCAAGAGGAAATTCATACCTTTATGCCAATATCTCTCCGGTGAATACCTTCCGGGCTATATTCAATGAATACTTCAATGGTAACTTTGATCTATTGGATGATGTTGGCTATTTTTCCCGTTACAACACACCTTTCGAATTTGAGGTTATAGACAATAACTGTTTGACCAATTAATTTAAAACTCCGGTCATTCCATATGAGGGAAACCCTTGTATTAATGCTGCCTTGGATTTATTCCGAAAATCTACTATTGATGGCACGCGCATGATTTTTTGCTCCATGATCCTCCAAAACAAGGATAATTCGATAATATTTGGACCTTTCAGAATAATACTTGACAAGAGAATTATTTTGTCTATAATAATATACATCACTGATATATCATTGATACATCAGTGATGTACGAAGCATAACCATTACAGCAATTCGATTGGATCCTATTTACAGATAATTATGACAGCAATCATTGATGGACATAAAGAGAAAAGATCAGCAGCACTGACTTCTGTTGTCGCAGCAGTCGGTTTGACTGGTTTCAAAATTGTTGTTGGTGTGATGACTGGTAGTTTGGGCATTTTGGCGGAAGCAGCGCATTCTGCCCTCGATCTGGTCGCAGCCATCATGACCTGGTTTGCAGTCCGTATCTCTGATAAACCTGCAGATAAGGGTCATCCCTTTGGACACCATAAAGCCGAAAATATATCTGCACTGTTTGAGACACTTCTTCTCCTGCTAACATCAGCATGGATTATTTACGAAGCCATTAATCGGCTGACGCATAAGGGAACCCATCTGGAAGTGACGATATGGAGCTTCCTTGTGATGGGTACATCCATTGTAATTGATTACAACCGTTCCCGCATGTTGTATCGGGTCGCTGAAAAACATAACTCTCAAGCATTGGAAGCAGACGCTTTACATTTTTCCACGGATATCTGGTCATCAGCTACGGTCATACTGGGACTGATTGCAGTTCTTATTGGCAAGTGGATTCCTTCTCTGGCATTCCTTGAGATGGCGGATGCCATAGCTGCTTTGGCTGTTGCTGTCATCGTTATCTTTGTTAGTGCGCAGCTTGGTAAAAGATCCATCGAAGCGCTCTTGGATGCCGGCCCTGATGACGGGAAGTATAAGCAGATCGTAAAAGAAGTTGGTACTATACCAGGTGTATTGGATGTCCACGCCTTACGAATTCGTGTTTCAGGAGCATCCTGGTTCGTGGATATGCATATTTATATGGATGATACGACTTCGTTGATTGAATCACATCACGTTACCGAAAAGATTGAAATGAAAGTACAGGCGATCCTTCCAAAATCGGATGTTACTGTTCATGTCGAGCCGGGTAGTATGGCTATGGTGAAAAAAGAAATAGTGAAGTGAACCAGGAAAATTTTTCTTACATCTGGGTAGGAAGATGCCTAAATAATTGACCGATGACCATTGTTTTCTAAAGTGGAGGTACGGTTGGATAAAAAAACAGGATTAATTTTCTGGAAGGGCTATGGCTAAAAAACATACGATTGCTGACCAGGCATATCAGGCAATTTTGATGGATATTCTCGCCTGCGAATTGGATCCCGGCAGTCAGATAGCCCAATCCGCATTAATGGAAAAATATGATTTTGGAGTAACCCCTGTCAGGGAGGCTCTTAAGCGGCTTGAATTTGAAGGGTTTGTTCGCACAATTCCCCGTTACGGCTACATCATCACTCCTGTTACAGTGAAGGATGTGGAAGATATTTACGAGATGCGTGCCATCCTCGAAAAAGCCAGTGTCAGGCTTGCAGTCCAGCGGGCATCTGAATATCAGATCAATGAATTAAGCAAATTTGCTGAGTTGACTTATGTCTATAAAGACACCGAGAGTTATCAGCAATTCCTTGAGAAGAATAACATATTTCATTATTCCATCGCAGTTGCTGGTGGAAATCTCAAGCTTGCCGAAACACTCCTTAATCTCCTCAACCAGATGATTCGAATTTTCAACCTTGGTTTGGATTTGCGAGATAGCGCAGAAGAAATGCGAACTGAACATGTTGCCCTCATAAAATCAATCCAATCCCGTGATTCAAGCCTGGCAGAAAGGATCGTTATTGATCAGATCAATCATTCTCGCCAAAGAGTGATCCAGATGATCAGTCTGAAACTGGAGCACCGGTCGATATCTCAGAATGAACTGATGCTTGATCAAAGTTAAAAGAATTTTAACCAAAGGGAATAACAATCATGGCCATTATAGATACAAAAATCATGGATCTGCGAAGCGAAATAGTTGGCGTGGATCAATTGGTTCCTCTTCTGGATGGAAGCCAGGATACATATGTTAATCTGGATAATGCTGCCAGTACACCTCCATTCAAGATAGTTCAGGAAAAAGTTGATGAAGTATTTAAATGGTATTCATCTGTCCATAGGGGAGCGGGTTTCAAATCTTTGCTTTCAACACAGCTTTTTGAAGAAGCCCGGGAGATCGTTCTTGATTTTGTGGGGGCTGACGAAGATCACGATGTGATCATCTTTTCCCGCAATACTTCCGAGGCTCTCAACTTGCTTGCCAAGCGTTTCCCCTTTCAACCAGGAGACATGGTCCTCACAACAGGGATGGAGCACCATTCCAACGATCTTCCCTGGCGTGTTCGCGCTGAAGTACTCCATGCAGACATC
>Ga0209342_10000933_pt1 | contig 33441 bp, 45 predicted proteins | sample RifCSP16_2_FD_184023 | JGI IMG/M metagenome (GOLD analysis project Ga0209342, IMG submission 184023) | Soil microbial communities from Rifle, Colorado - Rifle CSP2_sed 16_2 (SPAdes) (version 2) | ecosystem: Environmental > Terrestrial > Deep subsurface > Rock core/Sediment | place: Rifle...
TGGAATCTCGGTGACCTCCCAGATGGAGATGATGGGGAACACCTTGGAGAACAGGGCGTACATGAGGGCGAACCCGGCCACGGCGCCCACGGTGATCGACCACTCGACCCAGCTGGGGGAGTAGAGGTGCCAGGTGAACTCGGTCTGGGGGGTCATCATCGTGGGCACGACGATGAGGAACCGCTCGACCCACATGGCCACGTTGATGAGGACCGCCGAGGCGACGATCGTGGCGATGCTTCGGCGGAGGGCGAGAAGGAAGAGCGGCGTGACGAGGCCGCCGACGACGAGGAACCAGAACAGGAACGCGTAGGGCCCCTGGGACAGGACCTGGAGCCACACGACGTCGGCCGCGTCCGCCCCATAGGCCGCCGTGAGGTACTCGCTGATCGTGAAGTAGATCATCACGAGGTTGAGGACGATGAGCAGCGCGGCGAGGTTCCGGAAGTGCTGCACCGTGATGTACTTCTCCAGGTGGTACGCCCTCCGGAAGATCGCCATGGCGATGATGATCGTCGCGATCCCGGAGAAAATCGCGCCCGCGACGAAGTAGGGTCCGAAGAGCGCGGTGCGCCAGCCGACGCGGAGCGTCATGGAGAAGATCCAGGAGACGACCGTGTGGACGGAGACGGCCACGGGGATGATGATGAGGGCCATGATCCCGATGGACTTCTCCAGGCTCCGTTTCTGCCTCGGCGATCCCGTCCACGGCCGTGTGAGGACACGGTAGACGAGGGACCGGAACCGCCCGGTCGGCACCTTCCCCCGGATGAGCGCCAGGTCGGGGATCATGGGGAGGTAGAGGTAGAGGAAACTCCCGGCGAGGTACGTGGCGATGCTCAGGAAGTCCCAGAGGATGGCCGACTCGATCCGCCCGAAGGCGAAGACGTTCATGAAGCGGTCGGGCCGGCCCAGGTCGATGAGGGGGAACAGCGCCCCGACGATGATCGCCATCACCGTAATCGACTCGGCCATCCGGGTGATCGGGCGCCGCCACTCCGCGTTGCCCACGCGGAGGATCGCGGAGATTAGCGTCCCCGCGTGGCTGATGCCGATGAAGAACACGAAGTTCGAGATGTACATGCCCCAGCTGACGCGGTCGTTGAGGCCCGTGACGGAGAGGCCGCGGTTCAGCTGCTGGATGTAGGCGAAGGCGCCCCAGGCCGCGATCGCCGCGAGGACCGCGATGATTAGATAGAACCGCCAAGTGGTCTTCTGGAGCGGGGCCAGGAGAATCGGATCGACCGCCTCGGGCTTTCCGTCCACGACCTCACCTCCGCGCGGGCAGGTACCACACGTGCGGCCCCGTCCCGAGCTCTTCCTTCAGGCGGAACCCCTGCTCCTTCCGGATCGTCTCGGAGAAGGGGAGCGTCTCCACCCCGTTGGAGACGGCGTCCTCCCGCAGGTCGCCGAAGTAGATCGCCCCGTTGCCCATCTCCTCCGTGCAGGCCTGCACGCAGCCGGGGAGGCTCCCTTTCTCCGCGTCGTGCCCGCAGAAGTCGCACTTCTCCACGGTCCCCCGGCGGTGCGGCCACGGCGCCTCGGGGCTGTAGGGATGCGCGAGCTCCTCGGGCGTGTGCGGGGGCTCGCTCCAGTTGAACGCCCGCACGTCGTACGGGCAGGCCGCCATGCAGTAGCGGCAGCCGATGCACCGGTTGTGGTCGATCAGGATCCGGCCGTCGTCCTTCTGGAACGTCGCCCCCACGGGGCACACCTTCTGGCAGGGGGCGTCCTCGCAGTGCATGCACGGGCGCGGCAGGAAGTGCCGCTGCCCGAACTCGTCCTCGATCGTGTAGACCTTGATCCACTCCTGTCCGGGGGGGACGAAGTGCATCGCCGCGCACCCCTCCGTACACTTCCCGCAGCCGTCGCACTTGGCGAGGTCGATCAGCATGACCCATTCCCGTTTCTGCGGCACGGCCGTCCGGGGGTCTCCCCCTCCCATCCCCAAGGCCCCGCGGATGTCCTCGGAGAACAGCACGGTCGCGCCGGCTCCGATGACCCCGAGGGTGGCCACCTGCAGGAATCGCCGGCGCGTTCGGTCGTAGTCCTCGTCGGTCTTCTCCGGCTCTTCGGTCATCGTTCTGACTCCTAGTCCCGTGCCCTCGGGGCCTTCGCCCCCCAGGTCATCCGGTACTCGCAATACGGGTCCCCATGGCCCAGGCAGGTGAGGCGCTCCGTCCGCACCCCGCCGAGACCCTGGTCGATGCCCTCGTGGAGGCCGAGGTCCAGGGAGTCGCACACGAGCTCCGCCATGGACTCCGCCGCCTCCAGGAAGGGGCAGGTGTAGCAGCGGAAGACGAGGGTGTCCGCGGTGCGGGTGAGGACCTTCGTGGCGATGCCGAAGCTGCGCATCGCCCCGTCCACGAACTCCTGCTCGAACGTCCGCGGGCTCCACTCCCGGGGGTCGCTCGCGGCGGCCTTCGCAAGGAAGGACTTCCCCATCTCCTGGCCCTGAGCGCGCAAGACCTCCTTGGCCCTCGGCTCGCCCAGCTCGCTCACGAGGGTGCGGAGGGCGAGGTTGGCGAGGAGCTCGTACTTGCGGACAGGGAAGCCGGGGACAGAACCGTGGCGGGAGGCCTGGTAGAGGAGCGCGGGACGCCCGGCCTTGCCGGAACCCACGGGCCGCGTCTCGGTGATGAGCTGTTCGCCCAGCAGGTGGGCGAGGTGGTACTGGACCGTCGCCCGGTGAAGGCGCAGTTCCTGGGCGAGCTGGGCCACCGTGAGGGCCTCGGTCGTGAGGAGGTCGAGGATCTGGAGGCGGACGCCGGTGGGAGCCGGAAACATGCGGAGAGCGGTGTCTCCCGCGCCGAAGGGATCCTGGCGGCCTCGGGGCCGCGGGGCCACGGCCTGGACGTTGGCGTGCCGCACACGGCGGTCGGTGCCGGCTCGGCGGCGTCTTCCCGGAACTGACTTAGGCAGCGCGGAACCGGCCATGTCCCTGCGAGGGGTGCGAGGACGAAGAAGGTCCGGTAAGCGGAAGTGGGGGATGTACGTATTATATCGATTTATTTCCGCACAACCCTTGGCCCGGTGCCGGGGGTCATGCAGGGTCTGTCCCCGTGACCTCGGGTCAGTAGGCCCGCCACCCCCGACCCCCGGAGATCCCTACCCTTCCCTGGCGGGCGGTCGCAGCAGGTAGTACGCGGGATAGGCCCCGGTGTACACGTAGAGGACCAGCCAGGGGACCGTCACGTGGAGCCCGGGGCTCTCGGCGGCGATGACGGTCCAGTGGAGGCCGACGGCCAGGAGCGCCCCCGCCACGAACGTCACGTTCACGGGGAGGAGGAGGCGGACGCGTCCCCAAGTGCGCTGGCGCGACGCCCAGGCCATGCCGACGGCGACCCCGGTGAAGAGCCCGCCGATCCCGCGCATGACCGGGTCGGAGACGAGCCAGGGCCAGCTGTTCTCCGCGGCGAAGCGCGGGACGAGGAGGAACTGGAGGGAGAACAAGAGGACCACCGCCGCGTGCAGGCGGAAATGGAATCGGAGGGTGCGAGGCATCGGGGGCCCCGGGTCTGTCTCTGTGGACGCCGGGCGCCGAAGCAGGAAGAGGAGGCTTCCCAGCGCCATTGCGGTGAGGAGGGCGAACCAGACCACGGCGCCGGGCGAGGCGACGAGCGCGGCGGGATCGGCGACGGCGGCAAGGGCGATGAAACCGAAGATAGAGACGCCCATGACGAGGAGGACGTCGAGGGGCCGCCTCTCCCGGACGCGGAGGGCGAGGACCGACGCGACCGCCACGGCGAGGAAGGCCGCGGCGAAGAAGCGCACGGCGAGGGGCTTGATCGCGTAGGGCCAGAGGGGCGGGCCGAGGCTCGGAAGGGCGAAGAGGGCGGCGCCGATGGGAAGCGACAGTCCCCCCACCGCCAGGAAGTGCCAGCGGAGGGGAGATTCGCCAAGCGGTGGCTCGCTTTCCCTGGAGGCACCACGTCCCGCCACGCCGTTAGGCTCTCTTAAGGGCTGCCCCTGGGAGCACCTACGGCGGACTCCGCGCGACCGCGCGGGCGGAAGAAGATGAAGGGCGCCCCGCGAGCGTGAGTGTCTCGCGGAGCGCGTCGAGAATCACTTCGGCGCGAGTCCCAGCTGCTGCATCATCGAGCCCGTGTCGAAGTAGACGCTGAAAGAGGTGATCTTCCCGTTCTTCGCCCGGCCCACGATCACGCCGCGCCCGGAGACCCGGCGGTTCGTCGGCGGGATGGCGGGCTGGCCCGGCATCTCGATCGGCCCCTTCTGCGTTCCGGTCCACTCGATCTCGGCCGCGACGGCGTCGCTGCTCTCGATGGTGCTCAGCGTTCGGATGTTCGCGTCCGGGAACGTCTTGAACTGGTCCCGGAAGTACTGCTGGATCGCCTTCGGCCCCTTCACCGCCGCAGGCAGGGTCGGGTCCCAGCCCGTCGCGTCTTCCGCGAACAGCCCCGAGATTCCCACGAGGTCGTGCGCATTGATCGCCTTGAACACGGCTTCCGCCAACACTTTCGTGCTTCTCACTTCGGCCATTTCGTTTCCTCCCTTAGTTAGCGTCGAGCTGGCGGCCCGGCGTCGCTCGTCGGAGGGCGCGGTCACGGTTTAACGTTATGCTCTCCACCCCCGCTTCCGGTGCGGCGTGTGGAAACGCTGCAGATCGGGGTCTGCCTGCGACGGCGGCCACGATACCCGAGAAGACTACCCGAGGTCTGGCGGACTTGCGTCGGGGACGCATCAATGCTCCTTGATGTGCGGGTGGCTTGGGGCGATGCTCGGTGCGTCGCTCAGGCTCACTCTCGGCGGTATCGCTGGAGGGAGAGGCCGAACCGCGAAGGGACGCGATCGTAGTGCGCGTCCGACGTGACCAGGGTCGCGTTCGCCAGGATGGCCGTCGCCGCGATGAGTGCGTCGAAGTCCGGGATTAGCTGGCCATGCTCCGCGAGATCGCGTTGAATCTCTGCGGCCAGCGAGGACACGGCGAAGTCGACAGGGATCACCGGGTAGTCACGAACGAAGGTTTCGACCTGGGCGATACGCCGTTCCGAGGCGGAGAAGAGCAGCTCGTGCACCGCGATGGCCGGGAGGAAGGCCGGGCCCGACATCGAGGCCACGGCGGCTTCGGCCCCGGAGCGCTGGGCGAGGAGGTCTACGACGAAGTCGGTGTCGACGCAGAGGACCATGGACCGCACCTACCGCTTCGGGTTCCCGTGCCGGATGAGGTCCAGTCTCGCCTGGATCTCCCGGTATTCCTCCTCGGACATGGGCTGCCAGGCCCCGACGTGCTTCGACAGGGGGGGCTGGCGCGAGGCGAGTAGTCGCTCGATGACCTCGGTGAAGCTCTCCCCTTGCCGCTTCTCCGCGCGGAGCCTCCGGTAGGTCGTGTCGCTCAGGGAGATGGTCTTGAAGCCGCCCATGCCTGTCTGTGTATCATCTGTGTGCTGATAACTTTTCGCATCCACGGGGACTCACGAGTCCACGAAGGGGCCGGCTGCGATATGGACTCGGGGGTGTACAGGTAGGCCCCCGCCCCCTCCAGGACCGCGTGGCCCAGGAGGGTGTCCGCACCGGTGTCAGCCCTCGCACCCGATCCCGTCCCCGTCCCCGTCGAAGCGGTGGGGGTCCGGGGCGAGGACCCGGAAGTCCCGGTGGGGGACCTGCGCGCAGTCTAGGTCCGGCGGCGGGCTGGGGATGCACACATCGGGGTAGGCCGGGTCGCAGTTCCCTGGCGGCGGTGGTGGCCGGGGCGGCGGGGGAGACGAGCATCCTGTCCAGGCCTCACCGCCAAACTCGCTCCCGGAGCAGTACCGGAAGTAGGTGTCCGCATGGCCGGAGGCGATCAGGGCGGCGTTGGCGTTCGTGCCGTTGCAGTGGACCACCGCGAGGACGCGGCTGTAGGGGTCGTCGCCGATCTGGAAGTCGTCCTCGTCGATGAGGGCGCGGGAACCCAGGCAGAGGTCCGTGAGGTAGTCGCGGGACGCCGGCCCGGGGGCTTCGCTCAGCTCCGGGGCGTCCACGAGCACGAGGCGGATCTGGAGGCCGCCCTCGACCTCAAGGCTGTCCCCGTCGATGACCCGCGTCACCATACGTTCTTCGCAGAAGCCTGCGGACCGCGGGCAGGGGAGGCCTCCCGGCGGCGGGGGCGGTGGCGGCCCATTGGTTCCGGGGGTCTGCGAACGAGGAAGCTGCGCCCCGATGAGCACGCCCGCGATCAGGGCGAGGGAAATCCCCACCGAGAGGAGCCAAGTGGAACGCCGCCGCGGGAACACAGGAACGGCAACCGGCGGACGCTACTTGAACGTGCCTTCGGGCGTCACGATTAACTACCCGGGGAACCCTTGCCCGTATTCCATGAGCCGAATCGTCAGGGCATTTGGGGTTGGACAGCAGAGTCGAGGGCGCATGCGGGGGAGGCCGGATCCACGCCGGCTGAGGCCTCGGGTATTCGCCGGGATGGCGGTCTTGGCATTCCTGTTGTTCTCATGGGTCCCCACGGCGGTCGCCGCCTCGGCGGTCAGTGATGGCGGCTTCGAGTCCGGAAGTCTCCCCGTGACCGGTCCCGGGGCACCCATCCCCCTGTCGTTCGGTCAATGGTCCGCGAGGACTGCGGACTCGCACCTCGTGTCCGCACCCGTCCATGCCGGCTCGTGGAGCGCCGAGATCGACACGCGGGCCTCGACCCAAGGCTCCTACGTGCTCCAGGACTTCGATTCCGGGGACCAGAGCTACGTCTGGACGTTCTGGTGGCGGGCCACGGAGGGCACGAACTTCCCCGAGGTCATCTACGGCTGGGACCGCACGTGCTGCGCCACGGCCACGGGGTCCTTCCTCTTCTCGGAGCCCACGGCCCTGCGCTTCACCGGCTGGGGCGCGCCCCAAGTCGTCCTGGCGCCCCTGACGACGGACGTCTGGCACGAGGTCCGGGTCGTCGCGGACCGGTGCACGGCGGTCCAGGACCTGTATATCGACGGGACGCTCCAGGCGAGCGTCCTCGGGGTCGGCCCGCTCCCGTCCGGCACCGCCACGATGCTCCTCGGGGACCTCGCGGGCAGCGCCCGGCACGGGCTCTACCATTACGACGACGTCTCGTTCGAGCTCTTCGACTGCTCGGCGCCGCGGCCGTGCCCGCTCTCGCACGGCTACTGGAAGAACCACGCGGCGTCGTGGCCCGTGGCCAGCCTCGACCTCGGGGACGAGACCTATGGGCAGGCCGCGCTCCTGGACCTCCTCCGCACGGCCCCCCGAGGGGACGCGAGCCGGATCCTCGCCCAGCAGCTAATCGCCGCGAAGCTGAACGTCGAGGCCGGGGCCGACCCGGCGCCGGTGGCCGCCGCCCTCGCAGAGGCGGATGGCCTGCTCGCCCCCTATTCGGGCCTGCTCCCCTACCACGTCAGGCCCTCCTCCCCCGAGGGCCGTGCCATGCTGGCGGTGAAGGACGTCCTGGATGACTACAACAACGGGCTCCTGACGCCGGGGTGTATGGGGGCGTCCGGGGTTCCGGGGCTGCCGCGCGACGAAGGGACGCGTCCCGAGCGACTGCCGACGATCCCCGCGGGGACGGGCGGGACCGGACCCCGGAAGGGCGGTGTCCCGCTGTCGGCGAACGACCCGATCTGGATCTAGCGGCTTGTAGGGAGATGCTTCGGCAGGGCGAGGACGCCAAACCGCCGGTACGGGAAGTCCGCGCGGCCGAGGTCCCGCGGCGGGGGCGGGATGCAGACGTCAGGGTAGGCCGGGTCGCAGTCCCCTGGCGGCGGTGGCGGGGGAGACGAGCAGCCCGTCCAGGCCTCACCGCCGAATTCGCTCCCCGCGCCGAACCGGCGGTAGATGTCGGCGTGGCCGGAGGCGATCAGGCGGCGTTCGCGTTCGTGCCGCCGCAGGTGACCACCGCGTGGATGCCACCGTCAAGGTCCTCGCCGATCGGTTCGTCCTCCACGCCCCATCACGAACGAACACCAGGTCGCCCGGAGTGTGCGGGGACGGGCAAAGGCAACCCGACTACCGCGGCCGTCTTCGTCCGTGCAACGCCGGGCCTCGGCCCGAAGGTGGGGGTTGTCTCGGAGGCCGGTCGAGATCCATGGCGGGGTAGAGGTACTGCATCTGCAACTTCCCGACCGACGTGGGGACCTCCACGATCTCCTCGGCATGGAGGGGTGACTCGGCCCCGAGGTGCTTCTCCACAAAGTCCGGTAGGGACTGGAACAGGGCCTCGAACCAGAGCAGTTCCTCCTCGGTGAGGGGTATCTGCCGCCCCCGCGAGAGTCGGAACGCGTCCGGGAACGCTTTCGGGCCGGCCGCATCGAGGTGGGCTTCCCGGATCCCTTCGGGGCCCCACCCGCGAACCTCCGATGCCGGCCCGAAGATCACGGCGACGCAGCTCGCCTCGGAGGCCTTCGGCTTCTCCGTGTTCAGGAAGTACTCGACGTCGGGCCACGTCTCGAAGACGGTGACCCCCGCCTCGATGCCCTGGCTGCCCGTCACGGTGAGGTACTTCCATTCCCCGCCGTAGGCGCGCGCGGCGACGATCGGCTCCTCCTGGAACCGCTTCCAGGGGGCGCGGCGGTAGAAGGCCGCCGCGGCGGCGAAGTACCCACGGGCCAGCGCTCTCGAGATGGCCATGGTCCGAGGATTTCGCGGCGAGGAGGCCCGGCTCATGTGTTCCGCGAGGTCGCGGAGGACGCGCCTCGCGTGCGTCACGGCGCCCTGGTGGCAGCCGATCCCGAGCCTTCGCAGCCGCGTCGTCAGGTGCTTGGCCAGTTCCGGGTCCTCGGTCCGCACCCGCTCGGGGCGCCGCGGCCCCTCCGGGTCGCCGGGCTCGACCATCCCCCTCTCCAAGGCGAGGGCGACCTCGGTCGGGCCGGGAGCGTGGTCGAGGCCTTCCGCGGAAACGATGAGGTCATGGGTCGTGTCCACGAGGAGGAGGACGTGGAATTCGCGGCCCGGCATCGTCCGCACGGTCACCGGAAGCGGCGCGGCGAGGACCTGCCACTCCTCTGGAGCCTGCGGGAGATCGGCGCGGGGACGACGCGCGGTCACGGGGAGGGGAGCGCCTGCATGAGGATAAGGATGGTCCCCTGCAATAGTGGGGGGCCGCGGTCCTCCGAGCAATCCCTCCCCGACCGACCGCCGTGCCCCGTCGGGGCGTCTGTGTCAGGGTTCGCTACCCTTCGCAGCTGTCCCCATCCCCATCGAAGCGGCGAGGGTCCGGGTCGAGGACCTGGAAGTTCCGGTGGGGGATCTGCGCGCAGTCCAGGTCAGGTGGCGGTGGCGTTGTTGCCTGATCATTTTGGGCCCACCTGGGTTGGACCGCCGCGCCATTCCCAGGACCTAGGTGGCCGTGGCGCCTCCCGGCCCGAACCGATCGTGGAGGGCCTCCGCGAACTGCCGTGCTCGCAGGACCTCCTTCTCCGCCTGTGCCAGTTTCATGGAGAAGACCGAGCTGTACCCTTCGACCGCGCGCCTCTCGCCGAGCTTCCGGGAGAGTCCCAGGACGCGCGCCTGGGCGATTCCTGGGCCCAGCATCGAAACCAGAGTGCGTGCGCATGTCTCGACATCGGCCATCGACGAGAGGCTGATGATGTCCGCCACATCCTGGTCCCGGAGGGGTTGCAGCTTCAGCGCAACGAGGACCTCCGCGGTGGCGACGAGCATCCGTGGCTGGGGCAGGAGCCCCATCGTGTTGCGAAGGGGCTCGACCGTGGCACCCCGGGCGACGAACTCATACGGGACCCAAATCCCTAGGCTACGATCTCGGATCCCGCCGATCATGAGGTCCACGGTCGCCTTGCTGCGGCGGTGGGACCACCGGACCGCGATCTCCCCGTGCCCTTCCTCGGAATCCACGAAGCGCCGGCCCGGCACGAACTCGAGCGAGCGGAGGGTCCGATCCATCTGAGAGCGGGACTCCCTCCGGACAACGACGTCGATATCGATGCTGAATCGGGGCCGGGTCCTCGCGCTGACGGCGTAGCCGCCGACAAGCACGAGGTCGGCGACGGCGGACAGAGGCTGGGCGAGCGCGAGCACCGAGGCCACCCGCGTCCGGAGGTCCTCCAGGAGACTCAGCGGAGTACCTCCGTCGCGGCTTCCGCCTCCTCGAGGTATTTCCGGGCGGGACCGAAGGCGGCGAGGTTAGCGTCGATCTCGCGTTCCAGGACACGTCTGCTGATTACCGGGACCCCCGCGATGAACGTCCTCTCCACGGTCGGTACCGGCTTCAGGACGGCGAAAACGCCGAGTTCGTTCGCGGCGGGGTACTCCCGGCGCACGTCGACCCCCATGGCGGTGAGCCGGCGCCGTGCCTCGGTGATCGCGGACCTGGGGACCGCCAGGAGGACCACGGTTCTCCATGCGGTCATCCCGGCGGCGTACCCGCCGCGGGTCCAGGCCCATACGGCCGCGGCCCCGTCGAGCGCGCCCGGAAAGCTCCGATCCAGGGAGAGAAGCCGCTCCCGCACCCGCTCCAGGTTGTTCAGGGTCCGGTCGGTGATCTCGGTGGGGACGCGGCTTCGATACCTCCCCCGCGACAAGCGCTCGAGTTCGCCGCGGAGCCGCGCGTACCGGATGACGGCCGCGGCGCCGGGAAGGCCGAGCCGCCGCTCCACCCCAGTACGGGTGAAGCCAAGGGGGAACTCCTTACGTGCCGCGATGGCGAACGAGAGCCTCATCCGCTTCTGAAGTGTATCACGTTATATTTAAAGACTACGATGTCATACAGTATAAAGTGATAGTCTAGAACACCCCCCCCGGCGGGGAGGCCTGGGCTTCCGGATGACCTCCACCACGTCAGCTTCCTGCGTTGCTTCGGCGAGAGGCGCCGTTCCGCTTCCACCGCGCGAGGGCTCAGGCGGACCTCGCCTTCCCTCACCGCCGTTCCCACGCCTCGACGGCGGCCCAGAACCTCGGATCGGAGTTCAGGGTCCAGAGGACGCCCTTCGAGCCCTCGGAGGCGCAGCCTAGGCGCTTGTAGTGGTCCACGGCGAGGCGCAGGGTCCGGTGCATGACCTGGCGGGGGAGCAGGGTCTTCAGGCGGTTCAGGCTGACCGGCCGGTCCTGGCGGCGGAGGACGGCCTCCACCATGTGGAGCGTCTGGAGGGTCGGTCCCTGGCCGGTCTGAGAGGGCGGGAAGGGGGGGTTGCGACGAGCCTGCATGACAGACGGTATGAACTCATCCAGTATATGAACTCATACTCGATGAGCGGGGGGAACCGGTTGCACGCATCTGCTAGCTCTCGCACCCGACCCCATCCCCGTCGAAGTGGTGGGGGTCCGGAGGGAGAACGCGGGAACTCCGGTAGGGGATGTCCGCGCAGTCCAGGCCCGGCGGCGGGTCGGGGATGCACACGTCGGGATACGCGGGGTCGCAGTTTCCGGGTGACGGTGGAGGGGGCGGGGGCGGGGACGAGCAGCCCGTCCAGGCCTCACCGCCAAACTCGCTCTTCGAGCAGAACTGGAAGTCGGTGTCCGCGTGGCCGGAGGCAATCAGAGCGGCGTTGGCGTTCGTGCCGCTTCAGTGGACCACGGCGAAGGTCCTGCTCCAAGGCGCGTTTCACCCGAGGTTCTGGCGGAAGAGGGTCAACGCCCGTTTGGTCGAAATCACTCTTTGCATCTGGCCCAGGAGGTCGCGGTCCCCGGTCACGAGATAGTCGCATCCTGACTCCTCGAAGCCGATAACGACAGGGAGGTCGTGGGTGTCCCTCACGCGCCCCCGCGACCCCCGCAGCTTCTCTACCGACGGATCCTCAAGCACAGTCACATGGCGGCTGAGGATGCGGAGCGCCCTCCCGCGCTCCTGCGGCGTCAACGAAAGCCGCGGCTCCCGGAGGATCCTCCGGACTTCCGCTCGGACGTGCTCGACGGTCAGAAGTTCGCACAGTCCCAGGCGGGCATAGTCAAAGAGTTGGGACTCGTTCCCGGAGAACAGGAGCCCGCTGATCAATGTGTTCGCGTCAACGAACAGCCTGAGCATACCGCTCTTTCCACAGTTGCTTCCGTGTCTCCTTGACGATTTCGTTGACCCTCGCTCGTGTCAGCCCGCTCTTCTTCACCTGCTTCCGGATGGCGGCGAGGAACTCCTCTTCCTCTCGGAGACGGCGGATGACGATGGACCGGCCGACCAAGGCGACCTCCACGTAGTCGCTCCCCTCGATGCCCAAAGCGCTCCTCGCCTTCTTCGGGAGGGTCAGCTGCCCGGCGGCGGTGACTTTGCTCACGTAGGACTCCACAGTACGAAATAAGGAGTTCTTAGATATAATCCTATCGCGCCTGGGCAGCACACTCGGGTCCTTATCCCTTGCACCCAACCCCGTCCCCATCCCCGTCGAAGCGGCGGGGGTCAGGACGAAGGACCCGGAAGTTCCTTGGGGATACGTCCGCGGAGTCCAGGTCCGGCGGCGGGGGCGGGATGCGGACGGTAGGGTAGGCCGGGTCGCAGTTCCCTGGCGGTGGCGGGGACGAGCAGCCCGTCCAGGCGTCACTGCAACACTCGCTCTCGGAGCAGAACCGGAAGTAGGTGGCGGTGTACGCGGACGCATGAATCCTCCTTGATCAGGGGCAGGAGGTCACCCAGGCCCCCCGGTCCTCTCCTGGTCGGTCCCCAATCGTCGTCGGAGGGGTTCCCGCTTAGCTCCGAGCACCCTGTCCCAGCTCAGAACGCGGTCGTCGCTCCTGGCCTCGTCGACCAGCCGCGGGAGGCTCCAACCCAGCCGCAGCTCCCGGAACTTGGCTCTCGCCAACCGGGCGACCCGGGGGATCCGTTTCCGGTATCGGGGGCCCAGGAGTTCCATCGACGCCGCGAAGCGGAATCGAAGATCGAGGAGGAGGAACAGCGGTTCGAGCTCGGTGCCGTCCCGGGACAGCTCCGATCGGAGCGTGCGGTCCTGATCCTCGAAGAGCTGCATCACCCGGACCTCGTCCGGGGCGTCTCCCTCCAGGAACGAGCGAAGGTCGTCGAGGTCGGTCGCGCGCAGGGGATAGGTCTTGAAGAGGAAGACCAGGTCCCGGTCTGGGCGCACGAGCCGCACCTTCCCCAGGCGGACGATCAGGGCCTTCTCCAGCGCCTTTGTTGTCCACCGCCAGTTGTTCCACACCGGGTACCTCAGGTCGACGACGTCCACTGCGGAACCCGGCTTCTCCAAACGACGGTAGACCTCCGTCGGGAGCGGCCTGAAATCGCCCCGGACGACGAAGCCCAACTCGTCCAGCGCGGTCGCGAAGCGCTCGAAGGCCTCCCGGGTGCGGAACGTGAGGTCGACGTCCTTCGTGGACCCCTTGATCCCCAGGAGCGTCAGGGCGGTGCCGCCGTGGGCGATCACCTCTGTCTCCGTCGCCAGTCTCGGGGCGACCCCCACCTCGAGCCAGCGGAGCAGGTCCGCTGCGGACTTCCGGTGTGGGCCTTCACTGGGGGCGGCCATAAAGGGCCTCCAGGTCCCTGACCGCGGCGGCGGAGACCGGATGGTCGACGCGCCACCGTCCCGCGAGCTCCACCGTGGCGGGATCGACGGGGGTGTCGAACCGCAGCATCCGCTCCCTCCGCGAGGCCGGCCGGAACCCGATGTCGCGGCGGGCCAGGGCCGCCAGGAACCCCACGCGATTGATGGAGCGAAGGCGCGCGCTCCGGTCCGACAAGGTCGCGATGTCCAGCCGGGGATGGGAGAGGAGCACGGCGGCGGCTGCGACGAGTCGCGGATCTCCGCTCTGGGCGGCCCAGGCCAGGAGGGCTTCTAGGCCCGGATAGGGACCGTCCCCGGTCATGGTGGGGCCCTCGTACAACGCGGCACTCGGAACCACGACAGCGGCGAACGGGCCAGCGTCGACCATCCGGTCCATGAACACGTCGGGAGGACCCGAGAACGGCACCCCCCAGAAGGCCATGGCACGGGTCGGACCCCAGAGGACCCGGGCCCCGCCCGAGGCGAGCTTTCGGAACCAGGCGGTCTCGGCCTGGCGCAGGATCTCCCTTCCCGCCTCGGTGGGCCGGCTGACCACCGGCGGGCGGCCGGCTCCGAACCGCGCGGTGGCTCCCCGCTCGACCCACCCCCGCTTCTCCAGCTCCCCGAGATAGCGAATCACCGTGGTCGGGGACCGGCCGGTCCGGTGGATGAGCTCTCCCCTCGTAAACGTCCCGTAGGTCGTCGCGGCGAGGACCTCGAAAGCGATGTCGTGCTTCATCGGAGTGACCCTTGCCTGATAGATAGCTCGAGGTAATTTATTATACTTTCGTGGATGTAATTAGGAGCGCCGGAAGGGGTGGAAAGGCGCCGGAAGGAGCACGGGGGTCCCGGAGGCGCCGGCCCCCACGGTGATTGGGGGGGCGTCGTGGCCGCTCCAGGGGGCGCGTCAGCCCTCGCACCCGATCCCATCGCCGTCCCCATCGAAGTGTTGGGGGTCCGGGGCGAGGACCTGGAAGTCCCGGTGGGGGATTTGGGCGCAGTCCAGGTCCGGTGGCGGGGACGGGATGCAGACGGTCGGGTACGCCGGGTCGCAGGTCCAGAGAGCTGTGGCCTATGTTCCCAAAAAGTGCGACCGCAGGGATTGCGCGAGCCTCGTCGCGGCATCGAGCATCCCTTGGACGCCGCGATCGTCGAGCATGTGGACGCCCTTCAGGGAGTCGATGAAGTCCGGGCTCAAGCACGCGTCCTCCAGCTGCCGGAGATGATCGAGCACCGCAACGCGGTCCCAGGCCTCCAGTAGAACCCGGACTCGCTCCAGCGTCACGGGACCAACAGCAAGCACCGCCACATCGCGGAGATCCACTTTCCTGCCGGCCGCGATCTTCAGGGCGAGAAGCGTCTCTCGGCTCGCGACCCGGGTCACCGCGGTCGACTCCGGGTCGAGTCCGCGCAGCTCACCGAGGTCTGATCCTTTCCGGATGTCCTCGTTTGTGTGGCCCGCCCCGGAGACGCGATCGTAGACCCCGCCGACGAGCAGATCGACGGCGACCGGGAGCGGGGCAGAACCCCGGGTACATCGCTCCGCACGACCTTCGAAGACACCGCCGCCGCCCCAGGCCTTCGCCTTCGCAAACCGATCCCTTCCCCATCGTTGTGAAGTGGTAGGGTCGCGAGCGGGAACCTCTACAAGGCCTCCAAGGCCTTCGCATCGGCTTCCGCCGCGGGATCGAGAACGGTGATCCCCTCCTGGCGGGCCTCCTCGATCATCTTCGCATCGGAGGTGACGAGAACGCCGCCGACCTCCTTGCATGAGGCGATCTGTAGGGCGTCTGGCTGGGAGAGCCGGGAGGCGAGAACGAGGGGCAGGGCCCCCCCGATGATGGCGCTCGCCACGGGGACGATGCGCAGGGCGCCGAGGGCCCGGAACTTCATCGTCTCGCGCACGAACAGCCAGGAAGCACTCGACGCCTCGCGTTCACTGAGGAGGCCCTGGGACCTGGCCCGCGCGAGGGTGCGAAGTACCTCGCCGATGTTCCAGAGGGAGAACGCGAGGCGGAGGTCGAGAGTCTCCGCGCGGCGGTAGAGGGCGTCTACAGCCCTACTTCCCGCTTCGTTCTTGTACCGTTTTGCTAGGGCGCTGGAGTCCAAGTAGACGGTCGTCTCGGTCATCGCGATCCTCCCGGATCAGCCTCGTCAGATCGCCGCGGCCTGTGGGGCGCAAACGCTCCACCTCGCTGACGGAGGGGAATCCCGCATCTTCCGAAGGATACCGCGCTGCCACCGCGGTCAGGATCGGGGCAAGGTCTGTGGCGCCGATGGCCTTCTCCACCTCGGCGCTCGTGGCTCGGGGACCCTCGCTCCGCAGCACTTCCTCTTGGAAGCGACGCCAGACCCTTTCATCGAGCAGGAGGGTCGTCTTGTGCTTCCCTGTCATGGCGTATGGTATGCCGTACACCCATATATATCCACCGAGCGAACCGTCCTGCCGGGAGGCCTGGAGGGCCGCCGTTCCCGACGATGTCCACCACACCTTGAGGTGGCGGTCGTGCCCCGGATACAGAGCGCCTCCCAGAGCGATACTCCGCGCTGGTCGCGGGGAGCATGCCCTTCTACGCCCTGAGGCAGGCGCTTCTTGTTACTCGCACCCGATGCCGTCCCCATCTCCGTCGAAGCGGTGGGGGTCCGGGGCGAGGACCTGGAAGTTCCGGTGCGCGATCTGGGCGCAGTCGAGGTCCGGCGGAGGGGACGGGATGCAGACGTCGGGGCAGGCCGGGTCGCAGTCCTCGGGCGGCGGTGGTGGGGACGAGCAGCCCGTCCAGGCCTCACCGCCAAACTCATTCACGGAGCAGAACTGGAAGTAGGTGGCCGCGTGGCCGGAGGCGATCAGGGGAGCGTTGGCGCTCGTGCCGCCGCAGGTGACCACCGCTAGGACACGGCCCTAGAGGTCCCCGCCGATTTGGAAATCGTCGTCGCGGCCGGGAGAATGGCCATGGAGCGTAGGTGGAGGCGGCCTATCCGTACCCAAGGAGCCGGTCGTAGTCCCTGTGGGAGAGGACTTCCAGGACGAGGACGACGGTGAGCGTGGCGGGTGAAGATTGGACCGTGTAGAGCATCCGCCATGCGAGCGGGAGTTCCGTGCGCCAGAGATTGGTGATCTCCGGAAGCCCATGCCTTGCCGCCAGTTTCGAGGGGATGAGTCTCTTCGGGATCTGGTCCCCCGCGAACGGATCTCCCTTCAGCCGGGTGATCCACCACGCCAGCTTCTTCCTCTGCTTCAGCTGCAGCTCGGCCTCTGCCGCCAAGGCCCGAGGGCTGAGCCGGACCTCCCCCGGCCTCACCGCCGCTCCCAATCCTCCACGGCGGTCCAGAAGCGCGAGTCGGCGTTAAGCGTCCAGAGGACGCCCTTGGAGCCCTCCGTCACGCAGCCGAGGCGGCGGTAATGGTCTATGGCCAGGCGGAGGGGTCGGTGCATGACCTGTCGCGGGAGCAGCGCCTTCAGCCGGTTCAGGCTGATGGGACGGTCCTGACGGCGGAGCACCTCCTCGACCATGTGCAGGGTCTGGAGGGTCGGTCCATGGCCGGTCTGGGAAGGGGGAAGCGAGGGTCTGCCGAGGGCTTGCACGAGACAAGTATGGACTCATCCAGTATATGAACTCATACTCGATGAACGGAGGGAACCACCTTCCGTTATCCTTCGCACCCGACCCCGTCGAGGTCCCCGTCGAAGTGATGGGGATCTGGGGCGAGGACTTGGAAGTTCCTGAGGGAGATCTCCGCGCAGTCCAGGTCCGGCGGCGGGGACGGGATGCAAACGCTGGGGTAGGCCGGGTCGCAGTTCCCTGGCGGTGGCGGGGACGAGCAGCCCGTCCAGGCCTCCCCGCCGAACTCGCTGTCGTCGCAGTAGGTGTAGTACGTGTCCGCGTTGCCTGAGGAGATCAGGGCGGCGTTCGCGTTCGTGCCGCCGCAGGTCACCACCGCCAGGACGCGGCCGTAGGGATCCTCGCCGATCTGGGAGTCGTCCTCGTCGATGAGGGCGCGGGAGCCCAGGCAGAGGGTCTTGAGGTAGTCCCGTGAAGCGGGACCGGCGGGTTCGCTGAGCTCCGGGGCGTCCACGAGCACGAGGCGGATGCGCAGGCCGCCCTCGACCTCGAGGGTGTCGCCGTCGATGACGCGGGTCACGGTGAGCTCGGTGCAGAGGCCGACGGACCGGCGGCATTCAGAGGGGTCCGGCGGTGGCGGTGGAGGATGAGGCGGCGGTGGCGGGGGACCGTTGCCGTCTGATGCGGGAGATGTCAGTCGCGGAACTGCGATGACCGCGAGCCCCAGGATCGTGATCAGGGCGACGCAAAAGAACACGAGGAGCGTGTCGGAACGGGGCACGGTGGGTAAGCGGGCGCGTGCTACTTGAAGGTCACCGCGACAAAGTCTCGCTCAACCGGTAGCCCCCGCGGGTCAGCATGAGGTGGCCAGCGCGAGGTCAAGTCTGAGTCCGTGCCCACCTAATCGCGGTCCGAGGCGAGATTGTCTGGACACCTCACGATCAACGGTCACCCTCAGTCGAACTCGTATGAAACACGCTCCTCGACTGCCCCGCAACCCTTATCAGTGGCGATTCCAGTCCAGCGTGTAGTGAAGTGGTTCCAGGAAGTCTTTCTCCAGCGCTACTGGGAGCAGAGGTGCGCAGAGGACGACTACGATGTCGCGGGAAGGAAGGTCCTCGGGGCACGAATGAACCCCTTGACAGACCGCTACCCCGACATCATCGAGAACAGACTTGAAGGCCTGGAGGCGACGGTCCCGGCGGAAGTGGAGTGGACCACGAACGACTTCCGGGCCCACGGCCACGACCTCAATGTACTGGTCGACAGTGGCGGCTTCTTGGTGGTCCTCAAGCGGACGCAAGAGTTCCCCCGTCCCCAGGTCGAGCTTCACGTCGACGCGGTGAGGGACTGGCTGGAGGGCAGCCAGAGGAGCCTCTGGGAAGAGACCATCAGGGACATCGTCTCCTCGGTCCGGAGCAAGAACGACCCCCGGGGATGGATTGTATGGCGGAGCAGCTCGATCGCGGACAACTACCGCATCGGACTTGAGCACGGCGTGTGGGGGTTTCCCAACACCATCAACCCGAACCGCCTCGCGAGCGCTCAAGCGATCCGGAAGGGGGACCTCCTGGTGTTCGCAGGGCCCTGGCGAAAGTCGGTGGATCAGACGGTGTATGGCGGTCGGATTTCCCAGCAGCAGTTCCTTCGGGGGCGACTTGAGAGCGTCTCAGCCTTCGTGGTCACACGGGGATATTTCGAAGGCGACGAGGTCGTTTGGCCACCCCGCGGACTCGAGACCTGGAGACATCGGGTGGAGATTGACCCGTCACCTGTGTTCGAGGCACGGATGGTTCCGACCTCGAAGAACGCCCTCGGACAGGTGCTCTCCGACACCTTGAGACGGGCGATGGTGGGTCGAAGCGATCCGTTGGAGCTGCCCGAACAGCTCACTCTTGCTCTGCTCAGCGCCATTGGAAAGGCCCGGGACAAACGCGCGTGATCTGAGTCTTCGACCAGGTAGGGGACCGGGTTGGACGTGTCGTGGGCACACTCTGGGGCCCGCCTGACCATCGACGTCGGGTCTTCAGGCCAAAGGAACAAGGCGGATGGCGTTCGCAATCTCTGCGAAAGGAGCTGGTTGCGTCAGGCCGTGTAACTCATAGGAGAAGGGGAGAATCCCAGAACGCTCGGCCTCATGGACTGTCTTGGTTGAGGCTCCTTCGCCAATGAGGGCGCCACCGACACAGAACTCCCCCAGTTCCCTTCGATATTTCGCAACCTGTGCGACATCCTTGGAGGTGAGCCGGTTCAACTTCACCTCTACAGGGAGTGTTCGCTGGCGACCTGTTGGATGGGCCTCCTTCCCAAAGATGTCAACGAACCCCGATTCGAGTGCCTTCTCTGACAGGAACTCCCAGCTGTCAGCCTCACCGATCCCGAAAGGGCTCAGGAATGCGGCCCGGTTGGTCGGATCAAGCAGGTGCTTCCTGATGACGGACTGGACGATCAGTTCAGTCAGCTGGAGGATCGGGCGTGTGGGGCGACCTCGCTCGAACTGCGGCTCGAAGTCCCCCCGAGGGAGCGCGAGGGATTGGAGGGGAGGATGCGGCGAACCACGCATCGCAGAAACTTGGTTGAACGTGACCTGATCCGCTTGAATGTGTGTCTTGCCATAGCCACCTCGCAGCAGTAGGTTCTCCCCAACGTAGGAGAACTCGGGTCGTGCGATCGACTCTGTCAGTCCGACAACAGGCTCGAGAAGGAGTCGATAGGCGAAGTCGTATCGCCTCCCGGATGCGAAAACGAGCGGCTCCCATGGCGGGAGGGCCGCAGCGTCAAGATACGCACGTCGCTCCGCGACCTTGTAGAGGTTATGAACCTTGGCGCCGTAGAGGAAGGAGATGTAGTCGCCTACGGTAATGTCCTCGTAGGCCCAGACGCCGGGTCCTGACCTGGGGAAACCAGCGAGCCCGTGTTGCACGCAGAGCTGGAGATTCTCGCGCGTGGAGACAGCGACGAGAAAGTACGAAGGCACGGTTGCGATACTGAGTCTGATGATCTAAGGGTTTCGCCCGCGTTCGCGCCGCGCGCCTTCCTGCAACCGCGGCCGGCCACGGTCGTTGAGTGGGCTGGAGGAGTCAGAATGGCTTGGGTGGGCCTCGGTGTGTATGTGGCGATCCATATTATGTTATCATGATAACATGATTAAGGTGCATCGCCCCGCTCGAACCGATCCAGTCGAAAGCGGACCGCTTCCGCCGCAGGCAGGAGTTCCGACTTCGGCGGGAGATTCGGCAACCGCTTCCCCTCCCAATGGAGCACGTGGTTCGCAGCCGCACTCCGCCGGAACCCTTCGTCGCGGGTGACGACCACCCGCAGGTCATCGTCCGGCACCCACGCGTACTCATCAAACAGCACGTGATGGTTACGGCAGAGGAGAATCCCGTTCCGGACGTCCAGGGAGGTCCCATGTTCCTTCACGGGGATGATGTGTGCCGCCTCGGTCCCTACCGGCCTTCCCCCGATCCGGAACCCGATCTCGCAAAGGCTACATCGGTCGCGGTAGGCGCGTCGCACCGCCAGACCGAAGCGGTAGTCCCGCTGCTGGCGAAGAATCTCGGTCCGGGGTGTAGGTCGGGTCTCATAGGGCTGGAATTGTGAAACGCGCCTGGCTGGAGTCGGGAGATCCTCCCAGGCGATTGGCTCCCCCCTGAGGACAAAGTGCGTCCCATCGAACTCGGAGACATAGGCGAGGCCGAGCACCTCGTACGTTCGCTCCCCAGTTCTCCCGGATCGTTGGCGGAGGACGCCGACGGGCACCTTCTCTTCAAGGCAGCGAAGCAGCGCTTGGTTCGTCGGGAGGCCTATGTCCGTTCGGCCTTTCACGCCCTCCGGAGTGTATCGGTACACCCAGGACCCGTCGGGGAACGTCTCGGGCTCGCTATCAGGGTACATCCCGCGCAGTGTCTCCCGAACCCAAAGGGCATGACGAGCCCCGCTTGGTTTGTAGATCCCCTTCTGGCTCCCGAACCCCTTCAGGTACTTCCTTAGCCTTGTGCTCTCGACGACAGTCCCGCTGTTGAGTCGCATCCAGCGCAGCTGTTCTCGGAGCCCAGGGTCCTCCACCTGATCGATTGAGTCCATTCTCCCGCCCGTCCTCCCCGGCGAATGGTCACCTCGTGTAAAATCGTTTCGCATCATCTACTTGATCCCAGGCCTAGGATCGCCGCCGAAGAGCGAAATGGGTCGATGGGCGTCTCCCTGTCTGCCATGGCGCCACGGTGCCCTTCATAAGGACAGCCTGAAGGACGCGACGGGCACGATCGCCTTGACGCCGTCGGACGCGCCGTACGCCTTCGTGCTCCGCAAGGGCACGCAGGAGGACGTCGTCCTGACCGTCAAGGACCTGCTCGAGACCGACGTCCCGACCGTCCTGGAGAGCACGCAGCTCGGCATCAAGCTGGTCGCGACCGTGGACGACACCGAGCCCCAGCCGCCCGCGGAGCGCTGACGGCGACCGGCGTCCGATCCGACCCCCAACCTCTTCCCAAGCGGAGTGGGCGCCCGCCCACTCTCGCCTCTTCTTCTCGGGCCTCGACTCGGGAATCGTGAGCGTGGGGAAGGTTAGGGCACCGCCCCGCCTCCGGAAAACTACAAATAGGCCTCGATGCCCTTGCAGGGCCGAGACCAAAAGCGTTCGGAGTTTGCGTGCTATGCACGCCGGACGTTGCGCGATCTGCTCTAAACAAACGCATGAGAGTCATGGAATGCTTCGCCCACCCGATGGGCGGGTGAACGAAGTAAGTCAATGCTTGAGGTGCGGACCTGACCCGCCTCGGCGCCCGGCGCCACTAGGATATCAAAGCGGCTCCACGGCCCTTCAGGACAGGGGCCTTGTGGGCCAACATAGCAAGAGCCCGACGGGACCCATCCCTCGACTCGTTCAAGATTGGTGGCGCCGAGCGCTCGCGGTCTCAGGAAGGACACCGATGTCCCAGAGGCAGGTAGGACCTGCAACACAGGCAGACCAGACCCGTGAGCCCGACGTGAGAACGCCGCTGATTCCGGTCAGCGTGAACTGGCATGTGTGGCCAAGGTGCAACTACACTTGCACCTTCTGCTACGACCAATTCAAAGGAGCTGTTCGAACGCTGACGAAGGAAGTCGCTCTGACCATCCCAGCACTCCTCCGAGCCGCGGGGGCGGAGAAGCTGACCCTCGCGGGAGGGGAGCCGACGCTCTGCCCCCACTTGATGGAGCTCTTGCGGACCTCGAAGGAGGCGGGGCTGACCACAATGGTGGTCACGAACGGGACCCGGATCACGCCCGAGTTCCTCGCGAAGGCAGCCCACTACACAGATTGGATCGCCTTGAGTGTGGACAGCGGTATTGAAGCGACCGAGACCGAGCTCGGACGAGGCACGGGGCACCACCTGGAGACCGTCGTCAACGCCGCCAGATTGGTCCGAGCACACGGCATCCGCCTGAAAGTGAACACCGTCGTGACCTCTCTGAGCTGGCAAGAGGACATGCACCAATTACTTCGAGGGATGGGACCCGAGCGGTGGAAGGTGTTCCAGGTGCACCTGATCCGTGGCGAGAACGACGAGGCGTACCGCAGGCTTCGCATCTCACCCGAGGAGTTCGAGGCATTTCTTCGCCGCCACGCCGACCTAAGCCCCGTGGGGGAGACCGAAGAGGACATGAGAGGGTCGTACCTGATGCTCGACCCGCTGGGCCGGTTCTTCCAGAACTTCGACGGCGCCTACGCCTATAGTGATTCGATCTTGGACGTCAGCGTCGCTCACGCCCTTGGCCAAGTCGGATGGGACGAGGGGAAGTTCCTGACACGAGGTGGACTGTACTACTGGAACCGACCTGGGGGGGAGTAGGCATGCGATACGACGATGTTGTGTTGGCGGTCAGACTCGCGGAAGTCGACGAGCGACTGGCTGCGCTGGAGAGGATCAACCAGCCCTGGGAGGAGGGACTTGACCGTCTGGAAAGGATGGTCGCGACCAGCCTCTCCGACATGGAAAACAGGGTCGAGGTCCTCCTCACTGGTCTTCGTGCCGCTGAAGCCGAGGGGGCGAGGGAGCGGGTGGAGGCGATCAGACAATCGGTTCAGGCTGTTGAAGAGGTTCGAAAAGCAATCACGGCGGTGCTCGTAGAGGAGAAGCGGCTTGTGGGATCGGCCCGAAGCTCGGAGCAGGCCCTGAAACAGGCGATCGACAGCATCGGGACGTGGCTCGAGAAGGCGGTCGACGTCGCCTTACGCGGTGTCTTGACAAAGCAGGAGCAGGGGCTCCAAGATTTCCAAAGGCTTGTGGGTCGCCTCAGCGTCTCCGGAGGATCGCCCTTCCAAACTGCCAAGGCGCAGGTCCTGCAACATCTCTTGAGCAAGGAGAACATCGGAGGCAAGCACACCTCTCGGGAGCGAGCGCTCGAATCCTTGGACCAGCGCTTGCGGAGATACGGGGACCAGGCTCTCGATGACTTGATTCGAATGGGGCTTGTCGCGCAGAAACCCGCTGCCTATGGGATGCAAGTGGCTGTCGTGGCCCAGAGAGTCCGAGACGCCGAGCACTTCATCGAAGGAGGTGAACTACAGCAAGGCTCATAGTTAGGGACGGACCCTGTGCGTCCGATGGCCATCTCTGATGAAGAGGACGACGCCTGGGATGACGATGATGCTCCCCGAACTCCTGCGGTTGCGTGAAATGCATCCATGCTCCACCGTTGGAATGTAGTCCCGTGTGCCCGTGTTGCGGCCCCAGTCACGATGTCGACCTCGATGTGAGTGAGGATCCTGAGATCGTCAACCAGTGACGCTTCAGGACGTCCCCACTGGTGGCAATGCAGATGGTAGCTATCTGGTAAGCAAGCATAGGTCGAGTAGGCCTTTGACCCACGGGCGTGGGGCGTCCTGCCAGACTCATTCCTCTTCGACGGTTCCTCGCGGGCGACTTTGACCGCGGTGGCGGTGGACGGGGGGCGGTCATCGTGGGTGGTGTCGAGGTCCCGCTTCGATCCGCACGAACACTCAGGTCCCTCTCTCCGGAGGACTTCAGCCTCGAGACCACCACCGTCTGGTCCTTCCTCGACCGCGGCGACTGGGCCACGCACACGGGGAACTACCGCGGGAACTGGTCCCCGTACATCCCGCGGAACCTGATCCTCCGCTACACCAAGCCCGGGGACGTCGTCCTCGACCCGATGCTCGGCGGCGGCACCACCCTCGTGGAGTGCAAGCTCCTCGGCCGGAACGGCATCGGGGTGGACGTCAACCGTGAGGCACTCATGGTCGCCTTCGACCGCCTGAATTTCCCCTACCGACCGCTTGACGAGGACTACGTGAAGCCCTCCCTTGATCTCTTCCACGGCGACGCACGCCACCTCGATCTCATCAAGGACGAGGCCGTGGACCTCGTCGCCACCCACCCGCCCTACGCGGGGATCATCAAGTACACGGGCGAGCGCGTCGAGGGGGATCTCAGCAGCCTGAAGTTCCCCGCCTTCCTCGAGGGGATGCGCCAGGTCGCCGCCGAGGCCTACCGAGTCCTCAAGCCGGGAAAGCACTGTACTATCCTGATTGGAGACACCCGCCAACACCGCCACTACGTTCCGATCTCCACACGAGTCCTCCAGCAGTTCCTCGATGTCGGTTTCATTCTCCGCGAGGACATCATCAAGGTCCAGCACAAGATGAAGTCCACCCGGGAGCAGTGGTCCGGCTCGAAGTACGACTTCTACCTGATCTACCACGAACACCTCTACGTGTTCCGCAAGCCCGCGGAGGGGGAGAAGGTGTCCGACTACCGGAACAGCGTGAAGTGGTGGTGAAGCCCTATCCCATGGGTGCTGAGAATCCTCTTATCATGATAACATGAACTTCGGGAGTGCGTCCCTGCACACCGTCCCTTTAAGTACTAGTGGCTACAATGTTATCCATATGGCTAAGAAAGTAGCCACACCAGAGCGCCCGCCGGCGGGCCTCCTCGGCGACTGGCTGACCCGGGCCCTCGGCACCGAAAGCCGGACGCGAATCCTCCGGCTCCTGGCCCAGGTCCCGGGGAAGGAATTCACCGGAAGGGAACTCGCCCGCGTGGCCGGCCTAGCTCACCGGTCCGTCGACCTCGCCATGGAGGATCTCGTCGCGCTGGACCTGGTCACCCGTCGCCGCTTCGGCCGGGCCAATGTCTACACCGCCAACCGCGAGGCACATCGGTTCCGCATGGTGGAGACGCTGTTCCGCGAGGAGCGGGGGACCCTGACCCGGATTCAGGAGGCGATCGCGACCGCCCTGCCCGATGTCGATTCCGCCGTGCTCTTCGGCAGCGTGGCCCGAGGGCAGGAGGGCGTGGAGAGCGATCTGGACCTCCTCATCGTCTCCCGCCACCCGGAAGCGCTCCGTGGCTCTCTCCGCGAGCTGGAAAGCGCGATCGCCGGACGCTTCTCGATCCGTCCCGCCCCGAAGGTGCTCACCCCCCGCGAGCTCCGACGCCAGTGGGACGCCCCGTACCTTCGGGCGGCACGCGAGCAGGGCATCCTGGTCCGGGGAAGGGCTTTGGAGGAGCTCCATGCCGGCGCCGCCTAGGACGCGGGACGTCCAGAAGGGGCTCCACGCGAACTACCTCCGCAAGGCGGAGGGCTTCGCCCGGTCCGCGGAGGCCGCATTGTCGCGCGGGGACTTCGACGCGGCGGTTTCCGCCGCCGTCCACGCCGCGATCAACCTGGTCGATGCGCTCACCGTTTTCTACCTCGGACAACGACACGCCGGGGAGAGCCACGAAGGAGCGCTGGCCCTGTTCCGACGGCTTCCCCTGGACAAGGACGTTCTCGAACGTGGCGCGGACCACCTGAGCGCTCTCCTTGGCGTGAAGACCGAAGCGGAGTACGCAGAACGTCTGGCCACCGAGCGGGAGGCTCGCGCCGCCCAGAAACATCTGGACCGCCTCCGGACGCTCGCGAGGGATGCGCTCCCTCCATGAGGGGAATCAGGACCGCCCCTCTCCTCCGCGAGGACATCATCAAGATCCAGCACAACATCAAGTCGACCCGGGAGCAGTGGTCGGGGTCCAAGTACGACTTCTACCTGATCTTTCACGAGCACCTCTTCGTGTTCCGCAAGCCCGCGGAGGGGGAGAAGGTGTCCGACTACCAGAACAGCGTGAAGTGGTGGTGACCGTCTCCGGCGGGGGGGGGGCGGGCGAGAGGCGGGCCGACATCTTCTTAAGGGAGTTCGTGTTGTTACAATACGAATGGCGCGCAGGGATGTCCATCGAGCGACCTACGAGCGGTTCAAGGCCGACTCCACACGAGAGGAGATCAGTGACGCCCTTCGTGTCGAGGCGCTTTTCCTGGCGGCCTTCCATCTGATCGACGCCTGCGCGGCGCAGTCGAACGTCCACATCGGGAAGCATCAGAACGTCCGCCGGGCCCTCGAGGCGAACTCCCGGATCGTCGGCCCGGAGACGGAAGGCCTGTGGCGGGCGTTCCAGAATCTGGAGACGCGGGTCCGCCCCAGGTTCGTGTACGGAGGTGGGGGGAGTCCGGCGGACCTGCAGGAAGCCCAAGATCTCTTCGCCACGATCGAAAGGATCTGCCTGGCGGTGCTCGAGTGAACCCCCGGCTCTTCGACGAGGCCATCGAGGATCTTCGGCGGCGGCTCCCGCGCCCGGACCTCGTCGCGGCGGTCCTCTTCGGCTCGGCGGCACGGGGGGAGGCCACGGAGGACAGCGACATCGACCTTCTCGTCGTCCCCAAGCGCGTCACCTCCTTTCCCCGGGTGAACCGGGTCATCGAAGCGGTTGAGCGGGAGCGTAACGTCCGCGTGGGGATCATCGTGGCGAAGCCCACCCTGGAGGATGTGGAGCGACAACTCCTGGACTCCATTCTCCGGGAGGGGAAGGTCCTCGCGGGGGCGATGCCCAAGGTGGACGTCCGGGACCTGGACCTCGAGCCGGTCCGCCTTGTCGCCCTTGACCTGAGGGAGCTGCCCAACCCGGAGAAGGTCCGCCTGGCCCGGACGCTCTTTGGGTACCGGACGCGCAAGCGCTACCGACGCAAGGTGTACTCCCGGGAGGTGCCGGGGAAACTCAAGGGTTGGCGGGGACGCCAGATCAACCGGGGGACCATCCTCGTACCGGAACGTCACATCGGTGAGCTCGACCGGATCTTGCGGGAACGCGGCGCGAAGCGCTGGATCATCCCGATGTGGATCCAAAGGCCCTAGGCGACTCTCCGCATCCTCATCGGGGACACCCGCCGGCACCGCCACTCTGCCCCCATCTCCACGCGCGTCCTCCAGCAGTTCCTCGACGTCGGCTTCATCCTGAGGGAGGACATCGTCCAGGTCCAGCACAAGATGAAGTCCACGCGGGAGCAGTGGCCCCGATCGAAGTACGACTTCTACCTGATCTTCCACGAGCACCTCTTTGTGTTCCGCCGGCCGAAGGGGAGAAGGTCTCGGAGGACCGGAACAGCGTGAAGTGGTGGTGAATCTGGCCCCCGGCCCGAATCAGGTTCATATTATCATGATAACATAGATTCAGGAGGGGAGCGACCGAGGGACCCGTTCGGAACCTCCACAATGTCTACCCCTGCGGATCCTGCCGCAGAGGCCCAATCAGGACGTCGCGTAACCAAACAGGCGGTCGTACTCCTTGTGGGAGAGGATGCGAATGATCAGGACCTCAGGTTCCTGACCCGGCCGAGCCGCAATCGAGTAGAGAACCCTCCAGGCGCTCGGCAGCTCCAGCCTCCACAAGTTGTCGATCTCGTACTCGCGCCGCAGCACCGTCGGAATCAGTTGCTTGCGAATGCTATCTCCGACCGTGGGGTCCTTCTTGAGTCGTTCCCGCCACCACAGGAGCTTCGTGTTCTGGACCTCGGAGAGGCGTCGTCGTTCCCTGGCCGCTTCCGGGGAGATGAGCACCCTGGGCATGGTCATCCCCTTCCGCCGCGGTTAGAGCTCCCGCCACTTCTTCGACCATAGTCGGGGAGAGGGGTTCAGGACCCAGACGACCCCCTTGGATCCTTCCACGGCGAAACCTAGGCGCTTGAACTCGTCCACGGCGAGGCGGACCGCTTCATGCCGCACGACCTTCGCGGGCATCCGGCGCTTGATCTCGTTGATACTGAGGGGGCCGTCCGCGGCACGGAGGATACGTTCGATAGCATGCATCGTCGACAGGGTGGGCCCGCGGGACTCCAACTCTGGCGGCATGGGAAGCATCGCAATCGCCATCGTGTGCTCTATCGATCTCATCACACTTAAAGATAGCTGATTAATAGGACACCTAGCTTAAACATATAGCAACGCTCCTCAAGGTCCAGCACAAGATGAAGTCCACGCGGGAGCAGTGATCCGGCTCCAAGTACGACTTCTACCTGGTCTACCACGAACACCTCTTCGTGTTCCGAAAGCCCGCCGAGGGGGAGAAGATCCCGGACTACCGGAACAGTGTGAAGTGGGGGTGACCGCCAAGCCCTCGTTCCGTGGAGAAGAACCCGCTTCGGGGACATTACAGTCCTGACCTGGAAGGCGAGACGCCAAGCCTCTAGACGGAGTTGTGCGCGGTGGCGGGGAAACCACCCTGTCCCCGTTAGGGTCGACGCCCCATACGTTCTTATAGATGCTTTACACTACAAACTGTAGTGAAGATGAGTGTATCCCTTCGATCCCGGCTCCTGCAACCTCCGGGTCTCGAAGCACTTCCGCAATACGAAGATGAGGTCCTGGGGGTGGGACTACCCCGACTTGAGGGATGCCCTGGCCGAGGCCCACCAGGTGGACCGCCGCGGGCGGTCGAAGTTCGAGGTCTGGGTGAGGAAGCGGGGATCGAGGAAGCTCGTCGTCGCCTACGACAAATCCACCGACACCGTGACGGTCATCACCGGCACGGAGGGATAGCATGGCGGTGAGATGCCCCGCGTGCGGGAAGGGAAATCTCCTCCCCGTGGAGGACATCGTCTCTGACCTGGAAGGGTACCTCTTCGTGGAGCGCGGCGAGCGGTGTGACACGTGCGGCGAGGAGCTCATTCCCGAGGCGGAGGGGAATCGGACGATCAAGATCGCTCGGCGCCTCGGGCTCTGGGGCGAGCCCCTGAAGCTGCGGCGGAAGCTCTCGCGCAGCGGACGGGGCGTCGTCCTCCGGATTCCCTCGGACCTCCAGGAAGCCCTCGGGCTGGACGGGGACGAGGAGGTCACCCTTTCCAAGGTGGGCAAGAGAAGGATCGTCATCGACGTGAAGGGCTAGCGGGAACCGCGGACCCACGCGAGGGCTGGACCGGGCCCGAGTACGGCATTCTACTTGATCTTCCACGAGCACCTCTTCGTGTTCAGAAAGCCGGCGGCGGGGGAGAAGGTCACGGACTCCCGGCACAGCGCGAAGTGGTGGCGACGTCGCTCGTCCAAAGGGTTAAGTACTTGTCGTGAAATTATTACAGGCATGGGAAGCCTGGAGCGCCACCAGAGCCAGTACCGATCGTTCAAGGCCGCCGCGGACTTGACGGGCACGGAACCGCAAGCGCGCGTGGAACTCCTGTTCCTCGCCGCCTACCACCTCATCGACGCTTGCGCCGCGAAGAAGGGACAGCACATCAACAAGCACCAGCTCGTCCGCCACGAGCTCGAGCGGAACCCCTCCATCTTTGGAGAGCGCACCGATTCCGTGCGCAAGGCCTTCGACGAACTGCAGGGGACGATCCGGATCAAGTTCGTGTATAGCGGGCGTTGGAAGGAGGAAGACAGCCGCGAGGCCGAGAGGCTCTTCGCCCTGATCGAGTCGACCTGCCGGGAGGTGCTCAGCGATGAACCCGCCGAAGATTGACCGGGCGGTGTCCGCCCTGACGACCTTCCTGCGGGAGTCGCCCGGGATCCAGGCCGCTATCCTCTATGGGTCCGCGGCCCGGGGGACCGCCCGGGCCGACAGCGATCTCGACCTGCTCGTCCTGATGGTCGACGGCGATCCCGAGGCCCTGAAGGACGGGATCCGTGACCTGGAGAGGGAGCATGATGTGGACATCGCTCCCTACGTCCTCCGGCCGGACGAGCTTCACGGCCTGGACCGCCAGTTCCTGGATTCCATTCTTCGGGACGGGATTCCCCTGGTGGGTTCGCTCCCGGCCGTCACCCTCCAGGAGCTCCGCCTGCGCCCCTTCCGCGTCGTCAGCCTCTACGTCGGCCACTTGAGGCCGTCCGACAAGGTGAGGCTCGCGAGAATCCTCGACGGCTACGAGACCGTGAGGCGCCGCGGGCGGAAGCGATACGTCCACCGTGCGCTGGGGTTTCTCAAGCACACAGGGGGGTGGCGGATTGGACGGGCGGCCATCATCGTGCCCGAAAGGGCGGTACCCGCCTTGGAGGAGGTCCTGGAGCGCATCGGCGCCAAGAGAAGCATGGTGCCGGCATGGGTCCAGGAACCCTGAGGGCCGCAAGCGCCCACGAGGCCGGTTGTCCAAGTCCGCCTCCGGCGGTGGCCTGGTCCATCACGAGCACCTCTTCGTGTGAACCCCGCGGAGGGGGAGAGGATGTCGGACTACCGGAACAGCGTGACGGAGTGGTGAGTTCCTTCCTCGGCGCCCAGAGGTGAACCATTGACCGCCGCCACGGCGCGACGGGGGCGATTGTCAAGCGCAGCCTTATTCATGTTATGATGATAACATCATCCCATCGCTGCGGGTCGCTCATCTCGAGAATCAGCACCCCTCAGTGAGCCCGCCGTTGTTGTATGCGTCCAGCGTCCTCGCCAGCGCGATCATGGACTGGCCCTCGGGGGAACGGGCCTTCACGCCGTAGGGGAGCTTCCCGGAGTGGGTCGCGAGGAGAGCCTCCGCATCGACGAGGACGTCGTCAATCGGGCCCGGGTCCGATCCGGCGAAGACGTTCAGCTTCGCCGCGATGAGCTGGTGCGCCAGGATCACGCTCGCGTCCCCGCGCGAGGGCCTGCCCAGGAGGGAGAGCAGTTCGCTGCTCGTGTACGTCTGCGACCCGAGGGCCAGCGAGCTGACCGGCCATGCGGCCCGGTGGTTCTTCCAGTACCCGTGCGTCCGGGGGCAGGGCGGGGGCCCCTGGACCGCGCTGAAGACCTGGGAGTCGCGGTTGATGTTCGTGGGGTCCGGGCCTCCCTGGTAGTACATCCGCAGCACGCCCCCGGGGAACTGGAGGATGGAGGTCGTGAGGACGCCGGCGTAGTCCGGGGCGCCCACCGGTCCCGGCAGGAGGGCGGGAGCGGCATCCAGGGTGAACGTCAGGCCGTCGGAGGACCGCGCGCTCCGGATCGACTGGAACGGCGGCGTCGCCTGACCATAGTACAGCACGAGCAAGCCGGACGGGGCGCGGACGATCGCGAACTCGCGCGCGTCGGAGAGGCGATTGCCCGCCTCGAGCGCCCAGCTCAGCCCGTCGGAGGAGAGCGCGCTCCGGATCGCCAGGCCCATGCGCACGTACATCCGCAGCCCGCCGCCGGGGAGCTCCACGACGACCGGATCGACGGCGGACGCGAGTCGCACCCCGGGCTCCGCGGTCCAGGCGAGGCCGTCGACGGAGAACGAGCTCCCGACGAAGGGGGCCACAGGCCCGGCGGACTCCCAGTACATGCGGTACCCTCCGGCCACCGCCAGGACGTGGGGGTGCGCGGCGTTCATCACTCGCGTCCCCACCTCCTTCGTCCAGGCCAGGCCGTCCGCAGAGACCGCGCTCTGCACGAGCGTCGTTCCCGGAACGTTCGCATCGTAGTACATGCGCAGCGTGCCGTCGGGGAAGCGGAACGCGTACGGCGTGTGGAAGCCCGTGGTGCCGGCCGGGTCCCCGGGTCCGAGGGCGATGCGCACGCCCGGCTCCTTCACCCAGACGGGCCCCGGCGTCCAGTCCACGTCGAGGTGCCCCGCGAGGACCGGCCAGGAGGCGATCAACACGATGGCGGTGACGAGCGCACCCAGGATGCCCCCTGGTAGCCGGAACGACATGCCCCCTCTCCCCCAGGAAGAGAGCGTCCCCCCGCTAGATAAGCCTGGCGGCCCAGGGATATATAGGGTGCAGGCCGTTGCGCATCCCGCCGGGGTTGACACGATGGACCACTATGTTGTCCTGGGACGATGGACGGAGCAGGGAGCGAAGACGGTGCGGGAGACCACGAAGCGCGCGGATGCCGTGAAGGCGCTCGCGAGCAAGCACGGCGGGAAGTTCGAGCTCTGGTGGACGATGGGGGAGTACGACTTCGTCGGCCTCCTCGACGCGCCGAGCGACGAGGTCGCGAACCAGATCATCCTCTCCGCGGGGATCCAGGGGAACGTCCGCACGCGGACGATGAAGGCTTGGACGGCCTCGGAGATGGAGAAGCTGGTCTCGAAGATCCCCCCGTGAGCCGTCCGCGCCGGGCGGCGGCGCTCGTTCCCTGACGAAGCTTCTTGGGCGGAGCCCTCCTCGGCGCCCCGTGCCCTCGCCTTTTCGCCAGTACCTCACGACGTTCCGAGGGCTCTCCGGCGACGCGAAGCGCCTCCTCGCCGCCACCGCCATCGAGTCCGTCCCTTTCGGCGTGCTCGCCGTCGCCGTCCCCCTCTACCTGAAGCTCCTCGGACACAGCGAGGTCCTCATCGGGACCTTCTTCTCCGTCCTCGGCGGGACGGCGGTCGTCCTCATCCTCCCTTTCGGGATCCTGGCCGACCGCCTGGGGCGGAAGCCCATGGTCATGCTCGGCGGCGGCCTGGCGGGCGTCGTCTTCCTCCTCCTGCCCCTCGCGGGGAACGTGGCCTTCCTCCTTCTCGCCGCGGTCCTCGGCGGCCTCGCGGAGGCCCTCTTCTTCTCCACACTCCAGGCGCTCCTCGCCGACGCGACGACGGAGGAGAACCGCACGGCGGTGTTCGGGATCTCCTTCTTCCTCGGAGCCGCGGCGGGCGGACTCGGCAGCTTGGTCTCGAGCGTTCCCGACCTTCTCACCGCCCGGGGCTGGGCCGTCGTGCCCGGCTACGCGCCGCTGTTCCTGGCGACGGGGGTCCTCCTGTTCGCGAGTCCGGTGCTCCTCGCGCGCGTCCACGTCACCGGGAGGCGCAAGGCGGCGGGGGAGGGCCTCCTCCCGCGTCGATCCTCATCGATCATCTCGCGGTTCCTCGCCTCGAACCTCATCATCGGCCTCGGCGCCGGCCTCATCGTCCCCATCTTCTCCCTCTGGTTCTTCCTGAAGCACGGGCAGCGCGAGGCCTTCACCGGCCCCCTCTTCGCCCTCGGCGCCGGGATCAACGCCTTCGCCTCCCTGGCCGCCCCGGTCCTCGCGCGGCGCCACGGGCTGGTCCGGACCGGCGTGGCCCTCCAGGGGACGGCGACGCTCCTCCTGCTGGGGATGGCGGGGATCGCCTGGCTCCCCGCCGCGGCGGTGCTATACCTGGGTCGGAACGCCCTCATGAACATGACCTGGCCTGTGATGACCTCGTTTCTCATGGGTGCGGTCCATCCGGAGGAGCGCTCCTCCGCGTCGGCGGTCGTGGGGATCTCGTTCCGGCTCCCCTTCGCGGTGAGCACCACGGTCGGCGCCGCGATGATGGCG
>Ga0209342_10000935_pt1 | contig 33355 bp, 22 predicted proteins | sample RifCSP16_2_FD_184023 | JGI IMG/M metagenome (GOLD analysis project Ga0209342, IMG submission 184023) | Soil microbial communities from Rifle, Colorado - Rifle CSP2_sed 16_2 (SPAdes) (version 2) | ecosystem: Environmental > Terrestrial > Deep subsurface > Rock core/Sediment | place: Rifle...
TTCCCAGTTCAGCGCCAGCGGCTTTTCACAGAAGACGTTCTTACCGGCCTTCAACGCCGCGATCGTCTGCCCGGCATGCCTGTTGTGACGGGTCAGGATCGCAACCGTGTTGATATCGGGGTCATCCAGGATTGTCTTCTCATCCGTCGTCGCGTAGCGGAATCCGTACTTCCGGCCTGCCCCAGCGCCTCCAATCCCGCTGCCCGTCGCCAGGCCGACACGCTCGATCCACGGCATGCGGCGCAGTAGCGGAAAAACGACGGCATTGGCGAAATTGCCCGCTCCCAACACCCCGAGGCGGATTGTGGCCTCGGCGGCCGGCGCACGGGGAGACAGGCTGAGCCGCCTCTCCGGCTTCCTACCCTCGGCGGCGTCATAAGTCAGCAAGACGCCCAGGAAGGGTTCTTCAGTTTCACCTCGAATCACGTGGTAGGCCTCGGCAGCTTTCGCGATCGGGAAACGGTGGGTGACTAAGGGCCTGACATCCACGTGTCCATCTTCGATCATCTGGAGGAAGCCCTGCAGATTGCGGCCCTCGGTCCAGCGCACGTAGCCGACCGGATAGTCGACCCCATGCTCCTCGTATGCCGGGTCGTACCGGCCCGGACCATAGGACCGGGAAATCACGAAGGTCAGTTCCTTGGCGTAGTAGGCCGACCGAGGCAGGGTCGTACCGACCAATCCGATGGCGATAACCTTCGCCCGTTCTCGGGCGATCTCCGCCGCGAGTTGCACCGCGTCATCTGACGGCGTGTCGGCGCAAATCAGGACAACGTCGACGCCGGTCCCTCCGGTGAACGCTGCCGCGGCGCCAGGGAGCTCGTCACGCAGAACAGCCGTCGCCCCCATCCTGCGCGCTCGTTTGACACGATCCGGATCGAGATCGATCCCCAGGACCGCACACCCGGCCGCCTCTGCGATTCCGACGGCCAGCAGGCCGATCAAGCCGAGCCCAATCACGCCTACCCGCTCGCCGACCTGGGCGCCTCCCAAGCGAAAACCGTGCAGCGCGATCGCGCCCAGCGTGGCGAAGGCTCCCGACTCGAAATCCACGTTGCGTGGAAGGCGGGCGACAAGCATACTGGGGACGACTGCCCACTCGGCATGGACGGCGTATCCTCCGCCGGCGCAGGCCACTCTGTCACCCTTCCTCACGCCTTTCACGCCTGGTCCGACCTCGACCACGGTCCCAGCCGACGAGTAGCCGAGCGGAAGCGGCTGTTCGAGCCTGTTTCTGGCAGCTTCGAACGCCGTGAGTATGCCGTCCCGGCGCGCCTTATCGACGACCTGGCGGACGAGATCCGGCCGCGCAAGGGCCTTGCCGATCAGGCTCTTTGAGGCGAACTCGACAGCATGCCGTTCAGTTCCGGCCGAAACGACCGAGGCCGCCGTCCGGACCAGGACCATGCCAGGTCCGGGTCTAGGCACGGGTACATCGACGACCGTCGTTTCGCCTGAGCGAACGTTTTGAATGACCTGTTTCATGTCTTGGGACCGTTGCGTGCGGGCCTTGTCTGGCCTGTGGCCGGGTCGCTATTTCACGCCAGACCCTCGGCGGATTATAGCATCGCGACCTTGGGGCGCTCAGCGTCCGCCGGCCGAGCGCCTCACGCTGTCGGCATAGAACGCGGCCGCCTTGCCCATCACTTTGGGGTATCCCGCCCAGTCTTGCACGAGGCGAGCGTTCAGATCGACTGCTCGATCCAGCAGGGATGGCTCTCCCAGGGCCCGGATCACCGCTTCCGACAGGCTCGAGGCCGACGATGGATCGACTAGCAGCCCATTCCCGCCCGGCTCGATCCACTCCCGGACAGACACGAGATCACCTGCCACAGGGAAGCACCCACAGGCCATGGCTTCCAAGAGCGTGTTGGGTGTGCCGTCATGCTCGCTCGGCGACACCGACACATCCGCCCGACGGAATAGGGCCGCCATCTCTTCCGGCTTCACCCGAGGCAGAAGGCGCACGGCACGCCCCACATTCGTTTGCTCCAGCCGGGATTGGGCCTCCGCCTCTCCGGCCATCCCCGGACACACAAAGACCGTCCGCGGATACGCAGCCAGGATAGTCGGGATCGCCCGGAAGAATGTGTCATTCCGCACGTAGCTTCGAATCCCGCGCGGGTTGATGACGACCGGTGCTTCCTTCGGGATCGACTCAAGCCAGATCCTGGAGCGCGGCGAAGGCGGAGGGGTGTCAACACGGTGGAAGATATCGCCTCGTACACCCCCATTTCCTGGGACTACCAACACCGGCTTTCCCGCCGGGTAGCCCCACTCCAGCGCACGGCCTATGTCACTATGGCAGTCGGCGAGCAGGGCGTCTGCTCGACGGAGGGATCGTCGAGTAAGACGCCCCATCCCAGGCGAGGCCCCTGCATGAAGCGAGAAGTCGGTCCCCCAGACGGAGAGGATCAGCGGCGCCGAGGTGCCGGTACCTGCTCCAACCATCCCTTCAAACGGTATCCGCAGCGCGTGGACAAGGTCGGGACGGGTTCGTTCGATCACTTCGCGGGCGCGACGAGCGGCCCCCGCGACGGTGAGGGGGCCGAACCAATGCCTGGCCGCCGATCGGAGCCTCATTCTGCCCGATCCGGCGTGGGAAGCCATCCCCCCGTCCGGCACAACGGATGCCAGCGCCCTCGCCGGACTTGAGGCGCTGAAGGCCACGCTTACATTCTCGACGGAGGCGAAGCCTTGCCCGTTCGAAATGCTGGAAGTTGTCAGCAGATGAACTTCATCGCCTCGATCGATGAAGTAGTCTATCCAGCTGCGGGCGATCGGGCTGCGGCCGTCGGCGATGAACAGAAGGCGCACTCAGGCCTCCCGGCTCGTGACGCGCATCATGGCGTTCACGAAGACACCGGCCATGACATCGATGTTGAATCTCTCGACGACCAGGCGATGCGAGGCGAGCCCCCGCCGAACAAGCCCTTGAGGGTCAGAGAAAGCCTGGAGCAAGGCCGACCGTAGCGCCTCCCCGTCCCCTCCGGCAACCAACCAGCCGTTCTCCGTCTGGACCAGGTCCTCCTGGGTACCATCCCCCTCCGCCACGATCACCGGCAGACCAAAAGCCATGGCCTCTTGGACCGCCAGCCCGCCGGTTCCAGGCAGGACGAACAGATCGGCCTGCAGGTATTGCTCGCGTAGAGCCTCTCCTTCCAGCGCGCCCGTGAAGTGCGCTTCGGGAAAGTCACGGCGTGCCAGCTCTTCGAGCGTTTCCCGTTCCGGCCCGTCGCCGACGATCCAAACATCCGGCGGCGGCTGAAGACCTCGGCACGCCCGGAGGAGCAGATCGATCCGCTTGCGTGCCTGGAGACGCCCGACGGACAGAAGCCGCACTGATCGGTCAACCGGGGCCCGCCGAGACGGAGCAGGGCTGGGCGGTGGCGTCACGGCATTTGGGGCAACGAAGATCCGTGATTCGTTTGCTCCCTGTGCCCGATACTCGACCGCGCCGCGTGTGCTGTAAGCGACCAGGGCATCGAACCGCTTCAGGTAACGCCGGCGAAGCAACTCACGAAACCGCGCCGACCCGCCGCCGATTGGCGGGGCTCCGAGCCCCCAACCTATTACGGGCCTGCCACGCCGCCGCATCCATGTCATCGCCATTGAATTCGTGAGGTAGCGCGGGTTTGCTTCAAGGATCAGAACATCGGGGTCCCATTCATTCAGCCAATTCCGCAAACCGCGCTGAAGGCAGAGGTAGAAGCCCCCACTCAAGAGATGGATGTTTCTTGCCGACACATAGCGCGCGGTTTGCAGGCGATCTGCGGTCAGGATGGCTTCGCTCCGCCGCGGCTTCCCTGCAATCAGACTCAATCCGCCGCCGCAATCCCGCGCCAATCGATCGAAGAAACCGGCGCGGTATGCAGGCAGCACACGTTGCTGGAACCCGACGCGTCCAGCGAATCTCGGACGATCAGATGCGTTCAACTTCCGACCGTTCGCGAGGCATACCGATGACGTATGCCTTCCACGCAAGGGACTCCGGCCCGGCAACTGTCCGCGAACCGCGCCGCATATCGCGCATCACGTAGTCGCTCTTCGTGAGAATATCCCACACGGCGCGCGCGGCATGATCACCGTGGATCTCCATTAGCACCAGTGGTCGAATGTCCGACAGGATGCGCCTCATTCCTTGGAGTACCTTCCCTTCTCCTCCTTCAACGTCGATCTTCAGCATAGACGGAGGCGGATTCCCGAGGCTCCAGACGAACCCATCCAGGGCAATCATGTCGACCTCGATTGCCCTCTTGTAGTCCTCCTCACGCCCGGCTGAACCATCGAGCTTGCCCATGCCAGGAGAGGCGTGGATCAGAAAGTGCGCTCGGCCCGTCTCCTCCCCCACGGCGGCCGGGACGACGCGCACTCGGTTCTCAAGATTGTTCGACTTCAAATGCACTCGGAGCCGCTCCAGGTTCTCCGGAAGCGGCTCGAAAGCAAAGACACACCCCTCCGGCCCGACTGCGAGAGCCAGGAGGACAGACAGATAGCCCATGTTAGCCCCCACGTCATAGGCCACCATCCCCGGCTTGCCTAATCGCCGGACCGCCTCCTGAAGGTCCGGCTCGTATGTCCCCAGCCACAGGTCCTTTTCCGTCTGCAGGTCAAGAGTTAGCCGGATACCCTCCCCCACACCGCCCGCAACGGTCACCGGTGTCATCCCTGGCGGAGAGGCAGTATTCAGCCATGAACGGATCGCCTTCGTCAGCGGACCCAGCCGATAGAGACTCTGCTTCACCGGGCGCGGCAGGATCTTGGCTACAAGAGCCGCAGCCTTGAACACTAGAGAGGTCAATGAGACTTCCCCTGTGTCACACCCGAAAGGTCGATCAAAACTGCAATCGCGGGCACTCCCCCGCGCCTCGCGCCTTCATGTTCGCCATCGCGGGTCGACCTTCTGCCTACCATCCCAGTGAGGAGAGATAGCCATCCACCATCTTCTCCACGCCAAAGAAGGTCTCGGCGACGGACCGTGCGCCGGCGGCATAACCCCTTTGGTCACTCAGAATCACGCGGGCTTCACCGACCAGGCCGCTCACGTCCGGCTCCTCCAACCTCCACGGATCTCCGCCGTAAGCGGCGATTCGCCCCGCCATGCCCGTCACGATCTCGGGCAGCGCCCCGGTGTCGAACGCCACAACGGGAAGGCCGCAAGCCATCGCTTCAAGGACCGAGTTAGGACATGCCGGGTGCAAGTCGGAAGCATACAGCAAGTGTGCCGAACGCAAGAGCTCGGGAATTTCGTTCGGGGGGACCGCACCACGCCACACGATCTTCCCCTCGGTTTCTCGGTCCCACCGCCGCCGGAGCGATTCGGCGGCCTGCCCAACGATCACGAGTTCAACTCTCCGACCGAACCCAACCTCGAGCTGACGCCTGAGAATCACGGCGCTTCGGATCCCGATCTCGTAGCCGCCGGCGAAGTTGCCCTCGACCACCAGCAGGCGAATGCACTCAGCCGGCTGCTCTCCGGATCCCTCCGGGCGAAATCGTTCGAGCGGCACGCCATTGTAGACGACGCTCGTCGGGATCGCCGCCGGTCCCCGCTCGCGATTCCACCAGGCCTCCACGAAACGACTCTGATAGACGATGCGATCAGCAAATTTGCGGCGGGTCCAGGCCATGAGCAGGTTGGCTGCTTCAGCGCGGACGTAGTGCGCGAGCCCCGTGCGCATGCGCCGATGGATCCAGTTGATTCCGTCCAGACGCTGCAGGATGGGGATGCCTCTTCGCTTGGCCAGCGATAGCTGGCGCAGGGCGCGTGTACCGCCGTTCACCAACACGGCGTCATAGGGCGGGTCGCTGAGGCTGTAGCTGACCTCGATCCCCCGCGCACCAAGGCCTGCCGCCAATCGACGCTGGAAACTTGCCGGACCTGCCATCCCGGAGATCCGAGTTACAAGACACAGTCGTTTGGGACGGTTCATCGCTCGATGTCCCGGCCTGGAGCGCCCGGCCGGAAGGAACGCGACGGCAGGCTGCCCCGCTGGGCATCCGGCTCAGCCGGCATAGGCCAGGAGGGCCTCGACAATCCGGGGCGCGGCTTTTCCATCGCCGAAGGGGTTGACAGCGTGCGCCATGGCGGCGTGGGCTGAAGGATCATCCAGCAATTGTCGTGTCTCGCTGACGATGCGGTCCGTGTTCGTCCCGACCAGGCGCGCAGTTCCGGCCTGGATCGCTTCCGGCCTCTCGGTCTTTTCTCGCATCACCAGAACCGGCACCCCTAGCGCCGGCCCCTCCTCTTGCAGCCCGCCGGAGTCGGTCAAGATGAGGGTTGAGCGCTTCATCAAATGCACCATCGGAAGGTAGTCCAGCGGCTCGATCAGCCGGATATTCTCGATGTTCCCTAATCTCTCCATCGCAGGGCCTTGTACATTCGGGTTGAGATGGACAGGGTACACGATACAAACATCGTCCGGGTAGGCATGGGCAATCTGCTCCAGCGCCCTCAGGATGCCCAGAAGGGGTTCGCCGAAGCTCTCGCGGCGATGAGCCGTGACGAGGATCACCCGCCGGTCCGGTGGAAGCCCGGCCAGCGGCCAATCGGAGAGGTCATATGGCCTCGCCGCGACCATCTGCAGGGCATCGATGACGGTGTTCCCCGTCACGATGATGTGCTTCTGTGGTACACCCTCTCGCATCAGGTTCTCACGGGCCAGGTTTGTCGGGGCAAAGTGTAAATCGGCGACCGCGCCGGCAATGCGTCGATTGACTTCCTCGGGGAAGGGCTGCCACTTGTCCCCCGTGCGCAGGCCAGCCTCGACATGACCCACACGGACTCTCTGGTAGTAGGCCAGGAGCGAGGCAGCCATGACCGTGGTCGTATCCCCCTGCACCAGGATCCAATCGGGGTCGACTTCGCGCACGACCGGATCCAATCCCCCGAGGATCGCCAGGGTCAACTCAAGTAACGGCTGGTCCGGCCGCATCAGATCGAGGTCGTAGTCGGGTCGGATCCCAAAGAGATCGAGGATTGGATCGAGCATCTCGCGGTGTTGGGCGGTAACACACACACGCGATTCGACCCCGGCTTGCGCGCCGAGGCTCGCCACAACCGGGGCCATTTTGATCGCCTCCGGACGGGTGCCGAAGACAGACAGCACCCGCAGTCCGGGTTCACCCATGCCCCATCCCCGCCCCGAGCACTCGCAGATCGAAACCAGCCGCAGCCCATGCACTCCGGTCCCATGTTCCCTGCAAGTCGAAGGCGAGCCGTCCCGGCATCATCGCCGCCACAGCCACAGGGTCGAGGCCCCGGAACTCGACATGGGCTACGAGCAAAATGACAGCCGCCGCCCTGGATACGGCTTCTTCGAGCGAGCCGGCCGCAGTGCAACCGGGTGCGGTCCTATCCGGCACATGCGGCTCGAAGGTCGCTGTCTGCGCCCCACGAGCGGCGATCAGCCGCGCGATTTCGAGCGCCGGGCTCTCACGAACATCGTCAACATCGGCTTTGTAGCTCAGGCCGAGCAGGCCGATAGCTTTGCCGCGCAAGCCCCCCATGTCACGCTCGATTCTCTCCACGGCGTAGGCGGGCTGGCCGTCGTTTACCTGACGCGCTTGCTGGACCAGCCGGGCGACATCCGGGGCGGCCTCAACCAGGAACCACGGATCGACGCTGATGCAATGACCGCCCACCCCAGGCCCCGGGCGCAAGATCTTCACGCGCGGGTGCCGGTTGGCGAGCTCTATCGCTTGCCATATGTCAACCCCAAACCGATCCGCCAATCTGGCAAACTCGTTCGCGGCCGCGATGTTTATGTCGCGGTAGGTGTTTTCCATCAGTTTGACCATCTCGGCGGTCGTTGAATCCGTCAAGATGATCTCACCCCGGGCGAATATCGAGTACAGGTCTCGGCCCGCCTCGGCCGAGGCGCGGTTGACACCCCCAATGACCCGGGCGTTCTCGATTAGTTCGCGCAAGATCTGCCCCGGAAGGACACGCTCGGGGGTATACGCCAGGTAGAAGTCCTCACCGGCTTTGAGGCCCGACTCCTCGAGGATCGGCGCCAGCTGATCGACGGTCGTTCGGGGAGGCGAGGTCGACTCGAGAACGACAAGGTTCCCCCGGCTGAGGACCCGGGAAACCGAACGCGCGGCTTCCTTTACGTAATGAAGATCTGCACGTCGATCTGGGGTGACCGGAGTGGGGACAGCGATGATGAAGGCGTCGGCCGGGGGAGGTTCGGGAGCGATTTGCAGGTTTCCTGAACGTAGCGCCGCCTGGACCAGCGTCCTCAAGCCGGGTTCGTGGATGTGGATTTCTCCGTCGCGCAGCACCTCCAGGACATGCTGGTTGGCATCCACGCCGGTGACCTGCAGTCCGTTCGTGGCAAAGGTGCTGGCGGTCGGCAAGCCGATATAGCCTAACCCGAGCACGCACAGGCTCACAAATTCCACTATCATGCCTTCTGAGCCGGACATCTTATTATCCCACAGGTGACCTTGCAGCCCCCGTGGCGGGAGGCTTAGGTCTCTCGTTCCGAGGATCGGCACACATTGGCGCGCTTCGATCCGAGAGAATCGAGGTCAATGCGTGTGTGCCGTGGTGCGGGGTCGACCCGCGCTCCAGTATCGCCCGGGCTCAGACTGAGACAGCAGACACCGACTGAACCGGCCTACTCCGCCCGAAGAATGCCCGCAACAGGCGTGTCGATGAGACTGATTTGCTCACCGAGGTCTTCAGACGCACCCCGAGCCAGAGCAAGCGAGGAAATCCTCGATTGTGAATGCCTCCGGGCTATAATCATGCGGGTTGTGTTGATCCCAGGCCGAAGGAGGCCTCCCATGCAGACCGCCACCCGGTCGTGGTTCCGCTTATCTGCGCTGCAAACGGTCGGCCTGCCGGCCCTTGTGATGGCGCTCGGTGTGGAGACGATCCGGGTTCTCTTCCCCAGCCTCGCCTGGTACATGCGTGACACGGTCGGGGCGAGCTCGGTGACCGTGGGCGCGTACGTCTTTGTCGCCTCCCTTGCAGGCTTCGGTGCCGCAGGTTTGCTGCGCCTCACCGGGCCGAGGGTGGGCCTGTGGCTTACCGCTGGCGGTCTGGCGGTCCTTCGCCTGGCTGAACAGACTGTGCTCCTCCCAGCGATCGACTTGTGGCTGAGCTTGCTCGGCTTTTCCTTATTCTTGCTCTTCCTCTCCCTCTTCGTGGGTCATGCCCGGAGCCTGCGGCCGCAAGCCTTACCAGAGCGCCTTGGCCTTGGGATGATGCTCGGTCTCGGTCTCGACAGTGCGATTCACGGGGCAACCGGGACGCTTGATCTCAGCTGGATCCCCGGGATCGGCCCCATACTCCTCAACCTGGCCCTGACGGCCCTCACCCTCTGGCTGTTGGCACTCGAACCCGAGTCCGAAGGGGAGGCGCCAAGTGAAGCCGGCTGGCCTGGAGCTCTCCCCCTGCTGGCCCTCGGTCCTTTTCTATTGCTGCAGGCTCTGATCTTTCAGAACCAGGGGTGGATCTCAGAAGTGGCCCGGATTTCCTCCCCTGCGGCCTTCATCATCGTCATGCTCGGGAACACCCTGGGCCTTCTCGGTGTCGCCTGGGGCCTTCGCCGGCAGCGACTGCAATCGGCGCTGGCCATCGCCGCCGGCGCGTACCTGGTGCTGGCCGCGGCTTCCGCCACCACCGTGACGCCGCTTTTCGCTCTAACGGCGCTGGTCGCCCAGTTCGTCATGGGTTGGGGCTGGGGCCGGATGCTGACCGCATCGGCCCCGGCTGAGCACAAAGGTCTGGGGGCGACGACGGTGATGATCGCCCTGGGGATGCTGCTCTTTGTCTTGATGGGCTTCGTGTATTACGTCTCTTTGGACATCCGCCTGCCGATCCCTCGCGAGGCCGTCCCTCCCGGGCTGGCGGCCGTCGTGGGGCTGGCGCTGCTCTATACCGCGCTTGTCAGACGACCGCCCTTGGAGGGCGAGAGTGACCCGCGGACCGCCTTCGCCGTGTCGGCGGCCATGATCCTGGTGCCGATCGTGTACTGGGTCAGTCTCAAGCCTCTGCCTCCGCCAACCCAACCCTCAAACCTCCCCATTCGCATCATGACTTACAACATCCACTCCGCCTACAACACCGACGGACGTCAGGACCCTGAGGCGATCGCCCAAACCATTGAGGCCGCTGACGTGGATTTGGTGGGCCTGCAAGAGGTTTCCCGCGGATGGCTCATCGACGGTTCGACCGATCTTCCGTTTTGGCTCTCGCGCAGACTGGGGATGCAGGTGCTGTTCTCCGGAACGACCGGACCGATGTGGGGGAACGCCATCCTGACGCGCAATCTGATCGTCGAGCACGGGTCCGGCGAACTCCCGCTGGCGAACACGCTTCTCGGGCGGGGTTATATCTGGGCCAGGATCGAAGCCGGCGGGCCTCGCCCAATGTTGTTCATCAATACCCACTTGCATCACATTGAAGAAGAGCACGAACCCCGACTGGCCCAGGTGCCCGTCCTGCTCGATTTCTGGAACGGCTCGACCAGCACCGTATTGGTCGGAGATCTGAATTCGACTCCGGATTTCCCGGAAATGAAATTGATCGCGGAGGCGGGCTTCGTCGACTCATGGGCAGAGGCCGGCTCAGGCGACGGGTTCACATTTTCCTCCGATGGTCCCTTTGAGCGGATCGATTGGATCTGGCACACACCCGACTTGGCCGCCCTCGAGATCCGCATCCCGCCGACAACCGCCTCGGACCATCTTCCACTCCGCGCGGTCGTGGATGAGGCGCGTTAGTGTGCCTCAAGCGAGCCATTCGCCCTGGTCTCACCACCTCGTATCAACCCAACCCCGAGGATGACGCGTGCCTGGCAGATCTGGCTGATCTCGAGCGTCGATCCCGCACGAGCGATGAACCTCCGGCGGCTGCTTCGGCACATCGCCCCGCTTGACCTCCTGATCACCAAGTTCCTCGACCCTCGGATCCCGGTGAGCCACCCCAGTTCGGCAAAGCCACAGTGTGTGGGTATCCCTTCTGCCCCACATCTCACCTCGCAGTTGCCCTCCGGCAAGCGATAGCCCGAATCGAAAGCGACTCAACCGGCCGACCGGTTCGTGCCGTGGTGTACAATGGGCCGGCCCTCGGGGCTTCCAACAAGGTGGGCGTTGTCCTGGCGTATCTTGATCACCGACGGTCTCGAAGAAGACGGATTGACGATCCTGCGCCGCCGGGCTGACGTCGCCGAGCAGGATGATCTGACCGGTTTGGAGCACTTCGACGCGCTGGTGGTCCGCGGTCGAACGCGAGTTACCTCAGGGGTTTTGAGTTCGGCCGCGCCCAGGCTGAAGGTTGTGGGGCGAGCCGGCGTGGGCGTTGACAACATCGATCTCGAGGCAGCCGGCCGCATCGGGGTCATCGTCGTGAACGCCCCTCTGGCCTCCACGACGTCCGTGGCCGAACACACACTGGCTCTCATGCTTAGCCTGGCTCGCCGGATCCCTGACGCCGACCGAAGCTTGCGCCGGGGCGAGTGGCGCAAGGCAGAGTTAGAAGGGGTCGAATTGAGCGGGAGGACGTTGGGGATCATCGGTGTAGGCCGAATCGGTTCGGCCCTGGCGGCGCGTGCCCGCGCCCTGGGGATGCACTGCATCGGCTTCGATCCTCACCTCGCGCCCGGAGAATTCCGCCGTCGGGGGGTCGACCCCAGCGGATTTGCTGAACTGCTCGGCTTGTCGGACTTCATCAGCCTGCATGTTCCACTGACGCCCGAGACCCAAGGCATGATTGGCCCGAGAGAGTTCGAGATGATCCGCCCTGGAGCTCGGCTTATCTGTACGGCACGCGGCGGCTTGGTAGACGAGGCGTCCCTGCTGTCGGCACTCGAGTCCGGTAGACTGGCCGGAGCCGCGCTCGACGTGTTCGCCCACGAACCTCCCGGCCCGACCTCGCTCGTCAGCCATCCCAATCTGGTGGCTACCCCCCATATCGGCGCCCAAACGATCGAGGCCCAACGACGCGCCGCTCACGACATCGCCGAAGAACTCCTGGCGGCGCTAGGCGGGCAACCGCTTCGATGGCGCGTCGCCTGACTTTTCAAGGAGCGAGGAACTCGGAATGAGCCCAGAAGTCACTCACTTTCGCGATCTATTGGGGGAGGTTTTCGATCTTCAGGCGGCGGCGGCCGTTCTGAGCTGGGATCAGAACACGTACATGCCGCCGGGCGGCGCCGAGGCGCGGGCCTTCCAGTTGTCGACCCTCTCCCGCCTGGCACACGAGCGCTTCACCGGCGAGGCTTTCGGAGAGGCGCTCGAGGCGGCCGAGCAGGCAACGGCCGGAAGCCCTCCGGAGTCGGACGAGTTCTGCCTGGCGAAGCGCACTCGGCGAGAGTACGACAAACGACGACGAGTCCCGGCCGAGTGGGTGGCCGAGCACGCGCGCCTGACGGCGCTGGCCCATCAAGCCTGGCAGGACGCCCGCAAGCGATCGGATTTCGCCTCATTCAAGCCTCACTTGGCGCGGATCGTCGCTCTGAAGCAGGAATACGCCGGCTTCTTTGCCCCCTATGATCACATGTACGATCCATTGCTCGACGACTACGAGCCGGGGATGAAGACGGTCGAAGTCGAGACCGTCTTTCGCTCGCTTCGTCCCGTCCAGGTCGAACTCGTTCGGGCGATCGCTGAGAGTGGACGGCAGGTTGATGATTCCGTCCTCCACCAGGAGTACGCCGAAGAGAAACAGCTGCAGTTCGGCGCGGAAGTGATCAAAGACTTCGGTTTCGACTTCGAGCGCGGCCGGCAAGACAAATCGCCCCACCCCTTCACGACCGGCTTCGGCATCGGTGACGTGCGGATCACAACCCGCTTCCAGCTGCGATTCTTCAATGATTGCTTCTTCAGCACACTGCACGAGGCCGGCCATGCCATGTATGCCCAAGGTGTCAGCCCGACCTTGGATCGGACGCCCTTGATCGACGGGGCATCTCTGGGAATCCACGAGTCCCAATCCAGAATGTGGGAGAACATCGTCGGCCGAAGTCTGCCGTTCTGGCGCCACTACTACGGACGCCTGCAGGCCATCTTCCCCGCGCAATTGGGAAATGTCCCTCTGGAGCAATTCCATCGAGCTGTCAACAAGGTCCACCCGACTCTGATCCGCACTGAGGCCGATGAGACCACCTACAACTTGCACGTCATGCTGCGGTTTGAGCTCGAACTTGCCCTCATCCTGGGCGAGCTTGCCGTGGATGATCTACCGGGGATCTGGAACGAAAAGATGCGCGAATACCTCGGCATCACTCCTCCAGACGACGCCCAGGGGGTGTTGCAGGATATCCACTGGTCGGGCGGGATGATCGGCTACTTTTCGACGTACGCGCTGGGGAACTTGATCGCCTGTCAGCTGTGGGAGAAGATTCGCCAGGACATCCCGGGCGTGGAAGCCCAGATTGAACGGGGGAGCTTCGCCGCCCTGCTCGGTTGGCTGCGCGAGACGATCCACCGGCACGGGGCCAAGTTCGAGCCGATGGTTCTGCTCAAGCGCGCAGTTGGCTCGGGGTTGGACGCGGCGCCTTATATCCGATACCTGCACGACAAATACGGAGCGATCTACGCCTTGTGATCCGCGGCCAGAGGTATGCCCCGGGTTCCACTCACCCAGGACTGAAGCCGGAGTGACATGGACCTCTCCCTGATACACGACCGCCTGGCGAATGCCATGCTGCTATTCTCGATCATCGCCGGATTGTGGGGTTTCGTCGGCGGCCTCCGCCGCCGATCGATGTCCGGCAACTACTGGGGCATCATTGCCGTTGCCGAGCTGCTCTACCTTGCCCAAGGCCTTGTGGGCGTGATCCTGTGGTTGGGCGGCGACCGGCCGGCGCGCTCCGTCCACATCCTCTACGGAGTGGTGGCCGTGCTTTCCTTACCGGCCTTCTACTTCATGAGCAAAGGACGTGAAGATCAACGCACCGTCTGGATCTACGGTTTGCTCTTTTTCTTCCTTGCCGCAGTCACATTGCGCGCGATGACCACCGCCGTTTGATACCCCTGGGCCTCAGTCGATCGCGTCCGGGACGGAAGCCGATGACAACGAGTTATCTCCGCATGATTGGATCGAACCCGGGTGCATGGGCTTGGATGCAATGCCATGGATCATGACCAGCCGCGCACGATCGCTGTCCTCGAAGGGGATCAGACGGGCCAGGAGTTGCTTGAAGAAGCGCTGCATGTGATCGACCCGTCCGTGTGCAGAGTCCCGCTCTCGTTCGAACGCTTCGATCTCTCTCTGGAAAACCGCCGCCGGACCGGGAACCGCGTCATCGAGGAAGCGGCGCAGGCGATGCGTCGGACCGGGCTCTCCCTCAAAGCCGCGACTATCACACCCGCCGATCCGGATGACGTCGGCAGCCCAAACGCGATCTTGCGCGAGGCGATCGATGGCAAGGTCATCCTGCGGACCGGCCGGCGACTGCCCAACGTTCGGCCCGTTGGCGGTGTCCACGCCCCGATCTCAGTCGTCCGAATGGCTGTGGGTGATGCTTATGGCGCCAAAGAGTGGCGAGAGGAGACCGAAGGCGGCGAAGAGTTCGCCTTCCGCACCGAACGCATCTCACGTAAGACTTGCCGGGCCGTCGCTGAGTTTTCTTTCCAGCACGCGGAACGCACCGGCGCCAAGGTCTTTGGTGGGCCGAAGTTCACGGTCAGTCCGGTCTATGAAGGGATGTTCAAGGAGGAGCTCGACGCCGCCTCGGCTCGTCACCCTGGCGTGCGATACGATCCCCAGTTGATCGACGCCACCTACGCCTTGCTCTTGCGCAATGCCGGCGAAGCGCTCGTCATCCCAGCGCTCAACCGCGACGGCGACTGCTTGTCCGATCTCGTCTTGCAAATGTATGGTTCGATCGCCGGCTCCGAGTCGATGGTGCTGGCCTTCGACGAGAGCGCCACTCGAGTCAAGGTCGCGCTGGCCGAGGCCCCGCACGGCACGGCCCCGGCCCTACAAGGGAAGGATATCGCCAACCCGATGGGAATGATTCTCGCTGCTGCCGCTCTGCTGAGGTACGTCGGCGCTCCCGCCGCTGATAGCGCTTCGCGGGCGATCTACGAAGCCAGCTTTGAGGCCGTGTATGAGGGGATGGCGACCCCCGATCTCGGTGGGCAGTCACGCACGACCGATTTCACCGCCGAGGTCATCCGCCGCGTTGAGACCAAGTTGGATGTCTGGTCATCCATACCGGGATGATCGGGCCGGGGAGCGCCACGGACGCGCCGGATGACGATGCGGCCTACTTTGACCACGTTTGGCGGTCGCCTTTGAGAGAGCCACTCTGTCATCGGGGCCTGGCCCGACTCGCGATTGGGCTTCTGCTGACGGCGTGGATCGTCGGCTGTGCGGCTCCGGTTCAGAGCAGCCCGACCGCCCCGCCTCTGACTGCCATACTGCCTGCGCGACCCGCCACGACCAGCCCGCCGGCTCTCTCGAAAGACACCCCTACGCCCCAGCCGCTGACGATCCTCACCCCGGCGATCGTGCTCGAGCCGCCGGATCGGCCACCGACATCGACATCCGAGCCCGCTCCGGCCAACCTACCTCCGGAAGAAATGACGATCTTCCTTCCGGGGCCGGGGTCGCAGGTTACCAGCCCGTTCCAGATCAGCGGCCGCGGTGGGCCAAGCTGGGGGCAGCGCGTCAATTTCAGGCTTTACGGCGAGTCCGGACAACTGTTGTCCGAAGGGTTGACTTATCTGCTGGCCAATCCTGGACGGCCGGGGCGGTTCTACGGCGAGTTGGGGTTCAGTATCCCCTACGTCGCCGAGGCTGGCCGGCTCGAGGTGAGCGCTTTCGACTTACGCGCCGGAAGAACGTCCCATCTGGTGACAGTCGATCTCATCCTTCTCTCTGCCGGCAAGCCTCTGATTCATCCAGCGCTCGAGGGGCCTGAGAAGCTCGCCATTCTCGAACCCAAAGACGGGGCGGTGATCACAGGCGGCCTGCTGACCGTGAAAGGCGCAGGCTGGGTCAACTCAGAGCTTCCGCTAGTGATCAGTCTAGTCGATCGACAGGGAAATGTCCTTGGGAAGGCAGAAGTCCCCGTCGTCGCCCCTCGGCTCGGCGAGCTTGGTACGTTCGGCGCTACGATCGCCTATGCCGTCGGTTTCGCGCAGTATGCGCGCGTAGTCGTTTCCGAACTAAGCCCAACGGGTTCCGACCTGGTCCACGTCTCCAGTCACGAGATCTATCTCCGGCCTTGAGAACTTTAGGCTCCCGGAGCCTGGCAGGCTCCGGGAGCCTTCTCTGGCACGACTCCCGCAACCGACCATGCCGGGGCAGGCAAGGTCCTCCGAGGCAAACCTGGCGTTTGCAGGCAATCCAGCTGGCTCTCCACTCGCCGGCCAGGTCAGTCCACGGAACATAAGTTCACTGGATGACGTCTTCCGGGTGCTATAATGCCGACCCTGCACGGTGAATGATGCGATCCGTCCGAACGTACCCCAGGTCGCGAACCGAACCACTGCTCTTTATGCTGAGGGCCACACTCGGCCTCTCCGCAGCGGTGTTGGGGATCTTGGCCAGCCTGACGCTGTTCATCGTGGGTACCCGGCTGTTCAACCTTGGGCGCGCCCTCCCGGGCGTTTCCGCCGCCGGCGTCAGCCTGGGAGGGTTGACCCAGCCTGAGATCGAGCTCGCCTTGGGCCGCGGGCTGACTTATCCTGCCACAGGTCGAATCGTCCTCGAAGACCAGGAACATCCAGTGATCGCTGCACCGGCCGATCTGGGTGTGATCATCGATGTCCCGACGATGTCCCAGCAGGCTTTGAGCGTCGGCCGGCGGGGGGATTTCGGCCTGCGCTTGCAGGAGCAGTTCGACGCCTGGTTCTCGGGCCGGTCCGTCGCTCCGGTCGTGATCTTCGATCAACGTTCCGGTGCCGCGTATCTTGGTCGCATCGCGGCCGTTACCGACGTGCCGACGGTTGAGGCCGCTCTTCATCTTCAGGGCCTTGAGGTGATTGCCGAGCCTGGCCGGATCGGCCGGCGGCTCGACATCGCCGCAACGCTCGACAGCTTGCGCGGGCCGGTCTCCTTGATGCACGACGCCAGCGTCGTGTTGATGATCGAGGATGTACCTCCGCGGGTCCTCGACGCCAGCAACGAAGCCGCCCTCGCCAGAGCGATCTTGCAGCAGCCATTGATGCTGACCGCCGAGGGGGCCGAGCCGATAGCAATCACCCCAGAGAAGATGGCGTCGATGATGCGCTTCCCGGTCGTGGATGAAGGGGGAAGCGCGCATTACACCATCGAGCTTGATCCCCTGGCGCTGGCAGTGCTTCTGGAGCCGATCGGGCCCGATCTGGAGCGCAAGCCGGAGAACGCCCGGTTCATCTTCAATGACGACACGCGACAGCTCGACCTCTTTAAGTCGGCTGTCATCGGCCGCACGCTTGACATTCAGGCGACGATCGCCGCTGTTAATACCGCATTGGCCGCCGGCCAGCATGAAGTTCCGCTGGCCTTTATCACCTCCGATCCGTCCGTCAAAGACGACGCCACGGCCCAGGATCTCGGGATCACCGAGCTCGTGATCTCCGCCTCGACCTTTTTCTCCGGCTCAAGCTCGGAACGAATCCAGAACATCAGGACGGCGTCTGCGGCCTTCCACGGCTTGCTCGTCCCGCCTGGCGGGACGCTCTCGATGGCCGACGTGCTCGGCGACATCAGCCTCGACAATGGATATGCGGAGGCCCTGATCATCTTCGGCGACCGCACCATCAACGGAGTAGGCGGTGGAGTGTGCCAGGTGAGCACGACCCTTTTCCGGGCGGTGTTCATGGGAGGCTACCCGATCATCGAGCGCAACCCGCACGCCTACCGCGTCGGGTACTATGAACAAGGGCGGGGCTCGCCCGGGCCCGGCCTGGATGCGACGGTTTTCGTCCCGCTGGTGGACTTCAAGTTCACCAACGACACCCCATCCTGGCTGCTGATGGAGACCTACCTCCAGGGCACCGAGCTTCTCTGGAAGTTCTACTCGACCTCCGACGGGCGAACCGTCCAGTGGTCGAGCAAGACCTCCGACGAGGTCGAGGCCCCCGAACCGCTCTACAAGGAGAACCCCGACCTCCCCGAGGGAGAGATCAAACAAGTCGATTACCAGGCCGACGGTCTGGACGTGGTGGTCAACCGCACAGTCACGCGCAATAACGAGGTCCTGTACACCGACACCATCAAGACCCACTACTTGCCATGGCGGGCGATCTACGAGTACGGCCCGGGGACGAAGCTCCCAGATGACGCCATTACCGAGGAGGACGAGAACTAGGGACGGGAGACCGGGGACCGACGACGGGAATTACCTATCGTCAGTCGTCTGCCGTCCATGGTCTGTCGTCCGTCCCCCGTCCTCGGTCTTCGGTCTTCCCATGCTACAATCCCCACAAAGGAGCCTCGGATGATCAGCCCAGACCTATTGGAGATCCTGCGCTGCCCGAACTGCGTGCGGGAAAGAGAAGGCATGCTGACACTGATCAAGGACAGTTGGCTCGTCTGCCAGGAATCGGATTGCGGTCGCAAGTACCCGATCCGCGACGATATCCCGGTGATGCTGATCGATGAGGGGGACAAGTGGGTCTCCGTGGCGGTTGAAGACCTCCCCATACCACCGCCCGGTGATTGAGACAAGGAGTGGTCGAGCTCGAGCGGCTGATTGGCGACCTGACCTCCGACGATGACGGGCTGGCTGAGGCCGCCGTGGAAGGCCTGGCCGCCCTCGGTTACGAAGCGCTTACCCCTCTGACGGACCTGCTCGATTCACAAAAGACCGATGATCGTTGGTGGGCCGTGCGGGCACTTGCCGCGCAGGATCACCCTGCAGTGCCGCGCTTGTTGCTCGCGGTGATCGCCGATGACAGCCCGGACGTTCGCCAGGCTGCCATTCTCGGCTTACGCTTGCGCCCTTGTGTGGAGGCGATCCCTGCCCTGGCGACCGCGTTGGAAGACGTCGACCGGTTGACGGCCCACCTGGCCTCCGACGCCCTGGCGGCGTGCGGCAGCCGGGCCGTGGAGAGTCTCAGCTACGCGCTGCGCTCATCCAATTCCTCCGTCCGCATCGAGGCCGCGCGTGCTTTGGCTGAGATCGATGACCCGGCGGTCGTTCCGCAGCTCTTCCACGCTCTCGATGACGCCTCCGTCACCGTCAACTTCTGGGCGGAGCGCGGGCTTGAGATGCGCGGCGTCGGGATGACCTTCTTCAACCCCTGACGATCACATCGTCAGGGCCCACACTACCCAGAGCAACACCATCCCCAGACACAGTCCGAGTTTCACGACAAACGACACGCCGTAGCCTGCGCCCGCCCCGAAGACGGCCCTGAGCGCCAGACGGCTGTCTTTCAGACGCAAGTATTCGACCAGAAAAGTCCCCAGCAGCAATCCGACGAAGCCGCCGAGAGGGCTGAAGAATACCAAACCGATGGCACCAAGGGCGAAGCCTGCCAGGATCCCCCAGAAGGAGGCCCCGCCGGCGCGTGCGCCTGCCCCGCTAACCCACAACTCGGTCAGGAAACCCAGGACAGCCAGAAGCGTCATGGCGGCGAACAGCCAGGGACCCCACGCGCCCCAGCCGACCGCCAGACCGTACACCAGCCCGGCGCCCCAGATCAGGATCACGTCGGGCAGGATAGGGATCACGCTTCCCACAACCCCGGCGACCATCGCCAGCGCGACGAGGAAGGTGATCAGGGCCTGGCTCACGCCTGCCCCCCCGGTCGGATGACTTCCAGCCCACCCATCCGCGGCCGCAACACCTCAGGCACGATCACGCTCCCGTCGGCCTGTTGGTAGTTCTCCAGGATTGCGATGACCGTCCGGGGCAGGGCCAGACCCGATCCGTTGAGCGTGTGCAGGAACTCCGGCTTGGCCTCGGATGACGGCCGATAGCGCAAATTGGCTCGTCGCGCCTGAAACGCTTCGCAGTTGCTGCACGAGCTGACCTCCAACCATTCCCCGCTCCCGGGAGCCCACATCTCGACATCGTACTTTTTGGCCGCCACGAAACCCAGATCACCGGTGACCATCTGGACCACTCGGTGCGGGATCTTCAAGGCCCGGCACACATCCTCGGCGTTGTCCAGCAGGTTCTCCAGCTCGTCGTAGGATGTTTCGGGCGTTGTGAACTTGTACATCTCGACCTTGTCGAACTGGTGCCCGCGTTTCAGCCCGCGCACATCGCGCCCGGCCGAGAACTTCTCACGGCGGAAGCACGGCGTGTAAGCGACATACTCCTTCGGCAGCTCATCGACCTCGAGGATTTCGTCGCGATGGAGGTTAGTCAGGGGAATCTCGGCCGTGCCGACCAGCCACAAATCGTCCTCGGCGTCGTGATAAATGTTGTCGATGAATTTCGGCAGCTGACCCGCCCCCCACATGCATTCCTCTTTGACCACGAATGGCGGATAGACCTCAGTGTAGCCGTGTTGGTTCACATGCAGGTCCAGCATCCAGTCGATCAGGGCCCGCTCCAGGCGCGCCCCGACGCCGAACAGTACGTAAAAGCGGCTTCCCGAAAGTTTGACCCCGCGCTCGAAATCGATCAGCCCCAGGCTGGGGCCGAGATCCCAGTGCGGCTGCGGCACGAACCCGAGGGTCTCGGCCGTCTTGGGCTCTCCCTCCTGACGAAGGACGATGTTCTGGCTCTCATCCCCCCCAACCGGGACACTGGCGTGCGGCAAATTGGGGACGTTGTACATAGCGTGTTCGAGGCGCGCCTCGACCTCGCGCAGCCTCTCTTCTAGATCCCCGATTTCAGCATTGACACCGCGCATCTCGGCGATCAAGGGTTCTCGCTGAGTCTGCTCCTTCATCTGTCCGATCTCCGTCGAGACCGTGTTCCGCCGATGGCGCAAGCCCTCCACCCGCTGGAGGAGCTCGCGGCGTTCCTCATCCAGCTTGAGGATGTCGTCGATCGGCGCCTGCGCGTTCAGCTTGCGCATGGCCTCCCTGACGGCATCCGGATGCTCTCGAATGAGACGCAAATCCAACATCCTGCACCTCCCGCCGACAAAATAGCGCCCCCTCATCCGCAGGACGAGGGGGCGCCCGTGGTGCCACCTGCTTTCGCCCCTGAGTGCAGTCGAAGGGGCCTTGTTCCGCGCTATCGGGCGTACCCGGCTCCCTTACGGTGTGTTCGCACCCCTACGGGAGCGACGGACCCTTGTCGGGGTCGGCGGAGTGGATTCACCGGCCGGCCTTGCCGCCTTCCACCTTTGGCGGCTCGCTGGTGAGGACGGGCCAGGTTACTTGTCTCCGCGCACGTCTTGTCGGATGCAGCAGCATCCATCAGTTGCACTCGATTATACAGGCCCAGATGGGGCCGTCAAGGGAAGGGATACCGGCGGTGAGTTCCATGCTCTCGCTGGCTCCGCAGTGCCTTCGGGGCTTGGTCCGGGTTCAGACCATGTCGCGGGCTTCGAGCATCCGCTGGCTCAGCACTTCGCGCTCCACATCGCAGCCACGCAGGCCATTCGGCGGTTCCTGGCTTCTTCGACGCCGAGTCCAACACACATCATCCTGGATGAGGCCTCCCAGGGCCTGGTGGACGAGTACATGGTGAGGACTGTGGTGAAGATGCTCTCGACGCTGCCAGCCTTCGGCGTAACGCTGCATCTTGCGTTCGAGGATGCTAACGCACTGGTGAAAGCCGATCGGTTCGGGCAGTCTGGCGGGTGTGGCGCTCAGTCGGTGAACACGCTCCTCGGCATCCTGGGCACGTACTGGTTGTTCTTCCAGGCGCCGGCCTCAGGGCATGAGATCGGGGAGCACCTCGAGCTCAGCCGGAAAGAAGTCGGGGCGCTCTCGCGGCTCAACCTGGGGAGGCGGTACTTGTACTGCCCGACCAATAACACCTGCCGCTGCACGTGCTGGTGCCGCCTGCGTGGCTGCCGGCCTTCGGGACCGACATGGCCTCGATGCAGCGGAATCTGGCGGGGGCGATGGAGGCGGCAACCAGCAGTGAGGTTGGTGGCTGATGATGGCCGATTACCTCAGGAGCTTCCTGGGCGTAGCGGCGTGCTTGGCGCTCTCCGCCGGGGGGCAGAGACTATGGAGAAGGGAATGGAGAGTCGCGCGGGGCGGCCGGGCGGTGGCTGGTGGAGCACTCGACCTGGTACAGCCTGAGGCGCATCCCTGCCATCCTCATCTCGACCTGGGAGCTGCTGACGGACGGCGACGCCTCGCGCCCGCCTGAACCGCCTAGAGCCGTTTGGAGGCTGCCATTCAGCTGGATGGAGCACCTCCCTGCCTGTGCCTGCAGGCCAGGCGCATCGCGCCATCTCGGAAAGCCCGGTCCGGGGCCGAAAGTCATGGGCTCTCATCTGACCCCCTAGCAAACTTGCGGGGAAGGTGAATGAAGTCGGGGCTCAATGAGGTAGTTGACTTGGGGCGCCGGATGGCGACCGAAGGCGACGGAAGGGAGGTCTTGCATAAACCCGAAGGGGCGATTTAAACCATTTGTCCGCCGTGGGTAGCAGGATGGCGTCGCAGGCAAAGTCGGAGAGTATCGTGCTTCCTTTGTGAAAGTGCTTATAGTTGCTGACGTATATACTGTTGTTGTCATTGAGAGCGTCCCTGACAGGGAGACTGCCGCAACTATGCCTGCCTCGCGGGACTGCCTAGTCGCCACAAGATTCGAACCGGTGATCAATTCCCACAACAATCCCGCTGAACGTAGTCTCACTGAGTTCCGGAGGGCGCAACGGGGCGGAGAAGACAGAGATGTCAGGCCCATAACGGACCACTGCAGTACAGAGAGTGCCAACAGTCCTGAGGGTGGGGTCGTTGGAACGTGCACAAAGTATCCTTGCCTCATCTCCAGACAAGGGCAAGTCTCCAGTGCCTTCCATCTCCGACCAATACCATAGTCCGGAGGGAAAGAAGACCTGTTTGTTGATCCGTAAATAGAGAAAGGCGGACAACTCGGTTGCATAGCGGTAGACCTCGTGCTGAGCGGTGTCGCTATCGTTTGCATAGACGACTGCCAACGCGTCGTGCGCACCCTCCTTTGGCAAGACGGGTGGGAGAACCCGCCCGACTCTGAGCCAATCTGATGGCATCAGGATATCCTCAACCATCAAGGCGTCCAGGTCGCATGAATGCCTTCGGGTCAGAGTCAAAGCCAGGGCCACCGCCGCGCACGTGATCAGCAGTAGCAGAATCGATCTTGACCACCGCCTCATCGGTAAACCTCCACATTCCCAAACTTGTCCACCCTTGCCTTGTTCAAGTTGCTCCTTTCAATGTAGATCCACGACAAGAGGGTTGTCTCGTTGGGATTGCCGTAGCTGTAGATGTAGATACCTATGATGTTTGCCAGTATGTCCGACGGATCGTTCTGGAGCGTGCGGTTAGTTGCGTAGTGCACTATGGCAGCTCCGGTCAGCAGTTCGTCTTGTGAGAAACCGCCCGCTGTGCCAACGAAGCCAAAGTGAAAGTTGGCCCATATGTCGTAGTAGAAGGTTACTTCATCGTTGAACCCGATCGCAGAAAAATCCACGGTCTGGAAATAGCCCCACGTCCGGCCTATTTCTTCCTTGTAATCCCATTGGCCGCAAGTCGGCCGCAGGTTGGCGGGTGCAACGAGACAACCAAACCTCGCCGAGGCGAGAGCGCGGGCGGCCAAGTCAGCACGTGCGGCTTCCTCGAGGAACCCAGGGCCGACAATGAGCTTCTCCCACCAGGACAGTTCACTGTAGAGGGTACATGCATCCGCAACATAGTGAGTGTTGTTCAGCTGGTATATCTCTGCGATGGCTTGACTCGCCGCGTCAGCACGCATTCGATCGGTAACAAAGCGCGCGACGAGATTACCTGACGGGATAGCGTTGGGCGACAAGCCACTGGGATCGGTGAGTGTGATGGGGTTGTTTCCAACATAGGTGAAGCGGTTCCACTCTGACGCAATCCATGGCGAAGGGAGGAGCGGATCGGTTTGGGTCCATTGCAGAATGGCCGGTGAGTAATACCTGGCCCTCACGTACATTAGGCCCGTTGCATCCCTCTGCTCACCTGTAAAGCCGTACGCCGTCGCCCCTGTGCCGTCAGTGTAGAGGGTGCTCCCGAACGGCGCGTACCCGCGCGCCAACGCAACCGCATCGGAGGAGTCCACTAGCTCCCTCACACTCCCCAGCGCGTCCGCCACGTGGTAGCGCCACCCTCCGGTCTGCATCTCTCCGATCCTGCCCACTCCGTACAGGTAGAAGCTCGACCCGTCGGTCAGCACCTGCGTTAGCCCTCCTTCGAGGTCCAACGCATAGGTCGTCGGCCAGCCGTTGATTGTCTGCCTCACTCGGTCGCCTAGTCCATTGTAGGTGAAGCCGTAGGTTGTCCCGCCCTGGACGACGCTCGCAAGCCGGTTGGCGTGATTGTAGGTGTAGGTCGATGCGCCGTCGTTCACCAGGTTCCCGTTGTTGTCCCAGGCGTAGGTCACTCCGCCCACACTCGTCAGTCGGTTGGCGATGTCGTACCCGTAGCTGGTGGAGCCCAGCTCGGTGACCTGCGTCAGGCGGTTCCCGACGGCATCGTAGGTGTAGTGGAAGTACGTCGTCCCCCCATTGTAGTCGGCGGAAGTCAACCGGTACAGCGGGTCATAGTCGTAGACGATGCCGGTCGTCACCACGCCGCCGGACATCGGTCCGATGTAGGCCTGTCGGCGTGACTCAAAGGCATCGAAGTACAGCGTGCCGTTGGTGGTCGCATCCACGTTGGCGACTGCTCCCAGGCGCACCCGGTCGATCTTGCGGGTGCTGTTGTTGATCGGGCTGGGCGCGGGCTGCGCTGCCTCATCGATCCACCACGCCAGGCTGCCAGAGGTCCCGGACTGCCAGTCGAGCTCGATGATATGCGGGGAATCGGTGATGTTCACCCAGGTGCTGTTGTTCCAGGCGCTGGCATTGTCGCGGATGCGGGTCCTCATCCGGTAGCCGCCGGCGGTGGTGTAGCCCAAGTCGAGCTGCAGGGCAGGGGTGGTGCCGCTGTCGCCGTATAAGAGCACGTGGTCGGCGCTGTTGGCCATGGTGGTGGAGTTGGGGTCGAAGTAGAAGCGGGCGCGGTAGCGCGGCTCCACCCCGGGGACGTTGTCGGTGACGTACTTGGCGGTTGTGGCCGAGGTCAGAGGGACGGACATCCCCCGTGTCCCGGCGGGGGCCAGCGAGGCGGCGGTCGTGACGCTGACGCCGGTGTTGGCGCTCCAGTAACCAAAGCCTCCGCTCTCGAAGTCATCGGCGAAGATCGGATCGGGGAGAGCAGTCCCCGAACCTATGTAAGTCTGGCGTCGGGACTCGAAGGCGTCGAAGTACACCGTTCCCGTCGTGCCGGAGTCGAGACCAGCGACCGTCCCCAACCGCACCTGGTCGATGCGACGCGCGGAGTTGTCGAATCCGGTGACGGCACCCTGTGAGGCGCCGTCGATCCACCAGTCGACACGGCCGCTCGTAGCCGTCTGCCAGTCGAGCTCAACGTAGTGAGGGCCGTCCGTGACGTTGACCCAGCCGCTGTTGGTCCAGGTGGTGCCGTTGTCGATGGCGCTCACCCTCAGTCTATACCCGTTCGAGGTCGTGTATCCGAACTCGACCCTCAGAACCACGGTTGATGAGCCCGCGTACCCGTAAAACAGGTAGTAGGCGTTGTTGTTGCCCATGGTCGAGGAGTTCGGGTCAAAATAGAAGCGTGCCCGGTAGCGGGGCTCGGTGTAGGGGATGGTGTCCTGGACGTAGCGGGCGCTCGTGCTGTTGATCAGGGCCTGCATGCCATAGGTGCCGGCGAGGGCCGAGGCGGTCGTGACCGTCAGCGTGCCGCTTCCTGTGCTGCTGGAGGACCACGCCCCGAGGGTACCGCTCTCGAAGCCGTCGCCGAAAATGGCGTCTGGAGCCCCTGTCGCGCCGCCGGGTTGAAGGACCGTTTCGCTGGCAGTCAGGCGGTTGCCGACGTCATCGTATGTGTACTCGTAGGAGGCAAGGGTCGTAGAGTCCTTGACGTGGGTGAGTGAAGACAGACGGCCGGCGTCGTCGTAGATGGAGGTCGAAACGATCCCGTTGGGAAGGGTCACGTACCCAAGACGGCCGCCCTTGTCGAACACATAACTCGTGACCAGGGAATCCCAGTCGGTGACGGCCTGGAGCCTGCTGGCGTCGTCGTATTCGTAATCTACGGTACCGATCGCGCCGGGGTAAGTGAGCGAGGTCCGGTTGCCCAATCCGTCGTAGCCGTAACCGACTGTGCTGCCATAGGGGTCTGAGACAGAGGTCGACCTGTTCAGATCGTCATAGGTCCAGTGGGTTGCGCCAACCCCGTCGGACATGTCGATCCGGTTCCCGGCGGCATCGTACACATGAGTCACATCGGCATCGGGATCGGGAGAGTCGATGAAGGTCAGCCGGTTGAGGTCGTCGTAGCCGAACGCCGTTGTGAAGCCGTTGGCATCCACGATGGAAGCCCGGTTCCCGGCGGCGTCATAGGCGTAAGTCGTCGTGTGGCTGAGGGCGTCGCTCTCGGTTATGAGGCGTCCGAGGTCGTCGTAGGTGAAGTTCGTCGGATGGCCGTTGCCGTCCAGGATGGAGAGGCGACTTCCCAGCCCGTCGTAGCTGTACTCCGTACGGACGTTCGTCTCGAAGTCGGGGTTGATCCCTTGGCGGTAGTTCTCCACAACTGCGGTCAGCCGGGCCAGGTCATCATACTCATACTTCGTTTCAATGAGTTCGGCATCCGTCATGCCGACCCGATTTCCGTCGAGGTCGTATGCATACGTCGTGGCGTGCAATAGAGGATCGGTTTGGCCCTCCAGACGATAGACCTCGTCATAAGCATAGGTCGTCTGCTTCTGATTGGGGTCAGTGACCGCCAGCTGATTGCCAATGCCATCATGGTTGGTGAGAGTGATGAGGTCTTCGTCGGGCTGGCTGCTGGGGGTATAAGAGCCGCAGGGATCGCCGATAGAGGGGTTCTGCACCGACTTGATGACCCAATATTGCCCATCGTAACAGGAGACAGTTGAATGGCCGAGCGTGTCGATTGTTCGTGCTACCTGACCTCCGCCCCCGTAGATGGTGTCCGTCCGAACGTTCTGGTCGGGCGTGGACGGGCTAAAGCTCGGCGGGGTGGGATTTAGGATGGTCTGGCCCACAAGGTTGTTCACAACCGTAACGGCGCGGTGCAGCCCGTCGTAGTAAGTGCGGGTGATGACGCCATTCGGGTCGACCGTCCCGATGCTGTCGCCGTCGGCGTCATGGATGGTCTCGGTTCGGACGTTCTGATCCGGGTTGGTGGGGTTGTAGGCTGGAGGGGTTCCAACGTCGATGGCTTGGCCCGTCAGGTTGCGGACGACGTAGCGCACGCGGCCAAGGCCATCGTAATAGGTTCGCGTGATCACGCCGGCGTTGTCGATCGTGGCAATAGCCAGGCCACCCTCGTCATAGACGCGCTGGGTCCGGACATTCTCGTCCGGGAACGCGGGGTTGTAGCTCGGGGGAGTCTCTACACCGATGCCCTGGCCCGTGAGGTTCCGAACGACGTAGGTCGGGCGGTTGGCATCGTCGTAGTACGTGCGGGTGATGGCGCCGTTTGTGCCGATCGAGGCGATCTGGTTGCTGGCGTCATCGTAGACGTTCTGGGTGCGTACGTTCTGATCCGGATCGGAGGGGTTGTAGGAGGGAGGCGTCTCGACTTCGATGCCCTGACCTGACAGGTTCTGCACGACGAACTCGGGGCGGTTGGCCTCGTCGTAGTAGGTGCGGGTAATGATCCCAAGCGGGTCGATCGTCGCGATAGCGTTGCCGTTCTCGTCGAAAACTGTGTCCGTACGCAAGTTCTGGTCTGGGACGGTGCCTCGGTTTGGAGGGGTGGAGGTGGAGATGCCTTGACCGACCAGGTTCTGAACGACGGTCACAGCTCGGTTGTTGCCGTCGTAGTACGTGCGGGTGATCATCCCCAGCGTGTCGACCGTGGCGATGGGGTTCCCGACTTCATCGTAGACCGTCTCGGTCCTGACGTTCTGATCGGGGTAGGACGGATTGTAGGCCGGGGGTGTCCCGACACTGATGTCCTGGCCGACCAGGTTGACGACGACGTACTGCGCCCGGTTCAGGGAGTCGAAATACGTGCGTGTGATGAAGCCAGCGTTGTCGATCGCGGCGATGGCGTTCCCCTGGGTGTCGTACACGGTTTCGGTCCGGGCATTGCGATCGGGGTAGTCAGGGTTGTAGGTGGGCGGGGTTTCAACCTCGATCCCCTGCCCGCTGAGGTTCTGGACAACGTATTGAGGCTGGCCGTTGGCATCGTAATACGTTCGGGTAATGACGCCGCCAGGATCGACCGTGGCGATCAGGTTTCCCCGGGCGTCGTAGACAAAGGTAGTGATGCGATCGATATCCGGATCACTGCTGGGCTGGTAATTGGCGGAATCGCAGGGATCGGTCTGCGGAGTGCCGCCATCGCCTGCGGCGTTGCCGACGTTCCGGACGACGCGGCCGGCGGCGTCGTAGCAGGTCCAGGAGACATGTCCGAGGGGATCCTCGACGGTCTCAAGGCGCCCAAGGGAGTCGTAGGAGTAATGAGTTGGGTTAGTCAGCGGGTCAATGGCCTCGATCCTCTGGCCGAACTGATCGTATACGAAGTGGGTGACGTTTCCGCTGGGAACGGTGATCGTCTTGAGCAGGCCCGGGGGTTGGGGCGCGTCTGCCGCCGTCGTGTATGTGTAGCTCGTAGTGTCATCCGTACCTGGAACGGGGCCGTCAACATCCAGGAGCAGGGTGCGGCGCGACGGGTCCGGGTCGGTCTCGTTATAGGTATAGGTCGTGGTGTTCCGCCGACCGTCGATGATCTCGGTCAAGCTATTGAGAGAGTTATAGCTGAGATCGATCTGGTTGTCTTCGGCATCAATTAGCTGGGTCAGATTGGCGCCATTTTCGCTCCAAGTGAGCTGGGTTGTATTCTGGTTCTCGTCGGCAATGGACTCAGGACGGAAGTTGGGGTCATAGCTCCGGCTGGCGCTGTCGCCGGCGTCATTGGTTGTGCCGGTGAGCGTGTTTCGCTCGTCGAAGGTGTGGGTTGTCTGGTTGCCTAATGCATCGGTGAATGTCGCCGTTCCATCCGGGTTGTAGGTGACTTGGAGGACGAGCGTGTCCGCGCCGTCGAACTGCTGGTAGGCACGACCCTCGCCATCGTATTCAGTCCGAACAATCTGGTTGCTGTCCGGATCCTGGGCGATCCGAAGCCTGTGTTGGGCGTCATACACGTAGGTCCAGACTTCGTCTGTCACATCGGTTACGGAGGTCAAGTCGCCTGGCCCGTCATAGCCGAATGTCACGTCGCGGTCCGTCGGGTCGGCAACTCGCTCTATCCGCCCTTGAGGATCGTAGTCGAAATCCAGATACCGGAGCCCGGTGTCGTCGGTGACTCGATCAAGCCGATTGTTGCCGTCGTAGGTGTACGACCAGGCATGACCGAGAGCGTCCGCCCACGAGGCCAACTTCCCGTACTCATCGAACGCGTACGCTGCTTGGCCCGGGTCTACGACCACGTAGGTGACGGGTGGGCCTGGGTCGCGGGTGAGGGAGACGAGAAGCCCCGGGATGGGCGAGTAAGTCCCATCGCCGTTGTCAAGGAACTCATACTGGTTAGCGGAGTGCGCCTTGAAAAGGACCTTCCCCGGTTGGCCGCCCGGATCGCCGGGGAAGATGAGTCGGGTGTCGTGGTTGTGGGCCCAGCCGAATCCCAGAGGCGCTGTGTAGACGCTTGTTCCGAGTGACGAGTAGGATCGCTGGAAAACGAGGGGTCCGGCGGAGGTTGGAACTGACAGGTCGGAGACGGCGTAGTCGAAGCCGCCGGTCTCTGTATTGATCGGATCGCCGCAACCGCCCTGAGCACATCCATATGCGGATAGGTCATAGGCGCGAGGATCGGCGAGGCCCCAGAGAACCATCCCGCCGGAGAGGACGGAGCTGAGCGGGACGGATGCCACTTGGGGAATAAGCATCTCCGTGACAAATGCGTCGCTGCCGCCATTTGCTGAGGTGTCATAGGCACCCTGAGTAGTCGGGAAGTCTGAGGATTTTGTCTCCCCCACAAGCAGGAATGCATCACTATCGACGGGCAAGATGTCGTACCCGGTTTCCAGGTTCTCCCCCCCAAGGAAGGAGGAATAGTACACGCTGCTCCCCGTGGAATTGAAGGCAGTCACAAATGCATCGTAGTCCCCAATGCTCACATCAAGCGCGTTCCCCGTGAGCGGGTAATTCGTGGAGTTCGTCCTTCCCGTGAGGGTGATTGTGTTGTCATCTCGGAGTGCAAGTCCGACTGCGTGATCAGTGCTGCTTCCGCCGAGGAAGGTGGACAGAAGGAGAGAGGAGCCTTGCGCATTCAGGCGGAGGAGGAAAGCGTCTGAGCCTCCATTGAGTGTTCCGTCGAAGGAACCAGAAGTTACGGGGAAATCCTCTGACATCGTCCACCCGACAAAGAGGAGATTTCCGAAGGCGTCAAGGACCAGATCCTCGCCGACATCATAGCTGTTTCCCCCGATGTAGGTGGCCATCATGAGTTCGCTGCCATTTGCTGAGATAGCGGCAACGAAAGCGTCTGAGGTGCCCCCGTTGAATGTGGTGTCGAAGGCTTGCTCGGTTGTGGGGAAGTCGCTCGAGTATGTGGTACCTGAGACGAATACGTCATCACTTAATGTGAGAGCGAGACCGTAGCTGTAGTTGAAGGGTGAGTCAGAGCTGGAGCCTCCCAAGAAAGTAGAGTAGACCAGCGCTGATCCGTCGCTTTCGAGCCGCAAGATGAAGGCATCAAACGATCCATTTAGGCTTGTGTCAAATGCACCTTCGGTCGTCGGGAATGAACTCGAAGAGGTGTCACCAGTCACGATTGCTTCATTCCCCTGACCTAAAGCGATACCTCCTCCCTGGTCCGATCCGGTGTCGCCAAGATAGGTGGAGAAAATGAGATCGCTACCATCAGGGCTAAGCTTGGCGACATAACCATCATTGCTGCCGCCGTAGGTTGCGTCGTACGCCCCCTGTGTGATCGGGAAATTGGCGCTTGCTTGTCCGGTGACGTATGCGGCACCCGAAGAGTCCACCGCGATCGCGCGCCCGGAGTCATGAGAGCTTCCCCCCAAGTATGTTGCGTACAACAGGGACGAGCCATCGCTGCTCATGTCTGCAACAAACACATCGAAATAATAGTAGTAGCTCTCGTCGAACGCGCCTGGAGTCGTCGGGAAATCGCTTGACCAGGTCTGCCCAGTGACGTGGACAAAGCCGGATATGTCCACCGAAACGGCCCGGGCGAAGTCCGAACTGCTTCCGCCGAGGTATGTAGAGAAGAGGAGAGCGCTTTCTTGTTGGGCGGCCGGCGATCGATGCGCCGCCGATGGGTTGGCACCCTCGGGCATTGCCACTGGCATTGGTGCTCCAAGTGAGGTGCTGTCTTGGTTAGGGAGAGGTTGAATTCGGCCCAAGTGTGCTGACCGATAGAGTGCTGCTCCGAGGACATGGTTGCCAGGCGGAGTAGGATCAGAGGGTAGGTTGTTCGTAGGGGAAGCAGTTTCGGTCTCATCGAGCATATAAGTAGGGCTTGGCGTCTGACTCGGGGAGGGGTGGCTCCCAGGCGTTGGGCTCCCGTTAGTTTCACTCGTTGGGCTGGGTGTCTGGGTTGGTATTGACTGGATCGCGGGTGTCACTGTATCCGTTGCTGCCAAGGTTCCGGTGCCTGCGAGGCTTGGTGTGGGAGAAGGAGTTGATAGCTCGGCAGGAGGAAGCAATACAAGTTCGTTTCCTTGGATGAAGGGCTCGGGGAATGTGATGGGCAACCCCTCAGGATCATCCGTGCCAATCTTGAGAGTAGGGAGCACCAGGTCCCCGACCTCGGAGGAGATGACCAGGGCAACGTTCTCAAGGCGAATGGCATTCTGTCCCTCGAGTCGCAGGCGAATCCCAGGGTCGTCAGACCGGTTTCTTTCCGCCTGGAAGAGGGAAGCATCCGAGACATTCAGATCCCAGTCCCAGCCGCTTGACTCGCCACTGATCCTGAGGTCGACACCAGGATACACGCCATGGTAGACGACGCCTCCCCATACGGGGACGTTCGTATGCCACTTATTGGGGTCGCCACCGATGAAATACGAGACCACTGTATCGAGGGGTTCGACCGGGGTGATTTCGGGCTTCGGGTTTCCCCCGGGGAAATCGAAGCGCAAGTTAACCCCTCGAATCATGTAGTCTTGTGTGCTCGGCCCTTCTGCCGGCATGGGTGATTCGGGAAATGGGCCGGGAGATCCTGGTTCTTGCGGCTCGGAGGCACTCACCGGTTCATAAACCGTCATCCAGATCGCGTCATCCGCCAGGTAAGTATGTGCGCTCGTGCCTTGAACACGGAATCGGGCACGGCTGTCGAACTGACCAACATTCTCGATGAACATGATCGGAGAAGACTTGAAATCGTCCTCAGGCTCCACCCGGTCATGTGCGACGTTTCCTGGTGGAGCTTCGTCGAGGGAGTGCCCGTGGGCTCTGTGGACGGCTCCAGGAATGGGTTCCCTGACCTGGTCAACTGTCCCTTCGAGAGCGTCAGCGGGCAGGGGCGATGACGAAGGTGGTAATCCAAGGCCAGATATCAACAAGGAGGCCGCATCTGGCTGCGACATCGCACTGGCCACGGAAGCTGCGATGAGACTTGATGCGAACACCAGATGAAGAAAGGATTGCCCCAGGGTTCTGAGTGCTCTAGACCCCGGGCGATCCTTTCTCCCCCGAGATTCAAAGATAAACCCGATCGAATTTTGGATATTCATGGTTTCCCCCAGTGGTCAGAGGATGATCTTGCCCCCGAAACAAATGCCCAACCTGGGCAAGGTTGGGCGCGACTACACGGCGGACTGCGCGCCCCTTCGCCCAGGCCTGTGAATAGATCCTACTTGAGTTCATGTTACTACTTCCCCATCAATGGATTCTCACCTCAACCGGCCCAGTATCCCATCGGGGGGACGCTCAGGACCCCGCCATCGAAGGCACGCTCTTGTCGGAGAAGTTCGGAGGCGCGCCGATCACGGCGGGCCCATGGATGCCCGCCCGAGGTGTCAACGACGTAGGCTACGTGGGAAGGCCCGCCCCCCTCAGGGCCTCGTCCCACTCGGAGGCAATCCATATTCCACCGCGGTTTGCGGTTGACTTTCCAGCCCGGGCGTTCTATCCTCTCAACGTCCTGAGCTCCATGTCTAGACAACGTACTTCTGAATGTCTTCTCCCCGACCGCGGTCGATCGGGACTGCCACTCCATCGGTGCGGGCGCATGGGTTCCCGCGCCTTGAGCTTGCCTGGTGCCCGGCCAGCGACCGCCAGCCCACCAGCGCCATAAGGAATCATAGCCATGGAT
>Ga0209342_10000936_pt1 | contig 33286 bp, 22 predicted proteins | sample RifCSP16_2_FD_184023 | JGI IMG/M metagenome (GOLD analysis project Ga0209342, IMG submission 184023) | Soil microbial communities from Rifle, Colorado - Rifle CSP2_sed 16_2 (SPAdes) (version 2) | ecosystem: Environmental > Terrestrial > Deep subsurface > Rock core/Sediment | place: Rifle...
GGCGACAGAATGAACTGTGTTGAGGCGGGGCGTTCAGTCTGTCGCCGCGTCCAGTTGCCGCTCGCCGATAGGGTCGGGAGATACGCGCCATATGCAGACAAGACGCCGCTTTGGGCCGATTCCACGTTGTTCTGAGCCTGACGTACGCTGATATTCTGATCGAGAGCTATTTTCACGGCATCCTCGAGCGTAAGCTGACGCCTTCCCATTGACTCCTGGGAAATGAGGATGGTCACGGCAAAGCAACTGATTGCCGAGAGTACTGCTACTTTCTTCATGTTAAATCTCCTGGATGGAAATGAGGGGATGCTGATTCCTTCGGCAAAACTCTATGTAATAAACGGAAAACCAGGTGCAAAGTTTCAGGAATTTCTTATGTTTTCCCCCGAAACAGTGCCACTATGCGGTCTTAGACCGGAAAAAAGCGGGTGGGGTTACAAACGAGGAAGGAATCCAAAAATCCCCCGATCAGTGGGCCTTTTGGGCCCTCAGTACTTCATCCTTCATGCTCAACAGAAACTCCACTGCGGCATCATGTTCGTTTGGAATTTTGCCATCCAAAATGGCATCGACCACTGCCTCCTTGAGCCTCCCGACAACAGGTCCTTCTTCAATGCCACAGAGGCGCATGATTTCATCACCCCGCAGGGCCGGCTGCCAATTCCGCATCTTGTCTTTCTCTTCCACCTCGGCCATCTTCTGTACTACCTGATCGTAGTTTTTTCTTACCTGGCTCACGAGCCGCGGGTTCTTTGAGGTAATATCGGCCCGGCAAAGGACCATAAGGTCATCGATATCTTCCCCCGCCTCGAACAGGAGCCGCCGAACCGCGGAGTCGGTGACGCCCTGGTCGACGAGGGCCATTGGCCTGAGATGGAGACGAACGAGCTTTTCAACATATGGTGCGTATTCCATCGGGAATTTCATTCTCCGGAAAATCGGCTTCACCATGCGAGCCCCGATTTCCTCATGGCCGTGAAATGTCCAGCCAATCCCCTCTTTAAACGCCTTGGTCCTCGGTTTTGCGATGTCGTGGAATAATGCCGTCACTCGCAGCCACACATTCTGGGTCGAGGCGCTCACATTGTCAACGACTTTGAGGGTATGAAGAAATACATCCTTGTGGTGATGATCCCTTCGCTGATCAACACCTGCCAATTGCGTTACTTCCGGAAAAACAATTTCCAGTACCTTTGTTTCAAACAGGAGATTCAGGCCCACCGATGGCCTCGGGCTTGCCATGAGTTTCAGGAATTCCTCCGCAATGCGTTCCTGCGAGACGATGGCAATACGCTCCCGCATTTCTTCGGCCGCTTTCAGCGCTTCCCTCTCTATAGTACAGTCAAGTTGCGCGGCAAATCTCATCGCCCGCATGATCCTCAAGGGGTCGTCGTCGAAGGTTTCCCGGGGATTGAGCGGAGTCCGGAGAATTTTTTTCTCGAGATCCTTCTGTCCCCCAAAAGGGTCCATAATCTCGGCAAATGATTCGGAATTCAGGGAAGCAGCGATGGCGTTCACCGTAAAGTCCCGTCTTGAAAGGTCTTCTTCCAACGTCCCCTCCTCGACGGCCGGTTTCCGTGATTTCTTGTCGTAGCTTTCTTTCCGTGCCCCAACGAACTCCAGTTTCCCGTCGGCCATTGGCAGCATTGCCGTTCCAAACTTGGGGAAGGTCACCAGATTCTTCAACCCGAGAGTTCTCGCGACGATGGATGCAAAGGCAATCCCCTTTCCCAGGACGACAATATCGATGTCTTTCCCGGGTTCCCCGCGGAGTTCGTCGCGGACATAACCGCCCACCACAAACGCGCGCACCTTCTCCTTGTCGGCAATTTCTCCGATGCGTCGAAGAAGAGGATGATGAACTGTAAGTTTTCTTTTCATGTCACGTGAGGCGAATCTGCCTCTGCTCGATTGTCCTGAGGATCTCATCGGCGACTTCAAGGGCCTGAAGACCGTCCCTCCCTGTCACCGGGGGGGCCTTCTGTTCCCTGACGGAACGGGCGAACAGTTCAAGCTCGTACTTCAGGGAATTCACTTCTTTGATTTCCGGCTGTTCATAGATGATCGAACGCTTTCGCTTCCCCTGCTCGATCTTTCCCAGAAGCATCGTCGACCGGACGCTTGGATCGTCTTCGTCCACGAGTCGAAAAACCTCTGCCAATCCCTGCGCAAAGTCGATGGAAATATAGGCGTTCTTCTGAAAGAGACGCATTTTCCTCATTTTGTTTTGCGAAATCCTGCTTGCAGTCACATTGGCCACACAACCATTCTCGAACTGGAGACGGGCGTTTGCAATATCGGCGCTGTCCGATACCACTGCCACTCCGTTTGCGTCGATTCCTGTCACCTTCGACTTGACCAAACTGAGAATCAGATCGATATCATGAATCATTAAATCGAGGACAACGGCCACGTCGGTACCGCGTGGATTGAATTGCGCCAGTCGATGGGATTCAATGAACAGTGGTTGAAGCTGATACCCCTCCAACGCGAGAATTGCCGGGTTAAAGCGCTCGATATGCCCAACCTGAATTGTCAGCTGTTTCTTCTCCGCAAGCTCCACAAGCTCTTTCGCCTGGCCGATTGACTCTGTGATCGGTTTCTCGATAAACACGTGGCGTCCCGCCTCTAACGCGCGTTTCGCCACATCGAAATGATCCCGCGTGGTGGTCGCTATGCTGACCGCCTCCACAGCTTGAATCGCTTCGTCGAGATTCCGGAATGCCTTTGTGCCGACTTCCGATGCGACCGAAGCGGCTTTGTCGGCAAGAGTATCGAACACACCGGCGAGCTCGGCCGCATCAATCTGGCTGAACATCTTTGCATGCAGACTGCCCAGGTGGCCGGTTCCGACGACAGCAACTGAAAGTGGCTTCACGTTCTGTTCCCGATAAGAGAGTTGTTGTGTCAATTCGATGTGGGTGACGTACCGCCCGGACTTCTCCCGTGGGCAACGCCAACCAGTCGGTCAAATCCTCCGAACCTTGGATCGCGGTAGTACACGAATGCCGTATACGTATTTGTTGTTCGCCAGTCGTTCCCCTCCAGAACCACCCAATCCTCCCCAAGAACGTACTGATAGTCATACGTTCCTCTTCTGAGAACGGTGTTCCAGACATACCTGTCGCCAACACGGCTCATGAGCGATGATGGTCCCGTTTTCCAGCCGTTGAAATCCCCAACGACATACATCGCGTCCTCTCCTCCCGACTTCCATAGGAGTTCAAAACTGAAATCGAGATAGTCGGCGTAAGCCGTTCCCCGAACAATCGATGAGCTGCCGTTCCTGTCGGGGGTCATCTTCCCCAGAAACCGGCTGACGTCTGCACCATCCCGGGGACGAAGTTGCCTGCCCTGCTGATAGAAATCGAGATCACGAAGATCGATCACCCTGTATTCGCTCCCCGGCTGCATGTCGTCTGCGACAAACTCCAGCCTCTGAGTTCCGAAGCCTCCAACAAACGTATGAGGATCCTGATCGTCCGTCGAGATCCTCCTCGGTCGCGCCATTTCCCTGTTCTTGTACACGTCAACGCATGAGAAGTACGCGGCTTCGAACGCACTTGCCCCCGACGAATCGGGCGGCGGCACTCCAAATCCGACCCGAATCTCGTGCACCTGATTGTAAGGACTTGACGCCGAAGGCTCTTGACGATTCGATACACGCATTCGAGGCACCAAACGATCCTCGGTGACAAAGAACCTGCCTTGAGCCAGCATCTCCTCGTTGCCGCGATCCCACAGTTGAACCAAGTAGTTCCCTGAATAAAGGAATCCGTCGAAAATCGGGTACCCGGGAATTCTGATGCTGTAGTGAAATCTGTATCCGCGGACTCCATTCGGAGAGGGTTCCGCGGTGAAACTGGACTTCGAACGATTACGTATTTCATCGTTCACGAACGACGTGGGGGTGATATTCCAGTCGCGGTCACAGTGGACGAACTTCAGCTCCAGGGCCGGTGGATCGTCCGAGACAACGTCGAATTCCAGTGTCATGGGCTGAGATCGAAGCCGGGCGACCGGCAACGCCGCTTCAGAGCTTCCGTACACTCTGAAGCCCCGTATTCTCGGTGACATGACTTCCTGTCCCCATGCAAGAGATGTGATTCCAACGATCACCAAGAACAAGTTCTTCATCGAACCACCTTGTAGAGAGTATAATACACAGGTTCGCTTTTGTTAATTGCGATATTGGGGAATTCCTTCGTCATTACCGGAATGAGATCGGGGGCGGCAAGCCGTTCCGGTTGTTCGGATCGATCCACGATGAAATCAGGACGAAGAACGGACTCGTATTTCCGCGCTTTCATTCCCTCATCGTAATTGACTCCGGAAAAAGCCTTTTTCATTTCAGGGGTCACCAACCCGGCGGTATCGAAAAGACGACGGCCGGACACATAGCCCAATAATCCGATATCAGGAGTAAGAACCCTTGCCTCTGGGCTTGAGTTCTCCCTGAGCCAGTATGCGATGGGCTTGAGACAACCATTCATTCCTTCGGTGAATCCTCTCATGTGTGGAACAACGGTGGATCCGTACACAGCGGCATTCTGAATCGCCGTGAAGAGGAACATTGCCGCAATCAGACCCGACGTCCACCTCCAACTCAATTTCCAAAATTCTTGTATCTTTTTCACCCCCCAGATGCCGAAGATGCAAACGATTGGAGTGGCAGGAAGAAGATAGCGTGAAACGACCTGAATATTGGCGCTCAGGTAGAAGAGCAGAAGCGCAAGTACCCAAAAAAGGGGGAAAATCTCCAACCGGAGAATTTTCCAGTTCATCCTTCGAAAAGCGGCGACCAATCCGAGAATGAGTGCCATGAGTGCGGCTGATTGCGTGGAGAGGAGAATTTTTGCTTCTGAACCACCGACAAACAGCACACTACCAACCGAAAAGGAGGATATGGATTTGGCTTCAAGGGTATTCGGCAGGGGTGTTCCAAATGTGGATGCTGCATACACAACCCACGGAGCCAGTACAAGAGAGTACACAAGAATCGACCTCAGGGCCATACGGCGAATGGCAGCAGGATCCCTCTTGAGAAAACCGTAATCCACCTGGACAAGCGCGAACAACAGTGCACCTTCGGGACGAACAAGAGTCAAGAAACCGCTGACAAGCGACGCGAGCACATATTCTGCGCGGTAGACGTACCAGAACACGAGCAATGTCAGCAGGACTCCTAACGAGGTTTCCATTCCCGAGCCCGCCCATCGCAACATCCACGAATCGAACGCCATCATGCACGCGGCGACAAACGCAAGAATTCTGTCCCGCACAATTCCATGGGCCAATGCATAAACAAGGAAGATGGAAAGACTGGCAAAAAGGAGATCGAGTGTCTTGGCAACGACATACGGATCGAGACCGCCGGCAGTTCCTGCGGCAATCATAAAGACCCACAATGGTCCCGTTATTCCGCTGCTTGGCTCACCTTCGTTGAACGAAAATCCGCTGCCTTCGGCCAGGCTTTTTGCATACTTCAGATAGATGTACGTATCATCCGGCGTATAGTCGAAATGAAGAGCGACCGTCCCGTAGAAGAGAATAATAATCGGGATCAAGCCAAAACGGACGGTCATCTTCCAGAAAAGAGAACGGCCCTTCAGATCCTCAGGAGTATTGTCAGTCAAGTTGTTCCCTCAACCAGCGGTGGAATTCAGTCACGTCGTGAAACACGAAGTCAGTCTCCATTTGCAGTACACGATCTTTTGCATAGGAATCCCACAGCACCGCAACGATTCTGACCCCCGCAGAACGCGATGCTTTGATGTCCGAAACCGAGTCGCCAACCATCACTGCCTCTTCCGGTTTCAGATTGAATTGGTCGAGGATCTTCTGAATCCCTTCGGCTGACGGCTTGTGATTGACCACGTCGTTACCGGTCACGACGGAGTCGAAGAGGTCCTTCAGTCCAAACTCCTCCAACGTAATGGTTGTCGTGTGAATTCCCTTTCCCGTGAAGAGTGCCAGAAGCTTGCCGCGCTGTTTTACGTCGTTCAGGACTTCGCGAATTCCAGGGTAGAGTTTTGCGAGGCGTCGATGGTTGGACCTGTAGAACGAGAGATACTCATCCATGGCCTGCGGAAGGCGTTCTTCACCGACGATGGGGATCAGAGCACCTTCTTCAGGCGGGCCGAAGTACGAGGTAATTTCGGCGGGCGTGAGTATCTTTCCCTGATACTTCTGGACAATGAAGTTGAACGAATCAAAGATCAGTTGATTCGTCTGCGTCAGAGTTCCATCCATATCAAAGATGATGCACTTGAGACTCATGGATTTCAGAAAAGAAAAAAGGCGTCAGCGGTTCTCCGGAGAAAAACGCGCCTGACGCCTTTTGTGTGGTCAAAGGATCTGTGAAGTCGTGCCGCTCCCCTTCTCACGCAATCGTTACGTCTTTCGACAGGTAGACATCCTGGATCGCGTTCAGAATCTGGACCCCTTCCTTCATCGGTTTCTGAAAGGCTTTTCGTCCGGAGATCAGTCCCATTCCTCCCGCCCGCTTGTTAATGACGGCGGTTCGGACTGCTTCGGCGATGTCGTTCGCACCGGAAGCGCCGCCTGAATTGATCAATCCGGCACGGCCCATGTAGCCGTTGGCCACCTGGTAGCGTGTCAGATCGATCGGGTGATCCGAGGAAAGCTCTTCGTAGACCTTTTTGTGTGTCTTTCCGAAGTTCAGCGCCGTGTATCCGCCGTTGTTCTCTGGAAGTTTTTGCTTTACGATGTCCGCCTCGATTGTGACGCCCAAATGATTGGCCTGACCGGTAAGATCGGCGGCAACGTGGTAGTCCTTCTCCTTTGTCTTGAAGGCCGCGTTTCTGGTGTAGCACCAGAGAATCGTCGCCAAGCCCATCTCATGCGCCTGCTGGAATGCCTGGCTGATTTCCCAAATCTGGCGGCGGGATTCGGCCGACCCGAAATAGACCGTGGCCCCCACCGCAACGGCTCCCATATCAAATGCCTGCTTCACAGTCGCGAACAACGATTGATCGTGCGTGTTCGGGTAGGAGAGAAACTCGTTGTGATTGATCTTGAGGATGAATGGAATCCTGTGCGCGTATTTGCGTGCAACCGATCCCAAAACCCCGAGTGTTGACGCCACGGCATTGCAGCCGCCTTCGATCGCCAGTTTCACGATGTTCTCCGGATCGAAATACATGGGATTCGGGGCGAAGGACGCGCCTGCAGAGTGTTCAATTCCCTGATCGACAGGAAGAATGGAAAGATATCCCGTCCCTGCAAGCCGGCCCGTCACAAACAACGATTGCAGGCTGCGCAGGGCCATCGCCGGCCGATCGGAGAGAGCGTAGACCCGGTCAACATAATCAGGCCCGGGCAGATAGAGTGATTCTTTTGGAATTGTCTTGCACTGATGTTGGAGCAGCGACTTTGCATCGCTCCCAAGGAGTTCAACGATGTTCGTCATACCGCTATAATCCTTTCGAAGAATATCATGATCGCAGTAGAGAGAATGTATGGAAGGAGCAGCATACGTACCTGCATCTGTCTTCAATATACCAAACCTCTGCGTTTCCTGCAATATGCAATTCTTTGGCGTGATTGCTTCTCATACCAATTCTGTCTACTTTTTTTTATGAAGAAACAGGTTGTGCTGCGCAAGGGGGAAGAACATCGGCTCCTCTCCGGGCATCTGTGGGTGTTCAGCAATGAAATCAAAGTAGTCCTGGGAAGTCCTGAAGCCGGCGACGTTGCCGAATTGCTGCGCCATGACAACAAGTTCCTGGGAGTCGGATTCTACAATCCCCATTCCCTGATCGCCTTTCGACTCCTGAGCCGCGAAAAAGAAGAGATATCCTTCGAATTTTTTGAACGGAGAATTGCAGAAGCCCTGCAGATCCGTCATCGCATCTATCCGCACGCCGAGACGTTTCGGCTCGTCCACGGCGAGGGAGACTTCCTCCCCGGGCTCATCGTCGACAAGTACAACGAATTTCTCTCCGTGCAGGCATTGTCGCACGGGATGAGCAGGCGATTGACACTCGTGTGCGACGTCCTCGAATCGATGCTCCACCCCAAGGCAATCGTGGAACGGGACGAGTCGCCGCTTCGTTTGCTGGAAAAACTCGAGCAACAAAAGGGGATCCTGCGGGGGACGCTCGATCAGCCGATCATTTCCGAGAACGGCATCAAGTTCAAGGTCGATCTTCTGGGCGGTCAGAAAACCGGCCTGTTTCTGGATCAACGGGAGAACAGGAAGGCAGTTCGCCGTTATGTCCGGTCTGCTGCAGTCCTGGATTGTTTCTGCAACGAAGGGGGATTTTCGCTCAATGCGTCTGCCGGCGGATCTGCCTCGGTCGACGCTTTCGACATTTCAGAAACCGCTGTCTCGCGGGCACGCATTAACGCCACGATCAATCAGACGAATGGGATTTCATTCAACAAGTGGGATGCGTTCGAGGTTCTCAAGAAAAAGGTTGAGGAGGGAAAACGGTACGATGTCGTCATTCTTGATCCCCCGTCATTCACGCGAACCAGGAAGCAGGTCGCCACGGCAACGCGCGGATACAAAGAAATAAACTCCCTGGCCCTCCAACTTCTGAATACCGGGGGCTTTCTTGTAACTGCTTCCTGTTCGCATCATGTTTCGCAGGAATCTTTTTTTGCGATTATCGAGGCAAGCGCCAAATCGGCGGGGCGCAGGATCAGAATAGTGGAATCGGCCGGTGCAAGCCCCGACCATCCTGTTCTTCCTTCAATGCCGGAGACTGCCTATCTCAAGTTCGTCATTGCCTCGGTTCACTGATGCTTGCGTTTCCGTTTCCACGGAACTATATTGGCACTGTGGAGGTTGAACCTGTAGTATGGAAATCCTCAAGGGGCATGCGATGAAAAAACGTTCTTTTTTCCTCTTCCTGATTCTACTTGCCGCACCTTCCTTCCTTTTTTCGCAGGAAACGGACACCTCGATCGTTTTCCAACCATCGAATCCGGATTTGATCAAGCGGAGTACGTACGCGCCGCCAACCGACGCATGGGGATTCGACGTCATGGTTTCCAACAACGGATTCGGCGCGGGCGGATTCTTCCGCCACGAGTTCTCCGATGAACTCTCGGGTATTGCCATGCTTGGAATATCGGACGTGAAGGATGAGGGAGAAGTGGAGTATTTCGACTATTTCGGCAACTCCATTATTCCAGGGAAGAAGAACCGGCTTCTGATGTTCCCGTTCATGTTTGGCGTCCAATATCGTCTCTTCAAGGACGATATCATGGACAACTTCCGACCCTATGTTTCGGGCGGACTGGGACCCACCATGATGTTTGTGGCCCCCTATGCGTACTACAGAACAGTGACCGGGCCCAACGGAGAAACACTGACGTTTACGGATGAAATGGAGTTCTTCAAGAGCCTCAAGTATGGACAGGCAAAGTACACGATCGGGGGGTTTGTAGCAGCGGGGGCATACTTCGGGGCACCACACGGGACGCTCATGGGGCTGAGCATCCGCTACTATTTTGCCCGCTTTCCGCAGGGGATCGAGATTCTCAACAACCACAGCGTCAAGAGCTTTGGTGGATTTTACATCACCCTGAACGTCGGATCGTTCTACTGATCCTGCCGGTTTAAACGAAAAGCACTCCGGATCCCAGAGAGCCTCCCCTGAGCTCTCATGACACCGCGAAGTGCTTTTTTGTTTTCTCCCCAACATACATGCAATTCTACCCGTCCCGGGTGACTCGAGTCACATTCGCAGTTTTCTATATTCCGCGTGTAGCGTTCTTCCATCCCTGTGCGTCATACCACTGAGACCACCCACGTCATGAATGACGAAACAGTACTTGTTCAAAGAAGCCGTACGGGCGACCATCAGGCGTTTCGAATTCTGTACGAAACTCATGTCGATTCTCTGTACCGGTTTCTGAAACAATTCACCGGCGATCATCATGACGTCGAAGAGTGGGTTCAGCGAACATTCATCAAGGCCTATGAGCGTCTCGATTCCTTCCAGGAACACTCCCGATTCTCCACGTGGATCTTCTCTATCGGCCTCAACGAGATGCGATCCGATCGAAGACGCGCAACAATCCTTCAGTTTGAACCGGTGGACAACGATGCCCCGATACCGCTGGACGATGCGGCAGATCGGTTTCATTGGGACGAGCTCATGCGGGGATGGCTTTCCCAACTCGACGAAGTCAAGCGGGCTGTGTTCCTTCTTTATGAGGTTGAAGGGTACAGCCATGCCGAGATTGCCGGCATGCTCCGGATACAGGAAAGTACGTCGAGGACAATTTTGACGCGCACAAAGCAGTGGCTTCGTGATCAATGGAAGCAAGAAAGGAGAGAGGTTGGATGATGGCGGAACAGTTCTACAAAGACGATGACCATCCCACGCAACGAGCAAAGGACCGCATGTGGACGGCCATTTCTAAATCCACGGGACCATCCCGGATTCTCTTTGCCGTTCACGACTCGCGAAGCTTCTTCGCAGGAATGGCGGCGGCATTTCTCCTGCTGCTCAGCGGCGCGGGGCTCTATTCCCTTGTGAACCAATTTGTCGAATCGAGTCAGCCACAAGAAGTTCGATTCGATGATGCCTATCGATCCGCCATCAAGGAATTCGAAAACATCCTCCCCTCGCCGGTGCACGTTTCCTCCGTTGAGGCGAACGGCGGGCGTCAGCAATCACGGCTTGAGCAGCTGGCTTTGATCGACTCTGCAATTACGGAGTTGCGTTTGGACATTGCCCGAACCGATCTTTCGCCGCTGAAGCGTTTGCGGCTGCGTCAGCTGTACAGCATGAAACTTCAGGTTCTTCAGGATATTATTCAACAAGGAGATATGGAATTATGAAACACCTGGCGATTCTTCTGGCGGCATTCTCTGCAATGCCTCTTCTTGCGCCCGTGGATCAGTCGAAAGATCTTGAGCATCGGGCAAAAGTCAAACCCGCGCAGCGAATTGAAATCAAGGGACTTTCGGGAGCCGAAATTGAATTCAAAACATGGGAAAAGGATGAGGTGTATCTGAAGTTGAACCTCCAAATTTCCTCGTCGGACGAGGACTACGAAACAGAATACATTAACTCCTTCGAAGTTCAGGAACGGGCAACAGAAGGGAGCCTTGTTCTGGCATTCAAGGAGCCGAGCCGCGGAGTCAACTCGGGATTCTGGAGCCTTTTCAAGGGCGGATCGTATGTTCGAAAAAGAATCACGGGAGAGATCTTTGTCCCACGCGCAAATCCGCTGACAACGGACCTGAGCTACGGATCACTCACGATGAGCGGCATCAATGGCGAACTGAACGTCCTCGGGAAGAATAACACCTTGACGCTAAAAGACTGTGCCAATCTGCAGAGGGTCACCAATAACTATGGAAAAACTGAGATTGAAAACGGAGGGGGTTCACTCGACCTTTCCGGAACCAGCTCAACCGTGACCGTAAGAAAATTTGCCGGCCCGGCCTCCGTCGAAGCGAACTACTCGACAATCACGATGAATGCCATCACAGGCGACGTCAGGGTGAAATCTCAAAGCGGGAGCCATACCCTTGAGGACATTGGTGGGAACCTCACGATACGATCCAACTATTCGACGATCACTGTTTCCCGGGTCAAGGGACTCCTTGATGTCACCTCACGGAGCGGCAACCTCAGAGCAAGAAACATCCGCGGACTTGTCGTTGATGCTCCCTATACCAATATTGAAGCAGAGGATGTTACCGGAATCGAAGGGAAGGATGTGGTCATTGCCAATCAATCGGCAACAATCACGCTGGAAAACATCAAGGGAAACACGCTCATTACTGCCCCCTATTGCAACATCGGGTTGAAGAATATTGATGGCTCCGCAGACGTTGAAACGAAAAGCGGCAGTGTGAATGCACAGGGTGTCTCCGGCAATTGGAAAGCGCGCACTGAGTATACCACCTTGCGACTCAAGGGACTGAAGTCGAAGGAAGTCATCATGTCGAACAAAAGCGGCAATATTGACGCCGAACTGCTGGTTGTGCCTGCAACGGTGGACATCCGGAACGACTACGGGAGTGTTTCGCTCGACCTCCCCAAGGGATTTTCCGGAGAGATCTCACTCGATGCGGAATATGGAAAAGTCAATACGGATTTCCCGATTCAAACGCGCAACAGAGGCTCATCGGGGTATGCAATCGGAAAAGTCGGATCGGGGACCGGCAAGATCACGATTGAGACTCGTTCGGGAGACATTGTCCTTACTGAGAAATAGCTGCTCGCCTGACCAAGACACAATCCCCTGCCGCGCGGCGGGGGATTGTTGTTCCGGTTTCTAACGATCGAGCATCCCGGCGAGAAATTGTCCGGTGTACGATTTCCTCACCACCGCAAGTTCCTCAGGTGTTCCAGTTGCAACGATCTCACCCCCCCTTTCCCCGCCCTCCGGTCCGAGGTCGATCACAAGGTCGGCGCACTTCACCACATCCATATTGTGTTCGATGACCAGAAGGGAATGCCCCGCATCAACAAGAGCATTGAAGCATTTCAGAAGTTTCGCGATATCATCGAAATGAAGACCGGTTGTAGGCTCATCAAAAATGAAGAGAATGCGGCCTTCCTGATGAGAAGCCAGAAGGTGATTTGCCAGTTTGATGCGTTGCGCTTCGCCGCCTGAGAGGGATGTCGCGGCCTGGCCGAGACGGATATATCCAAGCCCCACGTCATCCAGCACCTGGAGTTTTCGGGCAACTCGCTCTCCTTGCGATGTTCCTTTGAAGAACGCCTTTGCCTCAGAGACAGTCATCCCAAGGATTTCGTCCACGTTTTTTCCGCGGAACCGGATGTCCAATACCTCCTGCTTGAATCTCTTTCCCTTACACGATTCGCACGTGAGATAGAGGTCGGCCAGAAACTGCATCTCAATTTTCTGAACCCCGTCTCCCTCACACGTTTCGCAGCGTCCGCCGGGAACATTGAACGAAAAATGCCCCGGCTTGAATCCCCGCACCTTTGCAGCCGGAGTCGAAGCAAGAAGGTCACGAATGAGGTCGAAGACTTTAATGTATGTTACCGGATTCGATCGCGGGGTCCGGCCAATGGGCGATTGATCCACGAGTTCGACCCTGTCTATCTGATCCGCCCCCTCGATCGACCGCACCTTTCCGACCGTTCCCTCGAATCCCCCCTTCATCTTCTTTAATCCTCCATACAGAATGTCGTGGACCAGCGTGCTCTTCCCGGATCCGCTGACACCCGTGACACACACGATCATGTTCAACGGAATGCGCACATCGATGTTCTTCAGATTATTCTCAGAGGCACCGCGGATGAAGATCGATTGTTCCGAATCCGGCCTGCGTGATTGAGAAACAGGAATAGAAGCGGAACCACGGAGGTATTGGGCAGTGAGAGATTCGGGATAGTTTTGCAGTTCATCGACAGATCCATTGAAAACCACCTCTCCTCCCTTTTCACCCGCCCGCGGCCCCATGTCGACCACAACGTCCGCCTCACGAATCATGTCCTCATCGTGTTCGACCACAATCACCGTGTTTCCCACATCCCTCAGCGACTTAAGAATGGCTATAAGCTTGTGATTGTCTCTCGGATGGAGGCCAATGCTGGGTTCATCCAGCACATACAGCGAACCGACGAGGGATGATCCAAGCGCCGTCGCCAGGTTGATTCTTTGCGACTCGCCGCCGGAAAGGGTCATCGACAATCTGTCCAGGGAAATATACCCTATGCCGACGTCGTAAAGAAAGCGAAGACGCTTTCTGATCTCCTCCAGGATGCGCTTCGCAATATCTATTTCAAACCTGGAGAGTTTGAGATTTTCGAAGAACTGAAATGCCTCTTCGATTGTCATACGGACAATGTCGTGAATGGTCTTCCCGGCAACCCTGATATTGAGGGCGTCCTTCCGGAGTCGGGATCCGCCGCAGGCAGAACACGTCGTGTACCCGCGGTACCGGCTCAGAAACACGCGGTAGTGAATCTTGTAAGCTTTTCGTTCAATGAACTTGAAGAACTTGATCAGACCGTCGAAGCCGTCATATCCATCGCGAATGATATCGACATAGGCGGGAGTAAGATCCTTGAATGGCACGTCGACGGGAATGCCGGCTCTTGGGGCAATGGCGAGCAAATCCCGCAGATTTTCCCTCCATTTGGGAAACGACCACGGCTGAATCGCTCCTGCCCGGATGGATTTGTTCGGATCTGGGACGACAAGATCCATGTCGATACCCACGGAGCGTCCGAATCCCTGGCACTGGGGACAGGCCCCAACAGGGTTATTGAAAGAGAAGAGCCGGGGATCGGGCTCCTCGTATCGAATCTTGTCCTCTGCACATTCATAGTGAAGAGTGAATTGCATCATCCGCGTTGAATCAGGGAAGAGAATGTGCGCATAACCGTCCCCTTCGATAAACGCAGTCTCCACCGAATCGGCCAACCTTGTGTCATTCTCCTTGTCCCCTTTGTGAAGAACGAGGCGATCCACAAGGATCCTGATATCCTTCTTATTCTTTCCTTTGAATTTCTTTTCGTTCAGGTCCATCAATTCCCCCTGCACAACGATCCGGAAGAAACCCCTTTTCTTAAGAACATCGAGCTCTTCGGCCATCGTTCGGCCCGGATGATCGTGTAAAGGAAACGTGACATACAATTTCGTGCCGTCGGGTTCCCCGCTTAAACGCTGAACGACCGTCGTAACAGAATCCCGTCGGACAGGTTTGCCGCAGATGCTGCACAAAGTCTGGCCGATTCGGCCAAACAGAAGACGCAGATAATCGTAGAGTTCCGTCGTGGTAGCAACGGTTGAACGCGGATTACGGCTTGTGGTCTTTTGTTCGATGGCAATGGCAGGGCTGATGCCCTGGATCATATCAACGTCAGGTTTGTCCATTCGTTCGAGAAACTGTCGGGCATAGGAGGATAGGCTCTCGACATAGCGTCGCTGGCCTTCGGCATAGATCGTATCGAATGCGAGGCTGGATTTCCCGGATCCGCTTACTCCGGTAATGACAATGAGCTTGTTCCGGGGAAGCTCGAGGCTTATGTTCTTCAGGTTGTGAACCCGGGCACCACGAATAACAATATTCTTAAGACGGGCGGAGGAGGAAGAACCTGCCGGCGGCGAGGAGACATTATTGGGGGATTTCGGCTTCGGCATAGGTCGAATCCGAAAGGTACGGCAGGAAGGGGGAAAAATCAATTGAAAAAGAGAGCAACTTCCCGGCAGCGGCCTCGAGAATGGTCAAAATGCCATGGTGAGAGTTGCAGTCGGAACGAATTCAATAAATCCGTACTCCCGAGCGGTGGGCTGGAGATGCGCCCTCAGTTTGATGCTTGCATTGTACTGACTCGCACTCCATGCAGCGTCAAGAGCACTCAGCACATGGTTGGCCACGAGGAGGAAACTCGCAGTTGACGCAATATTGTAGTAATCATTTGCACGGCCTCTCATGTCGCGATACTCACGAAAACGGGGCGACGCATTGAGGAGATACTCATTGACGGTCGGACCGGTAATTCCCCAATCGTCCCATCCTGCATTATACTGAAGATATTTTCCGATTAATTCGAAATACTGCTGGTCAGGCCTGCGCGGAAGCCGATGGCTGAATCCTGTGCTCGCTTTCGCCCCGATATTCGCCTCGCACTGGTTCAACACATTCCAATCTACGCGATCCCACACCGCGGGGGCAGCCGGATTAGTGACGATTCCGGTGCACGGGGGTGCGTCGGGATTCAGAATTGCCGCGTTAGTCTCCATCCACTGCGCGTAGCGAACTACAGACCAATGAGCATCGGCGTACTGTTGAAACTGGTCAGTCTGGGCATCTCCCTTCGCAGTCCGGGTTGCGTAGACAATCCAGAGGATGACTTCGGCTCCAAGAAACGACCCGGCACGCCAATAACTTTCACTATAAAACTCTCCGGCTCCCGGAACGGCCGCCGAAAGAAGAGCCGCTGTGAGGGACGACTTGCGTGTCCCTTCAGGCACGGCCTGCAAAGCAAGTGTATCCTGATTCAGTTCCCTGCTGAGCGAAAGATCCCAGCGGAGGTTCCCCGTCAGTTCCGCCTTCCTGTCTCCGGAAATATTGACCTGGCTGAACGCCGCGGTGCAGCACAACCATGTCACCATGATGATCTTTAGTAGTTTCATGTTCGCCTCCGTGCTCATAAGACCCTCAATCGGCCGATATCATTCAATTCAAAGCCGAACAAGACACCGAAATAGAATCGCCATTCTTTTCCATAGGTGACCCGAGTGCCGCTGAAAACCCTGTCAAACTTGTCAAAGCCATAGGAACCGCTAAAAAAGAAACGAGTCGGATATGCATAGAACGAAAAGGCCTCCAGGCGAAATTCGAACCCTGCGTCTTTTTTCCACACTCCGCCCAACCGCGGGCTCCCCGTCCACGCATTCCCGATATCCCCAAAAACAGAAGCATACAGCTTCGTGAAATAGAATTGGAGAAATCTGAAATTGATTTGACGAACCAGGGGAAAGCGGTATGCAACACCGGCCGTCGCCACCGTATTCCCCCCAAGAGCATAGAACGGATACCCTTTCATTCCCAGCACGCCGCCGGCATAGAAATCGAAAAAATTGTCCACAGTCTTTCCCAGAACACCCGCCCCCCGCAGACTGAGGTTGATCGTGTGACGGTCTATGAATGAACTCAGGTGCTCATCCCATTGTCCCTCGAGTCGATGAAACAGGACGTGAGTGTATACGGGAGCAAGAACCCCATCCTCAATCTGAAATTCACCCTCGGGATTGAACTTGTTCGATTCATATGCATACCGCACCATCATCGACCGGCCGACGGGATTGATTTCGCTTTCCACACTCGGAAGAATGTTCTTATGCTTGATCTCCGCCGCAAACAAGTTTCCGATAAGATACGTGCTCCGAAAAGCCGAGACGAGGGTGTTGTCATTCGGATTGACAAATGAACCTATGTCTGCGCTGTACCGGCTCAGGGCATACCACATTCTCAGACTCGTATTTTCTGCGATGATACGTTGTCGGAATCCAACATCTACTTCGAACAGATTGTACGTAATCTCCGGCGTAAGGAGAACGGGCGATGGGTCGAGCGTGAACGAACTTGTTGTCTTTCTCGTGATATTATACAGTTCCAGGGAAAGTGCGGGTTCAAGCCCAATAGAATACAGCAAGGGAAGCCTGTCACGGAATTCAACCGACACAAATAAATCCCGCTCCAGTTTTCGATTGATTGCCGCGCCTCCAAACAGGCTGAGCTTGTCCAACATGTCAGTGGACGTGAAATACAATCCCGGTTTAACGATGTCCAGTCCCTTGTTTTTTGGATTATAGTTGTCAACCCGGATCATTGGAATCAACGTGAGGCTTGTGAACTTGTTCCGATATGCGCGCGCATTCCCCGCGAATCCGGATCTTGCAGAATCATTGACAAATGGATTGCTCTGCGATTGAGGAAATGCATTTGCCGGCGACTCGGGGCCGATTTCAACAGGGAGTTGTTCCTTTAATGAAAGAAGAGCAATCTTGTAACCCGACGAGGAGTAACTTGCGTACGCCACGTTTCCATCCCTGTCCACTGAAGGCAAGAATGCGCCCCCCAGAACGTTGGTTACTTGTTTGGTTGCGCCGCTTGCTACGGAATGCGCGTAGATATTGTAGATCCCGGTTCTGTCCGAGGAATAGAACAGGACGGAACCGTCATGCGAAAAAGCGGGATTGCGTGAATCTCCTTCCGAGGCAACGATTTGAGTATCTCCTCCTTGTTCGCTGACAACCATCACACGCTGTCTGTCGCCATTTGAGAATCCGGCGGCAATGGTTTTTCCGTCCGGCGACCATACGGGCGTGTAGACTTGCTCCCCGTCGTCAAATTTTGTAACGGCGGTGACATTCTTCCCGCTGCTGTCGCAAATTCCGATATTCAGGGTCCCGTCTGTTCCGTATGCGAAGACAATTTTCCTGCCGTCTGGAGACGCACGCGGACTCAGTGCCCGCAGGCCGTGCGTCAACCGTAATTCTTCCTTGTTCTCCCGATCATATCGGTAAATATCATACAACTTCGACCAGTGCGGGTTCCTTGATGTCGCCTTGCTATAGTACACGTATCGCCCATCCGGAGAAAAGGAGACAGTCGATCTCACTCCATCGACGAGTCTCACTGAAGACCGTGATTTCACGTTGAAGAGGTACAGCGCGCTTTGGCCGAAGTAGTCATACCCTTTGTTGGAAATGTAGGCGATGAATGATCCGTCAGGCGAAAACTGAGGATAGAAGTTGCCGAATCCTTCCTGTTCAATGACAACCCCTTCAATCCGGTTCGGCATGATACTCTTCAGCACTTCCCCGTAACCGGCCTCTTTTGTCTCTTTCCACTCGTCATACAATTCCTCACCGGTCTTGCCGAGAACCGATTCGATTGCCCCGTCGATTGTCAGACGCTGCAAGGACCCGAGTGCTTCCGAAATCAGTCTCAACGTATCGATGCCATAACGTTCGGCGACGTATTGGACGATGGAGAATCCGGCATTATAGGCAGATTCGTTCCCCAGCGAGGTCTTGCCAAACACCGCCATTTCTTCCCAATTGAGCGGATTCCCGTCAATCAGATACATCCGGAGAATCATGTCACGATGCGAATCCCAATAGTCGAAGTGCAGATCGGGATGGTTGTATTGCGCCGTGCCTTCTGCAAACCAGCTGGGGACAACAAAGGCCGACAGGGGGTATGATACGAGAACGTTTGGAAATCCGTACAGGACATCGGGCCTGCGCTCCGCTTCATAGCCGAACCACTGAAAATAAACGGCAGGTACTTTCCTGCCGAGCTTCATGGAGGTTTGGATCTGAATCAGATGAGTAAATTCGTGCGTTACAACGTTCCACAACCAGGGATGGATCCCGCGCAATTCATAGTCCATTGCCGGCGCCCATATCTCGACCTTGTTATCGTAGAAGTACGCAGCCCCATTTGAATAATCGTCGTGATCTCGCACAACAAAATGCACCTTTTGATCGGGTTGATGGCGGTACATCTCAGTGATGGGGCCGTAAATCGCCTCGGCAATGCGCGCGATTGTGCTCCCGGTTCTGCCGGCGCCCTCATGGTAGTGAACGAAGAAATGTTCCGTTTCAATAGTGTACCATTCAAGTTCGGTGTGGGGCGGATCTTCGGTCTGTGCCCAGAGAAATGTGGGGATGAGAAAAAGAAGGACGATATGAAAACTGCTATGGGAAGGTCTCAATTCAGCACGACGACAAAATTTGTAATTTTATTCTTGACCAGGGCCACACGGAACGTGCGAGCGAAGGAGGGAGCGACAAACCGCAGGAACACTTCGTTCCTGATCTGAAACTCCCCGACAAACGCGTCACTGGAATCATAATACGGAGCGATCTCGTCCACCGGAAGGTCTGATTCGGGGAAACGAACCGGCCTTCGGTGTCCGTGACGGAGTTCTGATTGCCGTCAATAATGAGCCTGTAGGATTTCCTGACGACGCCCGCCACCGTGTACGTCACCGTGTAGAGACCGCTTCTGACAATATCACCGTTGTCATCGCGTTCGTTCCAGGAAACAACCACCAGGGAATCCTGTGGAGCCGGCCCCGAAAAGAGAGTGCGGACAGTCTGCCCCGCGCGATCCTTGACTTCAATAGTGACAACTTCTCCCTGACTCGAAGGAGTGTAAGCCCGTGACGTTGAATCTGCGCTGATGAAGCTGAGATCATAGTAGAGAAGAACCTGCACTCCGACAAGCGGCCTCAGAAACTCGTCAATCAGCTTCCCCTCAATTCGGTAACCGTTCATTGCAGTTTCCGAGTCATTCAATCCGGGGGCCGGACGGTTGCATCCTGCTGCCAGGAGAAGGAGGAATCCTGCACCGGCCATATGAGCCACAGTGTGGTTCATTATTTCACGACGGCGATCTTGAAGATCACGGCGTCCGATCGTGCCCCCGTCGAGGCCTCGACATGTGCAAAATAGACCCCGCTCTGAATCCCCGAAACGTCCCAGGTAATCTCGGAGTCGATTCCTCCCGGGGAGTCTCCTTTCAGTTCGGCAATCGATGCACCGGCAAGATCGAAAATCCTGATCGTCATCCTCGCCGGCTCGCTCGTAAAGAAGCGGATGTTCGTCGAGGATCCATAGACCGGATTCGGCCAGTTATAAATCCGTTCCTTCGGAAGAAATCCGCTGACCCGAATACCGGGTACCGAAACAGGCCCGATATTGAAGTTCCCATGAGCTGCGTCTGAAAGGAACCCCCGCCAATCACCCTGCTGAGGATTGTGCGCAAGATTGCGTTCCCACGCGCCGATGATTCCTGACTCGTTTGCCGATAGTACGCCCGTCGCCCCCGTTGATGTTTCGAAGAGACTGAGAGAGCCGGGCCCGGATGACGCGATCTGAAACGGGAATCCGAGTATCATCCTTGCTCCCGTTCCAAGAGCATACGCTGCACCGGTTGTCGACCGGCATATCAAATCTCTCGTTCCATTCCCATCCAGGTCAGCCACCAGAGGAGATCCCGTAAATTCGCCTCCGTCTGACAAGCGATACGGAAAATGATCCAGGACAACTCCGCGGAGGTTGTATGCAAAAATGTGAGACCCTGTCGTAATGACCGCATCGTTTCTGCCGTCACCATCGACGTCTGCAACTATGATATCTGAGATCATCCCCTCAGATATCTGAACATCGAAGAGTTTCGTCACGAGGGAAGCATCATAGGCAAGGAGTCTGCTTCCTCCCTGTTCCGCAGCCACCACCATTGTGCCCCCGGGAATCCTTCCTCCTGCAATCTTCCATCCTTGAACAGACTGTGGAAGTGAAACGGTGGTTGACCCGAAGACAAGCGAGTTTTGAGCAACACAATAGACCGATCCGGGCACATCAGGATTGGCAAGAAGCCCTGTGATCGGTGACGCGCTCACGGTGGTCGAACTGTGGATTGTCCCGTCCAATCCGGCTTTCCAGACAGTACCGTTCGCCGCGCCAACCACGACAAGCGTTGTGCCGAGGGAATCCACAATCACGGGAGCGCTCGTAATTTCCGTCCCCAGAGAAGCCGTAAAGAGTGTTACGGAAGAGATGACTCCAGCGGTGGTCGTATCGAGGTCCCAGAGGAACAAGGTGCTGTCCTGCGCACCAGCGAGATACGTTTTGGTTCCTTGAAACGCGGCAAGAGGGAATCCCCCTCCGGTGGGAGAAAGCAATCCGCCCGGAACTCCCGTTTTCGACAAGCCGTTTTTCTGAAGAACGAAGATGCTGTCATCAGACGTCAGGACAATAGCGGTGGGAATGACGGTCGGGGGATGCGTTCTTACCGAAGGACGGAGGTTTCTTGTGAGACCGTTCACTCGCTGAAAATCCTGGCTGCCGGTCTCAACGTTCAACGTCATCCGCGGCGCCGGATTGCTGAAATCACGGATCGCAACAAAACTCAGCGCACCGCTGTTGCTCTTGCTATTGGGGAAGGAAGAATCGCCGAAGATGTTTCGGTACGGGGGTGCTTGATTCCCCGCAAACCACATGTCCAGCGGCCACCCCACTTCCGTTCCACTCCCGGGTTGCAGAAACTCGTACGACTGCCCGATATCCTGCGATCCATCGGCCTCCTCCAGATCAACACCCCGTCGAAGCGGATCGGCATTGACCGTATTCGTCGCAATGTTGCTTGCGATAACGTCCTCGTCGATATGCCAGATCAGCATACCGCTCCCCTCCATTCCTTGCTGCGTCATGTCGCCGGACAGAGCCCAATCGAGGTCCTCAACATCGACAAGCGATCCGGCGATGGCGCTCACATCGTTGAAAAAGAATCCACTCGTGTCGCTGCCAAAGAACCGGGTGACATCCACACCGTTTTGTACTAACGTGATTGTTTGTCCGTTGTTGTTCGGATCCCGGGAGCGGTTTTCAAGAAGAAAATACTCCGTTGCAGTGATTGGAATCTTGAAAATGGAATCCTCACCTATCGTGGTCAACCCGACGGCCGGGGCAACCACCGGTTGAGCCGACCCGGTGAGCTCAATGGGCGTGGTCCAGCCGAGCCGTATTTTTTCCCATGCGGATGGTTCAGGTGGAAAAAGTCCGCTGTACGCGAAAATCGAGGCCCCATCCATCAGCCCGAACTGCCCTATTCCCGATTGGCCGGTTTTCGTGTCAAACAAATCCGGCAGGCCCAGGAAGCTGCCAAGGGAAGCGGCGAAGAGCCCGTTGGTGCTCAGCTGCAGCGTGTCGGTGAGACTTCCTGAAGTGAAAACGCGTGTCTCGGTTTCCGGGAGAATAACAGAATGACTGACATGGAAGGCGCCGCCATTGACCGGAACCCCTGCAAAGACCGGATCATCCAGGAGCCGCCTCAGAGACGTCAAATCCACAAAGAGCGAGGGAAGGTCGAATGGAGTTGGATCATACCCGAGAATACTGATGAGATCGATATCGCGGCCAACGCCAGCATGGACAATGACAAATGCCTCATAGAGCGAGAATGGAAATGTTGGATTCGAGGCACTCGCAGCTGTCCAACTGTCAACCACAAGCTGCCCCAATGGCCGGTCGGTGCCTGCCCGCAGAGGCGAGTACGCAGCCATTGAATCCGCAAGAGTCACGACGGGGCTGAACACATGGGCCTGGATGACCAGGGAGCCATTGGAGGCCCGTCTGAAGTAATTCGAGAGGAATCGCAGCTTGTTGGCAACAAACAATGAATCGTGAGGGGGCGGATCGATTTGATTCTGTGATCCGGAGAGCATGAACGACCCATCTCCGCTTGTTCTCGCGTCAAGGTCATTCTTGAACTGCACCATCAGGGCGAGAACGCGAAGGGTATCCTGAGCCGCGATTGCGGGCGGCGTCCCCATAAGGGAAGCAAGGCGCAACGGGCCTTCTTTCATAAGGGAAGAACGGCGGGGTTGGCTTAATCCCGTGGAAAGGAGAAAACAGAAACACAAGGTGAGAGAAACAGCCTTCATGATGCTCCGCCTGGGGAAAGAGACTCGTTGGAACAGCGGATTAGAACGGCGATCCTTCCCATGACATCATGAGCGTAAAGCGCAGTGTCTCTCCGAGAGGGTGTTTGTCTTCGAACGCGTCGATGTAACTGAAATCAAACGCATACACATCGTATCGCAGCCCTGCGCCGTAGGTCATGAACTTTCGATTCCCGTACTGTGGATCTTCATAGAAATAGCCTATTCGCAGTGCAATCAACCGCGGACTGCCGTACCAGTACTCAAATCCTGTCCCTGTGACGATGTCGCGAAGCTCCTGACGAAAGGGTTTGTCCACCCATGAATAGAAGAGCGACTTGTAGAATGGGTCGACTTTTCCCTTGCTGTTTCTTCGCACAAGAAGCTTGCTGAAGTCGAGGATGTAGGTGAGGTTATTGTATTCGCTTTGGATCACATGATAGGCAAATCCAAGCCGGAAGTTCATCGGCAGGGGGTCCGCCTGTGCTTTGTCGATGTACGTCAGGTTGGGCCCGACATTGGAAAGATTGACACCGATGCTGAGCGCTTTTCCGAGGTCCATGTCAGTAAAAGGGATTACAACAGAGTTCGGCCTGTACATGAGCCCGAGGTCGAAGCTGAGGCCCGACGCAACGCCGCGCCCTTTCTCCTGATCTGTTCCGAACGGAGCCAGTCTGCTGTGGATAAAGCGTGCGTTGACACCGACTCCCAGTTCATCGAGGACTTTCGTGCCGTAGCCTGCGGTCAAGGCAAGTTCATATCCTTTGAACCTCCCGATTTCCTCGGGACCCGTTGGACCCGTCTGGATAAACTCCCCTAGATTCAGGTACGTAAATCCTCCGGAAATCGTTCCATCAAGATCCTCTATGTATTGCTTGTAGACGGTGTGTGCAATCCATAAATCGGAGAGTCCGAATCCGGGAAGCCAGTTTGCATGGGAGAGTGCAACTTCCGACCCGTGCTGAAACGCGTAGCCAGCAGGATTCCAGAACTGCGCCCACACATCGTCAGCCAAAGCGGCGCCCGCTTCACCCATTCCGCTCGCGCGCGAATTCGGCGCGATGAGAAGAAACGGTACCGCCGAGGTTGTAACCTGGGCGCTCATTTCGTACGAGAAAATGCCCAGCGTCAGGACAACAACTGCAAATCTCTTCACCATGACAACGTCCTCCGTAAGAACTTTCATCCGACGGTGTCGGATATGAGTGGGAAAAATAGTGCTTTTCAAAACGATATTCAATAACCAAAACCTGATTGTTCTTCCGCTTCTCTTCTATCCTCTCCATCCGCCACAACATTATCGGAGTATTGTAAGCTTGCCGACAGCTTCGCGCGACGAACTCCGATCAGCCGAGTTCGTCATGATCTTATAGAAATAGACTCCGTTGGCGAGGGCATCGCCGTTGCGGTCCCGGGATTCCCACGGAATCTGTACAAACCGATCGATGATCGCATACGCCTCGATTTCGTCGACAAGACGTCCTGCGACAGTGAAAATCCTGATTGTGACGTCGACAGGCTCCGTCGAGTTTCTCTGGAACGTGAAGACAGTCGATCGCGACACCGGATTCGGAAAATTGAATATCTGATACATCTGAAGATCGGAAACAAGCTTCACGTCGAAAGTCAGATCCGTCTGCGAGGAATTGTTGTAAATATCCCACGCCTTCACGGCAATGGATTGACGTCCTTCCGGCAGATCCCGCAGCACGTGGCGCACCGTACCGCTCTGATAGGTGTCAACATCCCCCCGGTAGAAATCGGTGAGATCAATGGCCCGTAATGAAGGGCTGAGAGTCGCCTCCAATCTGTGACCCACGCTGGCTGTCGAAGTATTGATTCCGCTTTGATCAACAATCCTGACAATGAGAAGCGGATCAGGCGGAACCACATCACCCGAACGAAACGCTTCATCCTGCAGAAAAACCTCGACGATCGGACCCGTCGTATCAACAGCGGCAGTCGAATCCGTACCTGCGATGCTCACGGCCTCGGTGAATCCAATGGCATCGTCGTTCCCCGACCAGGCGTACACGGAGATCCTTGCCTTGTCGTTGTCGTAAGAAACATCTTTCGGAATTGGAACTGTGGCGCGGAACCCTCCGTTGGTCACGCTGATAAGACCCCTATAGAGGAGACTCCCGCCGACCTGAAACGTGTAGTTGCCCCATTCCGGGACCGGAACGCGGCGTTTGGAATCAAACACTTCGAGAACTGCCTGGCCGTCGAATCCGGACCACAACGAGCCGTCCGGGCGCTTGATCTCGCCAGCAATACCTACCCGGCTCAGTGCCTGAACCGCCACGATCCCCGCAACGAGCATTCCATTGATGCTGTCCACGCCCGCAGCTTCCGGCGGGAGATTCAACCTCATGCTTGGGTCTCCAAGTAAGTGATACTTGAGGTCGTTTAAACTGAAGAGGGCCTGTTTGGTCTGAAACATCGCGTCCCCCAAACGGGGAGCCCTTCCGAGGGAGTCCCGGGTAAAGAGGTTGGCATACAGCGTGTTGTTGAACTCGGCATTCTCAAAAGAGTAAACCGCCCGGGAAGACGTCACAACGGCGATTGCCCCTCCCTCCGCCATGGTCAGAATCAGTTCGCCGGCACTCACTTCGCCCGGATTGTCATACCTTGCAAAATCACACGTTGCAGCAACAAGGAGGAATAGGCGATCCCTGTTGAACAATTGAGGCAAACTCGTCTCTCGTGTGAAAATAGCCTCATGCGCCCAGAGCTGGGGATTCCCATGGCCCGTGTAGTTCACAACCAGCAACCCGCGGTTCATTGCGTCGATGATTGCAGCATTCGCGGTTGGCTTCCGGCGGCCCGACGAGCTGTTGACAGTCGGGAATTCCACGATATAGATTTTTTTCTTTTCAATCGAAGCGGGTGTATAAACTTGAGCGAGGACCTCCGCCTGATTCGTATGGAGGCTTGTTTCATCGCGCGTTGAGGTAAGTCCATCATCCGCAACAAACAGCACACGATTGCGCCATGGATCAAAAGGAGCCGATGTCTCATACGAGATTATCTTGTCGACCATGGTTCGGGCCTCTTCCGAAGACCGGGCCGGGAGGCGCCCCATCGCAATACTGACACGGCTGTCCCCTGGAACAAGGCTCACAAGAACATCGTCGCTCGCATATGAGTTGATCTGATGGACTGATTCCGCCGATTCGTACGGCGGGATCCAGTTCTGCGCAGGTGTCCGTATGTTCCTATAGTCGTAGTGACCATTGCCAAAAAGAAGAACATAGCGCGGCCTTGTTGTCCAGCCTGATCGGGCAGCAACAAGAAAGTCCCTCACGGCCAGGGGATCACGCATTCCGCCGGAGTATTCATTGAATACATCTTCAATGTTAACCACCAGAACAGAGAGACCGTCACGCTGTAAACGATGGTTTGCCAGACGATCCGCTTCCGTCCGAAATTCCCTGGGAGAGATGATCACCATTTCAGCACCGCCTGAAATCCCGTGAAGATCGCTGTTGCCGATGCGTGTGGCCAAGGCAAGCGTCTTGAAGCCGTTTGGACCGGCAACCGCATATTCGCGAACGGCCCCTGAGGTGTCGGACATGTCGAACGAGCATTCGCCGGGATCAGCGGGATTGAACGTCAGACCGGTGATCCTCCTCGGGTTCCCATCGTCCGTGACATCGAGAGCCACCACATCGCGGGATGAGAATCCCTTCAAAGAATAGCGTACAATCGCGTTCGTGTCCGGCGATGAGAAGCGAAGAAAGTCATTCACGGCCTCGAATCGTCGGCGATGAAGGATCTCCAGCCAGTCGAGCCATCCCCGGGCTTCGGCTCCCGTGTTATTGAATGTCAACCGAATCACACTCCTGTCATCCGGCAACGTCCCCGTTCTGAAGGATGTCATAATCGGAGGCTTGTAAGCGTAGTCATTCTCAATAGAAGCCATGTTGACCGGGCCGGTGAAAATCGATCCAAGGGTTTCGCCGTTTTCCTGCACCAGGAACGAGCCGGACAGAGGAGACCGGGCAAGGACAGCAACCCGATACAAGACGGGCTTGGCGGAAACAAACCCCGGGAGAAGATTCGAGTACACGCGTGTTTTTGTCTCCGAGTCAAACAGCTGGCTATACCATCGGCGACCGGAGCTCAAGAGATTGGTCTGTTCTTCTTCAACAAACAGCATTTCCTGGAAGTCTTCAGGCTGATAGAAATTGCTCGCATTCAACGACACAACAGAATCCATTTCAATCCCGGTCGCCCCGCCAAACGTGAGGAAGTACACATCTGAATCCGTGTAGTAGTTGATCCAATGGGAAAATGTCTTCGAGACCGCGTCATATTTCCATCCATTTGGCCCTCGGGCAAAGAACAGTACATAGTCATCAGTATCAAATATCCCGTTTCCATTCTTGTCAACCACGTGTCGGGGAATCTCCCTAAGGCCATCGATGCGGGCATCTGTGATATTCTCAGGCAGCATTTCTCCCCCATTTCCAAAGATGCGGATCGAAGAGAAGTTCCCCACAGAGGATGCTGAAATTCCGGAGCGGGTGAGAAAAGACTGGTCAAGCCTGTAGATTCCGGTTTCCTGTACGGGGATTGTATACCATTCCCCGCTACCCAGAGGGTTCGACGATGTCTTGCTGACTGCTTGCTTGACGTATACCGGGCCCAGAGGGCTGCTCACATCTGTTTCAATAGACACCACAATCCTGTCATACACGGTCAACCTGCCATCGTTCCCCACCGCGACAGGACGGATGAGCAGGGTTCCCCGGAAGCCAGATCCTGACGGGGAGAGATCGACAATTTCGGCCAGCGGGGCTGCTGTGGATTTCCCAGTGGGTTCCCGATTCTCTTCAAAGAGAACGGCAGCACCGAATTCCTTGTCCGGCTCGAGCCTTGGGTACGGGGCCGGCACGCCGGCATCCAGTGTCCTTGGTGAGCCCTCCGCGATTCGAAGGGCATTCACTCTTCCAGGAAGCACCAGTGGAATGGTACGGACAGGGATCATGGCAGTTCCGGGGCTTCCTTCGCGGATGTTCGCTCCGTAGAACGTCACGTACGAATAGACCCTGCCGTCGGCGGCCCTGATCTCGCTCTGGACAAACTTTGGGCGAAATTCAATGCGAAGCGTGGCGGGCGCCGTTTGCTGCACGCTGAGGATTTCCCCTTCCTGTGCATGCGCGAGGATGCTCGCTGCCGAAAGACAAAGGACAATATGGGTGAGTCTCGTCATAGAACGAAAAAAGCCGAACGAGGGACGAGCCCAGCATTCGGCTTCACACATTCTCTACCGAACAGTCAAGGCTTGTTCCGCTGAAATTGCACATCGCACTGAAACAGGAACGAACCTTTACCAATGATCGATAGACTTGTCTGCCTTCTACAATGAGATGGTCTAAAAATACTCCATCATTGCGTCAGAATCAAGATTGAACTCCGACATGGTGACGGGAGCCACTATCCGGCTCTCTGAGGAGAAAGAAACTTTCAATTGCGGATGTGTCAAAAAAATCGTAAATTTACTTTGTTTTATCACTTTTTTACGAGGATGAATGTCGAAACCTCTGAACATTCTTTTTGTCTCCAGCGAAGTTGAGCCCTTTGCCAAGACGGGGGGTCTCGCTGACGTTTCGAGCTCGCTACCCAAGGCGATCAAAGAATCAGGTCACGAAATCCGAATCATGATGCCTCGCTATCGTTTCATCAGCGAGCGCAAGTTCAAGCTGCATGATATCATCCGCCTCAAGGATATTCCCATCCCTGTCGGCAACTCCATTGAACTCGGCAATGTGAAGTCATCCTTCATCAGCAACCTCAAGGACAAAGTCCAGGTCTATTTTCTGGACAATGAGAAGTTCTTCGGGAGGGACGGAGTCTATCAGAGTCCGGTCGGCAAGAAGGACTACCAGGACAACGATGAGCGGTTCATTTTCTTTTGTCACGGAGTCATTGAAACTCTCAAGAGGCTCGGATGGCAACCGGACATTATCCACTGCAACGATTGGCAAACCGGATTGATCCCCGCCTACTTGAAGACCCTTCACTCGGGCGATCCTTTTTTCAAGAACATCAAGACCGTCTTCACGATCCATAATATGGCATATCAGGGGTCATTCTCTTCAGAGGCTTTTGCCAAATCCGGGCTGCCAAAAGATCTTTTCAAACCGGAAGGGGCGGAGGCCTACGGCAAGTTCAACTTTCTCAAGACGGCACTTTATTTCTCCGACGCAATCACCACGGTGAGTCAAAAGTATGCTGAAGAAATCTGCCATTCAGAAGAACTCGGCGCAGGCCTTAACGGACTTCTTTCCCACCGCAAGAAAGACCTTCACGGAATTCTCAACGGCATTGACTATCACCAATGGAATCCGCTGACGGACGATCACATTTATCGAAAGTACGATCTGAAGTCACTTGAGGCAAAGGTGGACAACAAGAAAGCTCTCGTCAAGCGATTCGGTCTTTCGTACAGCGATTCGGTTCCCCTCGTGGGCGCGATTTCGCGTCTCGTTGAACAGAAGGGTTTTGATCTTGTTCTCGAGGCCATGGACGAATTGATGAAGCTTGACATCCAGTTCATCCTGCTAGGCTCGGGCGACCCAAAGGCCGAGAAGAAATTTGAAGCCTTTCATAAGAAATACAGCTCCAAAATGGGCGTCTTCTTCGGATTTGACGAAGAGCTTGCCCATCTTATTGAAGCTGGAAGCGATTTGTTCCTCATGCCGTCCCGATATGAGCCCTGCGGATTGAATCAGATGTACAGCATGCGGTACGGAACCATTCCTGTTGTGAGGGCCACCGGCGGACTTGACGATACGGTCGAGGATCATAGCGGAAACGGAAAAGGAACGGGAATAAAATTTGAGAAGTTTGATGCGAAGGAGCTTGTGAAAGCCGTCCAACGGGGGATAAAAATCTATCAGCAGCCAGACGAATGGAAGAAGCTGATGCGGAACGGGATGATGAAAGATTTCTCCTGGGAACACTCCGCCAGGAAATACGTCGGACTCTATAAAGAACTCCTGAAGTAGAGCCGTGAACCCGCACGAGGTGGGCGTTTTCTTCGATCGAGACGGAACAATCAATGTTGACCTTGATTATCTCTCGGACCCGAAGAAGCTCCGGTTAATTCCAGGTGCCGTTGAAGCAATCAAGGGAGCGAACAACCTCGGCGTTAAAGTCTTCGTCATTACAAATCAATCCGGGGTGGCGCGCGGCCTTTACACCGAGAAGGATGTTCACGCAGTCCATCGACGTCTCCAGGAAGTCCTGAGCCAATCCGGCGCCCGAATCGACGCTCTGTTCTACTGTCCCCATCATCCCGACTACGGACTCCCACCGTATAGAAAAGTTTGCACCTGTCGCAAACCGAATACGGGAATGCTCCAGGAGGCCGAAAAGACCTTTGGGATCAACCTGCACGCCTCTTTTGTCGTGGGAGACAAGTGTACCGACATCGAAACAGGCAGAAAGGCCGGGTGTGGCACTGTTCTTGTGCTAACAGGGTATGGGACAACAGAGGTCGAAGAATGTGGAACACGGTCTGACTACGTTGCCCGAAATATCTATGACGCCTGGAAACACATCAGGCACACAATCGAACGCAGGATTCATGGCTAAGAATATCACAAACCTCCTCACATGGATCATCCTTCCGCTGATTCTCGGGGTTGCGGCCCCCGTTTTGTCCGGATGCGCCGACGATCCAAGTCCTGTCGGCTCGTTTCTTCTCCCCCGCGGCGACCTTGTAAGCGTCGATAGTGTGATCATTATCGCCGGCAAGAGTTCCGGAGAAAAGGCAGCCCCATTTTCCTTCACTGCCCTGAGATCGACATTTGCCCTGGGAAAAAGTGAGGGATTCGAAGCATGGGCATTCCTTCGATTCTTGGGATTTCCCGATTCTCTCAGCAACGCCACCCTCCAGTCAGCAGAGATCCGCCTGCAGACTCTGTATCACGTCGGTGACTCGTTGGGGTCTGTTTCACTTTCAGTTCACAGGGCCCTCGGTGAATGGAACCGCGACAGTTTTGTCTTTGACTCGTTGACGCCGGGGATTTACGATCTTTCCGGTTCGAATCTTAACCTCGGTTCATTTGGAGACAACGAGAGCGTTCTTTTCCCTCTCGACACTGCCTTTGTCCGCGAATGGGTACGATCTGTTTCCGATACCAGTTTCAAGAACTTCGGTGTGATTCTTGAGCCGACAAATTCAACGGTCATCAAGGGATTTCATTCGGGCACGTCTGACAGCGCAGCGCAACGTCCCACCTTAACGATCCGATACATCATGAGCGGCTCGGCACAGGTCGACACGCTCGTCTTAAGCAGTGTTCTCGACAAGTTCGTTGCAGGAATGTCAGACACAACATTTTTGAGTGACAGTACACTGGTCCCGGCACGGGGCGGCGCAGCCTACCGCGGAGTCATCGGCTTCGACGTCTCTCCTGTTCCCGCCCATGCGGCCGTTCATCGGGCGTTCCTTGATCTGACTCTCGACAATATTTCCTCGCGTCGCGCCTCGAATCGGCCCGACTCTCTGCTCGCCTTGTATGGCGGCGTTCTCAATCCGATTCAAATTGGCGCGCCGATTTCCCAAACGGGCGGCCCGGTGTACCGTTTCAATGTGACAGAGTTTGTGCAGGCCATGGTGCGGGGGATCGGCGATTCGAACATCAGGCTTTCAGTTTTCGATGAAGAGAATACTGTGGGACTTTTCATGATCCACGGATCGGCAGCTGCCGACCCGGCCGTGCGTCCAAAACTCACCGTCCTTTATTCACCGACCCGATAGGAACGTCGATGCGCAAGTTCATTGTCCTTTTGATGACGGTTGGAAGCAGCCTCACAGCTACTGCGGGCGGACCGACGTACTCTCGCTACGGAATCGGGGACCTTGCGTACTTTGGGAGCAACCGGGCTTTTGCAATCGGAGTTCTCGGCATCGGGCTCGGCGGAGACGGCTTCATTAATCGTTTCAACCCTGCCGGCCTCTCGAGAATCTCACTTACAAGGCTCTCTGCCGGTTTTGAATTCTCCACGATGAGCCTCAAGGATCAGACGGGTGCAACAAAGTTCGCCCGCGGTGATTTCCAGAGTTTTGCCCTTGCCGTTCCGATTTCCAAAGAACACGGCATAACCCTGTCTGCGCAAACGAACCCTTACAGCAACGTCGACTACAAGGTCCAAGTGCGCGAATTGACCGCCGGCAGTCCGTCGACGCAGACATTCAGCGGAATTGGCGGCCTCTCGAGTCTTTCGCTCGGTCTTTCGTATAGTCCTCGTGAGGACCTTTCGCTTGGACTGAAGTACTCGTATGTGTACGGCACAATCGATCAGATTACCAAAGTGGAGTTTGACGATGTGAGCTTCACCAACAGCGAACTTCATGCATCACGCTTTCATGGCGGCTCGGTCTTCACACTGGGATTTCTCGTGGAGGACCTCGGATCGTTCCTCGGATCGCCGTCACTCAAACCATTTCAGGTGGGCGCAGTGATCTCGACACCTGCGAAACTCTCTGTGCGGGAGGAACGCCTTCTTCTTACTTCCAGTTCGGTCGACACAACGGCGGTCCTTCGCGGAAAAACAGATCTTCCATTTTCGTTTGGCCTGGGAGCCGGATATCAAGCGAATGAACGCATGCTGCTGACGACCGACGTTTTCTTGCAGGGATGGCAAGGGGCAAACTTTTTCGGAGGATCCTCCGTTGGAATAAGAAACAGCACCCGGATTGCCGCCGGGGTCGAGTTCTTGCCAAAACGGGTTCCTTCAACATACGGCGACCGCATAGCATATCGGGCAGGTTTTGCGTACAATAGTTCGTATCATAGTATCAGCGGCCGGGCGATCAATGAATGGTATCTGAGCGGAGGCACGGGATTGCCGATCGGCCCCGATGCGAGACTGAACCTGGCATTGCACGTCGGTTCTCGAGGGACCTTGGATGGCGGGCTGCAGAAAAGTACTTTCGTGCGGTTCTCCGTGTCAATCAGTGCCAGTGAGGCGTGGTTCTTAACTCTGGAAGAAGATTAACATTTATTGTGGAGACCCCACAAGTCATGAAACGATACCGGAACCTACTCGTCACCAGCATTCTCCTCCTTTCACTTGCTCCACCGGGAAGCCTGGCGCAAACAGCGAATCCTGCCGAAGCGGCAAAGAACTGGAGTCTGTTCTTCGAGTATCACAAAAACGGAGACTTCCCTACAGCAGTCCCGTATGCATGGAAGGTCATCCAACTGGATCCCACGAGGTTCAAGACGATCTACGCAAAGCTCGCTGAATGCTACTATGGTCTTTATCAGAACAAGGATACCGATAGTACGACCCGCCAGGCCAATGCCGACTCGATGATTCTTGTTTACGAC
>Ga0209342_10000938_pt1 | contig 33280 bp, 37 predicted proteins | sample RifCSP16_2_FD_184023 | JGI IMG/M metagenome (GOLD analysis project Ga0209342, IMG submission 184023) | Soil microbial communities from Rifle, Colorado - Rifle CSP2_sed 16_2 (SPAdes) (version 2) | ecosystem: Environmental > Terrestrial > Deep subsurface > Rock core/Sediment | place: Rifle...
ATGGCAGAACCATGTCCAAGAGAAATCATAATTATTGCTTCAATAGATAAGCCGTCCCCAAAGGCAACTGCCGATAAAATTATCGAAAGCGGTCCAAAGAAAACCAAGCAATAAGTTGCTATGCCTTCTGCTAACCAATTTCTTGGATTAACCATTAAGACTCAACCCCAGCCGATTGTCATATAAAAGATTCGAATAATTTTTGGTCTTTGTTGGTAAAAAATCCTATACTGAAAAATTTTGGTTTAGCGTCAAAATCCAAGTTTAGAGAGCCATCTGTTTCCTAACCTTTGTGACTTTTTTGTGCCAATATTATCAAGATACTCGTAGGTAATTTCAGCGCCACCGTAACCAATTAACTCTGATTTTTTAAGATCGTGTAGTCTAAACTCTTTTCCATTCTCTAGTCGAAGGATAGCATCATCACTGATATCAAAACCTGAACCTTGATCATGGAATTTAATCATACCACCTTTCATAAGCTCAATTTCAACATTATAAGTTACTTTACTGCCCAAAATTGAGATGTTACGACCTTTGATTAGGACGTGATCTTCAAGATTAATTACCATAATAGTGTCAGATTCAAGTTTTACAGTATTTCTAATAAAACCAGCAACAATTTTTCCTCTAGGAGCTTTGAGCTCAGTAAAATGCTCATTTGTTATGAACATTCCAACTTTGCCTGAGGGATCTGGCAGTATTTCTTTTTTCCCAAATACATCTCCAACTATAATGTCTCCATTATCAACTATAATTTTTGCACCATTTTCAATAACATATCCATTTTCTATTGGATCAATTAGAGAAAATTTTCCATTTATCACATGGATACGAGTCTTTTCATGCTCCTTTTCTGAAAAATATGGATTGGAAATACTTCCCCACATTATTATCGGGCCATCATATGTTAGATTCCCTGCCCAAAACTTTCCTTTAATCGATAATGCCTTTGTTGCCTTTCTTTCAAATTCAAGTTGACCAAGCTCCTTTGAACCAAAGAGCCTAACGCCAGTTGCATCTGTTCTGTTCAAAGCTGCAGTCCATTCTTGAGCATTTCTTACTTCTTCAGCTACATCATGTGATAAGATCAGATTTCGTTTTCTTTTTTCTTCTTCAGAGTCCTCATAATAAAATCTAGATTTTTTGTTTTTATCTTCTGGAGAATCAGGATATTTTTTACCTAATTTTAGATCATCAAAAGCTTGCTTAATTTTTTTAAACTGTTCGTCATCTCCACCTCTGTCTGAGTGATGTTCAAGAACCAGTTTTCTAAAGGCATCACGTATTTCTATTCGTGTTGCATCCTCACGAACTTCAAGAATTTCATAGTTACTTTGTACCATAATCTGCATCTAACCTACTCTTGCTTAGTTTAAAATCTAATGTAAGTAGTAATATTAAAAAATAATTAATTAGGGAAATTTTCTACTAAAATATATGATAAAAGAAGGTGACGCTGTTCCAAAATTTGAACTCTTAGATTCAGATGGTAAAAGTGTAAAATCAACTGATTTCAAAGGAAAAAAACATGTAATTTACTTTTATCCAAAAGACTTTACGCCAGGTTGTACTATTGAGGCCGACGAGTTTTCAAAGGATTACCAAAAATTCAAAAAAAACGGAATTGAGATAGTCGGGATAAGTAAAGATGATGTTGACTCTCACAAAAAATTTTGTGAGAAGATGAAAATTCCCTTTGTTCTGCTAGCAGACACAGAGACGGATGTTGCAAAAAAATTTGGAGTATGGGGCAAAAAAAAGTTTATGGGAAAAGAGTACATGGGAGTAATGCGAAGTACATTTTTGGTAGATGAAAAAGGAAAAATTTTCAAAGCATATCCTAACGTAAAAGCTGCAGGTCATGCAAAAGAAGTACTAGAAGATTTTACAAATTCTAAAAAATAATTAAAAGAAAAGAAGGTTTTAGGGTTAAAAGCCCTTTGGAAGTGAACCACGAGATGGACCGCCAGAGCTAGTTGAGCCAGACGACGCGCGTCTTTTTGCTGCTAATTCAGCTGCTGCTTGTTGAAGTTCTCGTGCTTCTCTTTCTTGTTCATCTAATCTAGCCAAGTAATCTTGCTCATATTTCTCAAGGGATTGCTTTTTTGCACTACCGCCACTTGAGCCAGACTCTTTTGGAGGGGTACTAGATTGAGCTGGTGGTGGAGGTGGCGCAACGTTAGTTTTTTTTTGAGCTGCTCCGTGTCCAAGGGATATTCCGTATCCCGTAAAGCTTGTAGCTTGTGGATGGTAAGCGAGTCTTTGTCTTGTTGCAAAATACTTGTTTGATGGTGCAGTGTAACCTGTAATCTTTGCTTTTTGCAAAGCCCATGGTTGGGTTGGACAATCAGCACCTTCTGCATGTCGTCTAGCCCACGCTCTTGGGTTTTCAGGCACATAGGCAGGAGTCTTTGTTTTTCTCTCATGCCATACACCCATTGGTACACGTTCAATTAGTGACTCTCGTGTTACTGGTGGTGCTGCTTGAGCCTGTGGAGCTGGTTTTGATGCTTGTGTTGATTTTGGTGGAGGTGCTGTCTGAGCTTGTCCTGCTGGCTTTTGGCCTAGCTGGGATGATAACTGAGATAGCTTGCCTTCTAGTTCTGCAATTTTTGCTTCAAGATCTTTCTTGGTTGTAGATGCTGTTGATTTGCGTTTAGTAGCCAATATTGTGGTTACGTGAGGTGTGCTTTATTTACATTTTGCTCAAAATTAAACGTCGAATTAAGAAGATCTACCATATTTCTCAAATAAGCACAAAATCCGACCAAGTTTTATTAATCTTGAAGGACTAGCCCAAGCATTGGACGATTTTGAAAATGACTATCCGGAATTTGATTGGAAAAATACTCCAGCATACAAACATCCAGGTGGACGAAATTGCCCGTGCCCAAAGCATGAATACATTAGAGAGCAGATCAATTTTACAAAACAAGTAAACAAAAAGGGAAATGATACAAGTCGAGTTACTCTAAAGTTTTGCCCAGAGCATTACAAAGTATACATGGATGAAGTAATTCCTGCTATGCCACTAAAATTCAAATTACTAACAAAGATCGCACTAAAGCTTGGAGCCATACAAATTGAACAACTGACTCATATGCAGTCTGACTTGTGTTTTTACTGCAAGTTTGGTTCAGGTGGCCATGGGAAAAAAAGTGAGCTTCCTCCAGTTGGATAGTATTTTTAAAAATTAATTTTCTAAATTGGGTCAATCAAAATTTTTGGTTTGTTTGGAGTATCATGATGACAGCTCTTTCCACATAATGGACATTTTTTTCTGTCCAAAAAAATGCATTGGCAAATATGCGAATCAAGATAACTCTCAGCTGCCTTTGTAAAATCCCCCGTTCCATTACAAAACGGACATTGGGAGCCGAGTAGCTCAATTGTTCCATCTCCCTTGCAGACAGGGCATTTTTCTTTGACCACGATAAAAAACCAGTTGCTTTGAATTAAAATCTATATGTTAATATTTTTTCAAATAAAGTGCGATTAGACAAATCTAGTTAAGCTTTATACCACCATCAAATCGAATTAGAGGCGTGCCCATCGAGGACATTCATCAATATATTGAAAAATTAGAAAATGCTGGAGAGCTAAAACGAGTAAAGACTCAAGTAGATACAAACTTGGAGATTGCAGAAATTTTGCGTAGAACAATGTATGCTAATGGACCTGCATTGCTGTTTGAAAATGTAAAAAATTATGATATGCCAGTTTTAGGGAACGCATTTGGTTCAATTAAAAGACTTGAAATTGGTTTAGAGACTTCTAATTTTACAGAGATTGGGCAGAGAATTGTCGATATGACAAAGATGGAAATTCCATCAGGTTTTTTCAACAAGATTCGAAAACTCCCAGAGCTTTCAAAGATGAGTGATGTATTTCCTAAGCTTGAAAAGAGTGGACCAGTAACTGAAGTTGTAAATGACTCGCCGTCATTTGAAAATATTCCAATTCTCAAGACTTGGCCAAAAGATGCAGGCAAGTTTATCACATTTGGTCTTGTTGCAACAAAACACCCAGAGACAGGTGTAAGAAACCTTGGTGTATACAGAATACAAATTTTAGATAATACACATGCTTTGATGCACTGGCAAAAACACAAGCGTGGTGCTCATCATCACGACATTGCAAAAGAAAAGGGCAAAAAAATTGAAGCTGCCATAATCATTGGTGGAGAACCAGCAACAGTTTTTTCAGCAGTAGCTCCTGTCCCAGAGGGGTTAGACAAGTATCTTTTTGCAGGAATAACAAGAAAAAAAGGAATTCAAACTGTAAAATGCAAAACTGTGGACCTTGAGGTGCCAGCAAATGCAGAAATTGTTCTTGAGGGATATGTTGATCCTTCCGATGTAAGAGCCGAAGGACCGTTTGGTGATCATACAGGATACTACACACCACAAGAACCCTATCCTACATTTACGCTAACTGGAATTATGCAACGACAAAAACCAATCTATCTTACAACAATAGTTGGCAAACCAATACTTGAGGATGCATATATTGGAAAAGTAATTGAACGGTCATTTTTGCCATTGATTAGAATGTTCCAGCCAGAAGTAGTTGATTTTGCAATGCCAGCTGCTGGGTGGTTTCAGGGAATGGCAATAATATCAATTAAAAAAATGTACCCAGGCCAAGCAAAAAAGGTCATGATGGGACTTTGGGGACTCGGACAGCTTGCACTAACAAAAATTTTCGTTGTAGTAGATGAGGATGTCAACGTTCAAGACATGAATGATGTGATTTGGGCAATTACTACTAGAGCAGATGCTGCTAGAGATACGATAATAATTGATAACACCCCAACTGATACTTTGGATCCTGCCTCTCCTTTAGTGAATTTAGGCTCAAAGCTTGGAATTGATGCGACACAAAAAACAAAAGAAGAGGGGTATACGCGAGAAATTCAAGAGCTTGTAAAAACAGATGATTCTACAAAGAATCTTGTTGATTCAAAGTGGTCTAGTTATGGACTTTAATGCATGCAGACAGTATCGTAAAAGTTGTCTCGCTCTTCTACTTGATAACCAATTTGTTGAATAGCATCAATAATTCGTTGGTCAGTTAATTCAGTAGAACGTGCACCAGTACAAGATACAACTTCTTCTCCAATGAGTGTGCCACCAAAATCGTCTGCACCGTATTGAAGGGCAAGCTGAGCCATTCCAACTCCATTAGTCAGCCATGAAGATTGTATGTGAGGGATCAATCCATCTAGCACAAGTCGTGAGATTGCAATCATTTTCAATAATTTCAGACCACCTGCTCCATAGCTTACAATGTTTTCTTTTTGTAGAAGTGTGTTATTTGGCTCAAAGCTCCATGGGATAAAGGCCATAAAACCTTGAGTTTTTTCTTGCAGCTTTACAATTTTCTCAAAGTGCTCTGCAATATCATGTGTTGATTCTACAGAGCCATACATCATTGTTGCCGAAGATGGCAAGCCTAATTGATGAGCCTCTTCCATGATCCTTATCCATTCATCACTTGAGATTTTTTTGGGGCTGATGATTTTTTTTACCGAATCAACTAGAATTTCAGCTCCCGCACCAGGTACTGACTGCAGACCAGCATCTTTTAACCGTGATAAAATTTCTTTTGTAGATGATTTTTCTACACGTGCTACCATGTCTATTTCAGAAGTCGAGAGCCCATGTATCCCAATTTTTGGAAATTTTGTTCTAATCAGTCGAAATGCATCTTCATAATATTCCACACCAAGGTTAGGGTTGTGTCCTCCCTGAATGAGCACTTGTCTAATCTTGTACAAGTCCCAAGCAGTTTTTACTCGAGCCTCTATATTCTCAAGTGAAAGAGTATAAGCCTCATCATCACCGGGTGACCTATAAAATGCACAAAACTTGCAATCGGTTATGCAGACATTAGTGTAGTTTAAAATAATATTATTAACAAATGAGGCCTTCTTTCCAAACTTTTGTCTAGTTATGTAGCCTGCAGTCATGCCCATAAGGTGAATGGCATCTGATTCAAGCAATCGTATACAGTCTTCAAATCCAGGTCTTATTCCATCAAGAGAATTTTCAAGTATGTCACCTATGTCGCTAGAATGAATCTGTTCTGTTATTTGGCTCAATTGACTTGGTTTTTGTGCTTTCTGATTGGTATTTAATCCTTAAGTGGACGAAAATTCCAATTGAGCTTAATTGATTTGATTTTGTTTTAAACAAAAGTCACGTTATTTTTAAGTAAGGTACAAAAAGAGATTCATCATGGTTTCAGGACATGAAATTAGATTAAACCGTATTCTCAGGAAGGGAAAAATGCTTTGCATTCCAATGGATCATGGAATTTCAAACGGCCCCATTGAAGGACTTGAAGACCCACATTCTGTCATCTATAAATGTGAGCATCATGGTTTAACTAGCGTAATTATCAATAAAGGAATTCTAAAAACACTTCCAAAACCAACCAGTGTTGGAATTTTAGTGCATTTTTCTGGAAGCACATCTCTTTCTCTTACACCTAACAGAAAGATGTTGACAGGTTCTGTTGAAGAAGCTTTACGACTTGGGGCAGACGGTGTTTCTCTTCATATTAACATAGGTGGCAAAGAAGAGCCAGAGATGTTAGAACAGCTAGGACAAATTTCAGAACAATGTCACAAATGGAACATGCCGCTTTTAGCAATGATGTATCCACGAGGAGAAAAGATCAAAGATCCTCATGATCCTGAAATTGTTGCACATGTTGCACGTATTGGAGCAGATTGTGGAGCAGACATTGTCAAAACGTTATACACTGGAGATATTGATTCATTTTCTAAGGTTGTAAAAGGCACTCCTGTACCAATTGTTATTGCAGGAGGACCCAAGGCAAAAACTGACTTGGATATACTTCAGATGACTGAAGATGCCATGAAGGCAGGAGCCAAAGGTGTAACTTATGGCAGAAACATCTTTGGACATAAAGAACCAGAAAAAATGGTACAAGCCCTAGCAGCAATTATCTTTAAAAAAGAAACAGCAAAGGAAGCTTTAAAGAAACTTGCCAAAAAATAAAGAATTAATTATTTTGCCAAAGGTACCAAGGCTTCAGCTTGGTAAATTCTTAGCACAGCTAGAAAATGAGGGAATCAATATGATATACTTGGATCCAAAAAGTATTTCCAAAATCAAAACAAAACTTGCAACTGTCTATCCATCGACTAGTGCAAAGTACGTAATTTTAGATAAGGAATCATCTACTAAACCAAAAGGAAAGAAAGTAGGTAGAAAATTCAAAGTTTTATCAAATAAGGATATTGAAAAAATCCTAGTTTCTGCAAAAAAAGGATTAGATTTCGTTATTGTTGAGGTAAAGGATTGGAAGATAATTCCACTTGAGAATATTATAGCCAAATTACATAAAATTCATACCAAGATTTTTGCAATAGCTAAAAATCCAGAAGAAGTTCGCAAGATGTTCTCCATTCTTGAGGTAGGAGTAGATGGAGTAATCTTTAACGCATCTTCAATTAGTGAAGTAGGAGAGGCACTTGTTTATCTTGGAAGCAGAAGTTTTGATCTTAAACCTGCAAAAATTATTGAGATAAAAGAGGTAGGAGATGGCGAAAGGGTTTGTGTGGATACTGCATCAATGTTACATCGAGGAGAAGGAATGCTAATTGGAAGTAGATCAAACTTTATGTTTCTAGTTCATAATGAATCAGTTGGATCATCATTTACCTCACCACGACCATTTAGAGTAAATGCTGGAGCAGTTCACTGCTATACACTTTCACCTGATGGCACAACAAATTATCTTTCAGAAATTGAGACTGGCTCTGAAGTTTTAGTACTTGATTCAAAAGGAAGAGCACGAAGAGTAACTGTTGGTCGCTCAAAAATTGAAAGAAGACCAATGTTAATGATCAAGGCACAATCAGGTGAAGAGGTTGGTGGAATTATTGCACAGGATGCAGAGACTATCCGTTTTGTAAAGCCTAATGGTCATTTAGTATCGGTTACACACCTCAAAAAAGGAGATTCGGTTTTAGTTTATTCTAAAACCGCGTCAGGAAGACATTTTGGAATGGAAGTTTCAGATGAATACATCTTAGAAAAATAAAAAATGACTTACAAGACTTGTGTAACGATTGCAGAAAAAACTCCAAAAAAACTTGATTTAATTCTTAAAAAGGCACTTAAAAAATCAGATTATGTAGAATTAAGGTTTGATTTTTTAAAACCTGCTCAAGTTCCTGATGCACTAGAATTAGTTAAAGAAAAGATGAGAAGATGTGTGTGTACCTTGAGACCATCTTCAGAGGGAGGCAAATTTCATCGAACTGAAAAAGAAAGAATTTCAATTCTGAAGCTAATAGCAGAGTATCGTCCCTTTCTCTTGGATGTAGAGTTTAATACTCTAAGAAAAAACAAAATGCTTCATAATTATATTAAAAAGACAAAGACTGATGTTTTGGTTTCATGGCATGATTTTAAAAAGACACCTGATACATCTTCCTTGAAAAAAATGTTCAAACAAATGAGAAAATTCTCAAAACATATCAAAATCGTGACTACCGCAAAAACTCAGAACGATTCCTCAAACATACTTTCTCTATACAACAATTCTGCTAAGACAAATCTAATTGCGTTTGCAATGGGAGACTATGGGAAAATGTCACGTATTCTTTGTCTTTATCTTGGCTCGCCTTTTACTTATGTATCACTTGGCAAACCTGTTGCACCTGGACAATTCAGCTTAGACCAGATAAAAAAAATCGTCTATGCAAGAAAAAAATAACAAAATTTTGTCACGGTTCTCATTTAGAGTAATTTAGAATAGATGAGGGAGTCATTCTTCTGTTTGAAACGAAGCGATACTCCACTCTGGTATGATGCTGGAGGGGTGTCCTGCACCAAATATTTTATTCGTTATATGAATATGGTACTGTGTTTGTTGTAAAGAACAAACTAATTCATTTTAATGAAAAGTGTATACTATCTCTGTGGTATGATATGAAAGGGATTAGCATACTAGTCGCATTGGCCATAGTTTCTGGAATAGTTCTAAGTCAGGAAGCGTTTGCAGACTCTGATCCGCCAACAAAGGATGAAAAACAATTCATGGCAGGTCTATATTTGGTAGGATTTGTTGGGATATATGGTGGAGTGATTTATCTGCACAAATCAATGGAAATTAAATCAACGCCTAAATGAGATTAATATTAGAATTCCAATTAACCGCTTTGCTGACAGATAGCAACTAGAAATAAAGTTGCCATTATAGGACTACTCTCCGTTTCCTATTAATTTTAGGCCTTTACTCCTAATGAGTAGAGGAGAAATATGGTTTTGAATATTGCAGACATTTTAGGCTTATATCATTCATCAAATTGAAAAAACTAGATGACTAAAACATATGCAGTAATTGGAGACCCCATTGATAATTCTCTATCTCCTAACATTCACAATGCTGCCTTCAAAAAACTAGGGCTTGATTGTACATACATTGCATATAGGGTTCCAAAAGGGGAGCTTGCAGCTGGGGTAGAGTCGTTAAAAAAAATTAAGATTAGTGGATTTAACGTTACAATTCCTCACAAAGTAGCGATGATTAAATTTCTTGATACAGTTGATGAGAACTGCAGTATTATTGGTGCTACAAATACAGTTTCAAACGATGAGGGAAAGCTTCGAGGATATAATACAGATATGGAAGGATTTCTTGATCCAATCAAGAAGCGAAACCTCCCCATTAAAGACTCTAAGGTATTGTTGATTGGAGCAGGGGGAGCTGCACGAGCTATTACTGCTGGCTTTGCAAAAGAAAAGGCTAGAAAAATAACTATTGCAAACAGAACATTACAAAACGCAAACGCACTTGCCCAATTTGCACACAAGATAGGTATTGATGCTAATGCAGTAACATTAGATCAAGTTGGAGAAACTGCATCAGATTACAACTTTATCGTAAATGCTACATCTATTGGTATGAAAGGTGAGCCAAGCCCCATTTCAACAAAAACTATCAATGAAAAATCAGTAGTGTATGATATAGTATCCAAACCAATTAACACAGATTTAATTCAGCAATCCAAAAAAAATGGTGCAACAATAATTTATGGATATGAAATGTTACTTGGGCAAGCTGCACTAGCCTTTAAGATATGGCATGGAATTGAAGCACCTTATGAAACAATGAAAAAATCAATCTTAGGGATGTTCTGATGGCTCAAGCTCAAGCAACATTACATGGGGCAATTTCAATAGTAAATGCAGTAGCAACAGGAAAGGGGGCAACCCTTGGGGTATCATTAAAAACAAGTGCGTTACTTGAGACATCGCCAGGAAATGGTGTTTTTATTGAATCAAGAAATAAGGCAATTAGTTCACGTTTAATTAACAAGGTAATTCAAAAAGTTATTCCAAAAAATGATCTTGAAAATACAAAGATTCAGATTTCATTGCAGTCAGAAATTCCAACTGGATATGGATTGAAAAGTTCAAGCGCAATCTCCTCTGCAGTTGCATTAGCATGTGCAAAATTATTTAGGCCAAAATGGAATGACTCACAAATTCTACTTGCAGGTGTCGATGCATCAATTGAAAGCAAAGTCAGCATCACAGGAGCTTACGACGATGCTTGTGGTTGTTATTATGGAGGATTTGCAGTGACAGAGAATTACAAAAGAAAGATAGTAAAATTAGAAAAATGTCCAAGAAATTTAGTGGCTGTAATTTTCATTCCAAGATCCAGAAAGCGGGGGAATGTGAAAAATCTAAAGAATCTTAGTCCAATTTTTGAACAAGCGTGGAATCTTGCTAGAAATTCTGATTATTGGAATGCGATGATACTAAACGGAATGGCAACTTCGACTATCCTTAACTCGGATCCTAAACTTATTTCTGATTTAATCGAGAACGGTGCGCTTGGCGCATCAGTATCAGGAAATGGTCCAGCAATTGCAGCCATTTCAAAAAAAGAAAATATAGCAAATATAAAGAAGGTTTTTTCAAACCTTGCCGGAACAACAATAGTTTCTGAGATCAATAACAAAAAGGCGGAAGTTTATGAGCTGTAAGATAGAAAAAACAAAACTCTATGGGAAAATCGTTTGCCCCCCAAACAAAAGCTATACCCACAGAGCAATTATGTTAGCATCCCTGGCTGGAGGAAAAAGCATTATCAAAAATGTTCTTCGCGCTAGTGACACAAACGCAACAATTGAAGCATGTAAAAGATTTGGTGCACAGATTAAAGAAACTGGAGATAATCTAACTATAGAAGGAATAAAGGAGTTCAAAAACCAGAACACCGTAATTGATGCGAAGAATTCTGGAACGACAATTAGAATTGCAGCTGCAATAGCATCCTTGTCTGCAGGAAAAACTGTTCTTTCAGGAGATGAAAGCCTCAGAAAAAGACCAATGCAGCCATTACTTGATGCTTTAGAATCCATTGGTGCAAAGTGCTCCTCAACTGATGGAAAACCTCCCATTACAGTCTCTGGCACTGTAAAGGGAGGAGAAGTAAACATTCCAGGAAATATTTCAAGTCAATTCGTCACAGCGCTTATGATAATTGCACCAATGACGGAAAAAGGGCTAGTTTTGAATATTAAAGAAGATTTGGTATCAAAGCCATATCTTGATGCCACTATTAACATAATGGAAAAATTTAGTGCTAAAGTGAATACCATCACACCATACAAAAAATATCAAATAGCCCCACAAGATTACAAACCAACCGAAGTGACAATCCCTACTGATTTTTCTAGCCTTGCTCTATTACTTTCTGCAGCTGTGTTACTTGGAGACAAAGTAACATGTGAAATGATGAAAGGCGATTTACCTCAGGGAGATGAAAAGATAATAGATATTTTAGAAGATTTGGGAGTAGTTGTTACTTTGAGTAAAAATACTATTACTGTAAAATCTCCAGAACTACTAGAAGGTGGCAAATTTGATCTTATTGATACACCAGATCTTCTTCCTCCTCTTGCAATTTTAGTACTCAAATCCTCAAAACCTATTGAACTTTTCAATGTGAAACATGCAAGATACAAGGAAACAGATAGAATTGCTATTCTTGGAAGAGAGCTGCAAAAGTTAGGAGTGAAGGTAAAAGAAAAAGAAGATGGATTAATACTAGAAGCTCCCGATAACCCAAAGGGAGCAGAATTGAATTCTGAAAATGATCATCGATTGTTTATGGCGTTTTGTATTGCAGGAATGTTTGTAGGAGATTGTACAGTTACAAATCCGGAATCAGTAGCAATATCTTATCCCAATTTCATTTCTGACATGAATAAAGTGGGCGGAAAGATAAAATCTAATCTATAAGGATTATAAGCATCACTTTGGTAATCTCCGTTATTGCCCGGAAGTTCTATTGGTCAAAGATTAGTACTCACAAGTTTTGGTGAAAGTCATGGAAAATGTGTAGGAGCAGTGCTAGATGGATGTCCTGCAGGATTGGAGCTTGAAGAAAAAGATATTCAAAAGATGCTTGATTACAGAAGGCCAGGACAGTCGCAAGTTTCTACGCAAAGAAAGGAAGAAGACAAAGTAGAGATACTCTCTGGAGTGTTTAGGGGTTACACCACAGGAGCACCTATTGCAATGATCATCTGGAACAAAGACCAGGACTCAAGAGCTTACGAAAATTTTACAACTAAAATGAGACCAGGACATTCTGATTATCCTGCTCTAGTCAAATACAAAAAATTCAATGATTATCGCGGGGGAGGTAGATTCTCAGGCAGATTAACTGCTACCCATGTACTTGGGGGAGCAATTGCCAGAAAGCTGCTAAAGGTAACCTTGGGGATAGACACCAATGCGTACACCTTACAAATTGGTAAAATCAAGATAAAAAATCAACCCACATCAAAGATGATGAAATCAATTTATGCAAATGAAGTTAGATGTCCTGATGAAAATTCTGCAAAACTTATGAAAAAGGCTATTCTTGACGCAAAAAAGAATGGGGACTCACTTGGGGGAATAATTGAATCGGTGACTACAAATTTACCAGTTGGCCTTGGTGATCCAATTTTTAGTTCATTAGAATCAGACCTTGCAAAGGCGCTTTACTCAATTCCATCTGTAAAGGGAGTAGAATTTGGTTCTGGTTTTGCAGGTTCCGAAAGTTTTGGTTCTAAAAATAACGATCTGTATACCATAAAGAAAGGCAAAATCGTTACAAAAACCAATAATTCAGGAGGGATATTAGGAGGTTTATCAAATGGGATGCCTATTGTCCTACGGGTTGCTTTTAAACCAGCCTCATCAATATCAAAAAAACAAAGCACTATAGATATTAAAACAAAAAAACCAACATCATTGAAAATTGTGGGAAGACATGATCCCTGTGTTGTACCACGTGCTCCACCAGTAGTAGATGCTTTTGTATCATTGGTGTTAGCAGATCATGCCTTATTGAGTGGATTCATAAAACCTGTTCTTTAGTGCCATGTCAGATATAGATAATCTCCGAGATAAAATCGATGAGATCACACTTGAAATGATTAATTTGTTAAAGAAAAGAACAGAAATTGTAAAACAAATTGGAACAATAAAAAAAGATCTTGGTTTGAGTGTCACAGATGAAAAAAGAGAAGAAAACCTTCGCTCAAAAGTTATTTCCTTATGCGCAGAAATTGATATTGATGAAGGAATTGGTACTAGATTTCTTAATTTTTTATTAAATGAATCAATCAAAGTACAAACAACAAACAAACAAACACATCTTTCAATTTTTTTAAAAGCAAAATCTCTTGAACAGCAGGGAAAAAAAATTATTCACATGGAAGTAGGTGAACCAGATTTTCTTCCACCAAAAATTGTCAAGGATGCATTAGAAGAAGTCTTTGACAAGGGATTTGTAAAATATGGACAAGTAAAAGGAATGCCAGAATTTCGATCAGCTCTTGCAAAAAAAACTAGTGAACAATACGGTATTGATTCAAAACAAGAAAACATTATCGTGTGTCCTGGAGCAAGATACGCAGTGTACTTGGCGATTACAACCCTTCTTAATCCAGGAGATGAGATAATTGTATTTGAACCAGCCTGGCCTGCCTACAAAGATTGTGCAGTAAATGCAGGAATCAAAGTAAGAACAATTAAAACTACACTTGAAAACAGTTGGGAACCATCAATAGACCAAATCAAAGAAGCAATAAACTCCAATACCAAAATGATTGTCCTAAACTATCCCAATAATCCCACAGGAAAAATATTGCCAAAAAAAATTCAAGATCAAATATTGGAGATTGTAAAAAAGCATAATCTCTATGTGTTAAGCGATGAAATATACGCACAGTATTCTTATGGTGATTGGAAAAGTGTACTCAAATATAATTACGAAAAATCCATAGTTACTCAATCCTTTTCAAAATCACATGCAATGACTGGATTTAGGATTGGCTACGCTATAGCAAATCCAAAAATTATTGAAAAAATGGCAAAACTTCAAGCGATTTGCCTAACTAATGTATCTGAACCTATTCAATATGTAGCCTTAAGAGCCCTAGAAGCAGATACAACCAACAATTCTAATATCGTAAAATCTAGACTAGATATTGTGATTCAAAAAGCTAACGAGATAAAACTTGATTTTATCAAGCCAGATGGAGCAATGTATCTTTTTGCAAGAGTAAAAAAAGAGGGCTTTGATGGAGTTGAATTTTCAAATAAATTATTAGATCATGGGCTTGCCGTTGCTCCAGGGGAGGGTTTTGGTGATTTCAAAGATTTCATTAGAATTTCTGCATGTCAAGATGAAAAAAAATTAGTTGAAGGAATGAACATACTTGGTGATGTTCTAAAGGAAAGAAAATGAAAAAAATAATTGCAATAATTGGCGCAGGAGGTAAAATGGGAGAATGGTTTGCAAATTATTTTCTTGAAAATGATTTTGAGGTAATTGGGTATGATTCAGAAAATGAAATAAAAACAAAATCAGTAATCAAAGCAAATTCTCTTGTTGCGGGAGTTTTAAAGGCTGAATATGTACTACTTTGTACTCCTACTAGGAGAACTCCAGAAATTATTCGCCTTATTGCTAAAGAAATGAAAAGAGGATCATATCTTATTGAAATTTCTTCACAAAAATCCAAGACAGCTGTTGCACTTGCTAAAATGCCATCAAAAGTAAATCCAATTTGTATTCACCCCATGTTTGGTCCAGGAATAAAAAAAATTCATGGACAACATATTATCTCGATTCCTATAAAAGATGCAAAAAAGGAATTGTCTGTTGCTAAATCACTTTTTCCAGATGCCAATTTTGTTACAATTGATGCAATAGAACACGATAAAAAAATTGCAGTTATTCTAGGATTGACTCACCTCATCAACCTTGCATTTGCAAACATATTGGCTAAAGATGACAAGATTTCACTTACCGAAAAAATGTCTGGCACTACCTTCAAAGCTCAGAAAATTCTAACTGAGAGCATTATGACAGAGTCACCAGAATTAATTGAAACCATTATTTCAAATCCAGAGATTAGAAGAGTCGCTGAAGAATTTTGGAAAGATATTGGCCGATTATTAACTTCAGTTCAGGAAGGCAAATCCGAAGAGATTCTAACATATATTAGATCTACCCAAGAAAGATTGGGAAAAAATTCCGACCTCGAAGGAGCATATAAAAAGTTAACAACGATGGTAAACTCTATTGAAAAGAAATAATGACGCGTGCAACAAAAATCATTACTTGTTTTCTTAGAAATGGAGATAAAATCTTAATTTTAAAAAGAAGTGAAAAAGTCAAAAGTATGAAAGGCTTGTGGGCAGGAATAAGTGGAATTATAGAAAAAAATGAATCTCCTCTTTCAAGAGCAAAAATTGAGATATTTGAAGAACTTGGGATAAATCATGAACAGATAGAATTGGTAAAGGAAGCTGAGGAAATGAGAATATTGTCACCGCAATATGAAGACCATGAATGGGAGATCTATCCTTTTTTGTTTAATGTAGAAAATCCCAAGATTAAGCTGAATTGGGAAAATTCTGAATACAAATGGATAAAGGCAGAAGAGATTTCACATTTTGAAACAGTTCCTAGTTTAGAAAAAGTTTTATTCAATCTGTTGTAGTTTGCCGTTTTCTTTTTCATATTTTCTTTGTTGAGGTAGCATCACGTATACGCAAGCACCACCACACATTGTACAAGGTACATTGTTACCTGGCCTTTGACCAGTTCTGCCATGGATACGTGCAGCTTCTTCAGGGTCAATTGATAACGCTATTTGTTTTTCCCAATCAAGAGTACGTCTAGCTTCGGTCATTTTCATATCCCATTTGATTGCTTTTTCCCTCAACTTTACCAAATCACCTGCATGTGCGGCAATTCTATAAGCAATAAGGCCTGCTTTTACCTCCTCTGCATTTGGTAAAGCAAGATGTTCAGAAGGGGTCAAATAACACAACAAGTCAACGCCTTCACTAGCTGAAACTGCAGCTCCTATTGCACTTGCTATATGATCATGTCCAGAAGCTACATCTGTTACAAGAGGTCCTAATACGTAATAGGGAACATCTCCAATTAACGATTTTGCCAATCTGACATTTGCTGCAACCTCATTTAGTGGAACATGTCCAGGCCCTTCTACCATTACTTGAACATCTTTTTCATGTGCACGTTTTGTTAAACGTGCTATGTTAATCATTTCTTGAACTTGTAATTCATCATGTGAATCAAGAATAGAACCTGGTCTCAAGGCATCACCTAAACTAAATGTCACATCATATTTTCGTGCAAGTTCAATTAGATAATCATAATGAGTGATGTAGGGATTTTCTTTATCATACTTTAGCATCCAAGCTGCAGTAATGGTTCCACCTTTACTTACAATCCCACCATATCTTTCAACCTTAAGTATTCTCTTAGCAATTTCCTTTGTAATTCCAGAATGAATTGTTGTATAGTCTACTCCATCTTTGGCATTATTTTCAAAGGCATTTAGAAAATCATCTTCAGTTAAATTCATTGGATTTTTGTGCTTTTCAACACCATGATTGTAAGCTTCATAGATTGGTACAGTACCAAATGTAATTGGAGCGACTTTTAATAATTCCCTGCGTATCATCCCCACATCTCCTCCATCACTAAGATCCATTATCGTATCAGCATGATATTTTACAGCAATCTTGGCTTTTTCAATCTCTTCTTGAAGATTGACTTTCAAAGTTGAGGTTCCAATGTTTACATTAACTTTTGTTTTCATGCCTTTACCTATCCCAACGTTGTGAATTTTTTGCGGTCTTGTGTTATTGCTAGGAATAATGATTGAACCACTTGCAATTTTAGGTATTAACCAGTCTAAGGTCACATCCTCGTCTTTTGCGACAAGTTTCATTTCATCAGTAGCAACACCTCTTCGTGCCGCATTCATTTGTGTGCCCAACATAGTATGTACATTTTTACTAGATTTAAACAGTAGTCCTTTAGGAGAACTGAAATGAACTTACTTTCTATTGCAGGCTCTGATCCATCTTCGGGTGCTGGAATACAAAGTGATATCAAAACTTTCACATCATTAGGATCATATGCATTAACTGTAATTACATCGATAACAAGCCAAAACACTACAAAATTTGGTAAGATAGAACCAATTTCTTCAAAAATGATTAAAAACCAAATTGATTCCATTTTTTCTGATTTTAAGGTTGATGCCATCAAGATAGGAATGGTTTACAATTCCTCTACTATTCGAGCAATTTTCTTGAAACTATCAAAGACTAGTATCCCAATAATTCTTGATCCTATAATAAAATCTACAACTGGAGGGAGATTAATAAAAAAAGATGCTATTGAGGATTACAAGAAATATCTTATTCCCATTGCTCATGCAATTACACCAAATGTTTCAGAAGCATCAACTCTTGCTGGAATTACTATAAAAAATAAACAGGACTTGATTAGATGTGCAATCAAAATACAAGATCTAGGAGTAAAGAATGTCGTCATTACCGGAATTCCTTTTAAAAAAGGTGAAATTTCAGATTTTGTTTTGGAAGACTCGAAGCAATATTTCATTTCAGGAAAGAAATTAGAGCAAGTTAATCACGGAAGTGGATGTAATTTTTCTTCGGCATTAACTGTAGCAATTGCTAGCGGCAAGAATCTTCGCAATGCAGTAAAGTTTGCAAAAAAGTTTACGTACAATTCAATTAAGAATTCAAAAAAAATAGGAAAAGGCATACCAGTTACTCATTCTACGCGTAAAGCCGATACTAACAAGAAAATTCTAGAGGATGCTATTCATGATTTTCAAAATTTTAAGAAAATTTATTCAATCATACCTGAATGCCAGACTAATTTTGTCTACGCTAAAGAAAAAATAAAATCTACTAAAGACATCCTTGGAGTCTCAGGAAGAATTGTAAAAGCTGGCAAAGATGTTGTTGTAGCAGGAAGTTTAGAATATGGAGGATCAAAACACGTTGCTTCTGCATTGTTGGAAATTGCTAAAAAGTTTCCACAAATGAGATCTGCTGTAAATGTAAAGTATGATCCAAATTTAATAAATACAGGTCGTAAAAATGGTCTGATAGTAAAAAGCTACGATAGATCTAAAGAACCACCTAATGTAAAAAGAAAAGAAAACGAATCAATTTCCTGGGGAATAAAACAAGCAATTAAAAATTCGAATATTCCTCCAGATATAATATTTCATAAAGGTGACTTTGGAAAAGAGCCAATGATTTTGATTTTTGGTAGAGATCCAAGTGAAGTAGTTGAAAAGGTTTCGAAAATTTTGTAAGTCAAGTTTGATTGTAGTGTATTAGAAATCTATATCCTAACATAAATAGTCATTATTTCAAATACAAACTCGTGAAAGCTGTAATATTAGCAGGTGGTCTAGGTACTAGATTACAACCATATACAACATTTGTTCCAAAACCAATGCTTCCTCTAGGAGAAAAACCACTGCTAGAACATCTTATTGAATGGTTAAGAAAAAACGGTATCAAAAATACAGTTTTGTGTGTAAGTTATCTTAGAAAAACTATCGAGGATTATTTTGAGAATGGCGCAAGATTTGGGATGGATATAGAATATGCAGTAGCAAGCAAGCCTCTTGCAACTGCAGGACAGTTAAAAACTGCAGAGCAATTAATTGATGATTCATTTGTTTGTGTTTATGGAGATTCAATTTTTGATTTTAATTTAAGAGAAATGATCAATCAGCATAATAAAAAAAAATCTTTTATCACTATGAGCCTTTACGAGTACAAAACCAGACTCAACTATGGAGTGATTGAAACCTCAAAGAATGGTAGAGTCACAGGGTGGAATGAAAAACCCGAGATTAAGGCTAACATCAATATTGGTTGTTATGTGATGGAGCCCCAAGTTTTTGACCTGATTCCCAGTAACAAGCCGTATGGAATGGATGATGTTATCAAAAAAGCCATCGCCAGAAAAAAACCAGTTAATAGTTTCCTAACGAAAAAGGGATTCATGGACGTGGGGGATAAAGCATCCTATAAGAAGGCCTATCAACAATTTCTTGAAAAATTAGGCAATATTTGATGGCTAGAAATGGTTGACATAACAATAAGAGAATTAGAAGAAAAAGACCTCTTCAATGGCTTTTTACAATCAATGGATTCCCTTAAACCAGCAAGCAATATTGACAAAGAAAAAGCAATTGAAATTTACAACAAAATTAAATCCAATCCAAATCATTTAGTGTACGTTGCAATTTTAGGTGAGAGAGTTGTTGGCTCGACAACTATGTTAATTGAACCAAAATTTATCCATGATGGTGGAAATGTATCTCATATTGAAGATGTGGTAGTATCAAAAGAATATCAAGGAAAGGGTATTGGTGAAATGCTAGTTCAATCATTACTAGATCTCGCTAAAGATAATAATTGTTATAAAACAATTTTAGATTGTTCTGATGAAGTAAAACCATTTTATGAAAAGATTGGTTTCAAAAGACATTCAAATGGTATGCGTTACGACCATTTTTAGAGATATTCTTTTTTCGGTTTCGGTTTTTTTATTCTAAACAATATCACACCGAAAATTATTACAGGAATTGAGACGCCCATAAAGAGAGGCGGAGTAATAATTACAGTTCCAATCAAGTAATCTTGGTCAATACTATCAATGAGGGATTGAGCTATCATCATACCAACAAAAAGTATCACTCCACTTGCAATTATCATTAGACCTATTGGTTTTGAACCATATCTTTTTGACATAATAAAAGTAGTTCCAGCTAGCACGCAAGCTGGTGCAACACCGATGGAAATAAATTGTAAAATTTTTGGCTCTGGTTCAATCTCTCTTGGTGGCTGTATCATGAAATCATAAAGAGTAATAATTTCTCCAACAAACATAATGAACAAACCAAGACTTGCTGCAGCTATGTATTTTTCAATTCCCATACAACTTGAAACTTTATAGAAGATAATTAAACTATGCAGGGGGTCTATACTATACCCACTAGTTTAGCCAGTTCTTTTCGGCATGAAGCACCAAGTTTTTCAGCTGCTTGTTCAGGAGAGATTTTATTCAAAAATACTCCATAACCACGCTCTAGTCCAGACCAGGGGGCAGTAATTGGGTACACCTCAATATGCCAATGAATTTGTCTGCTATTCTTTTTTTCAGGTGACAGGTGAAATACGAAATTATAAGACAAATCGGTGATGCTATTTGTTAATCCACCTAGGGTTGCTCGTAAAATCAAAGAAAGATCGTTTATTTCTTTTTGAGTTATTTTTGAAAAGCTGGTTGTATGTTTTTTGGGACAAATCCAAAATTCGTATGGATGTGATGGGGCCCAAGGACAAAAGGCAATGAATCCCTCACTTTGTAAAATTTGTCTTGGTCCTCCAGTTTCAGCTGTTACAGTTTGACATAATGCACAAACGCCTTTTTCATTCAAAATCCTATGTGTGGCCTCTGCTTCAGCTTCAATTACTGGTGGGATGGTAGAAAATGTCACCACATGCAGGTGAGGATGAGAAATCTCGGCACCTGCTTCCTTGCCATGATTTGCATAAATCGAAACATAGGTCACCCCTTTCTGTGTGTATAACCATCTCAACCTGTCTTGAATAACTACAAGTATGTTTGACCACTGTTCAACATCAATTGTTGCAAAAGAGTCATTTTGGTTTGGAGAAGCAACTACGATATAATGATAGCCATAAGCAGGTTCACTGTAGTGAGGTTTATCGCTATAGGTATTTTCTGTCGTGATTGATACGGCTGGATTTTTGCTTTCAAAAACCCTTATTGTCCAACCTTTAACATAACTATCTTCACTATCTTGAAGTCTTTGTAACATACCATCTCTTGCTACCAGAGAAAGAACTGAAGGGTTTGTCATAGCTTCATTTCCAGGTGAATAAGGCGATTTTTTACTATCGATAACTTTACCATTACCTGAAGATATGATCATAAATCGCTCAAGAATAGAATCTTTGCGCATCTCTCCCATAACAAATAGAGAAAAAATTTACGTGTTAAAAGCTTTCTATGGATCGATATTTTTAGATAAATTGGTCAAAGTGATTGCAAGATTTAAAGTAACCATAATAATTGCAGAAGAAAGGAGCTGATAAGCATCACAGAAAATTCTGATGTGCACATGGTTTATGTCTTATTAGATGGAGTAGGAGATCTTCCACATCCAGATCTCAAAGGAAAGACTCCTTTAGATTCTGCTGTTACTCCAAATCTTGATAAATTAACAAAAAATGGTGCAATGGGGGAAGTTATTTCAGTGGGTAAGGGAATTGCTCCTGAATCTGACATTGCTGTTTTCAACATGCTAGGTTACAAATTTCAGCATGATGACTATGTTGGAAGAGGTGTTATTGAAGCAATAGGCGTAGGAACTGATTTTAAAGATGGGGATTTGGCGTTAAGAGGAAACTTTGCGACATTAAATGATGATGGAGTCATCATAGACAGAAGAGCAGGTAGAAGGATTGAGCGAGAAGATGCACTAGAAATTGCAAAAGAAATTGAACAACATACTAGATTTTCTATTCCCAATACTTCCGTAGTAGTAGCGCCAACAATTGGACATAGGGTCACAGTCAGGATTAGATGTGATGGACAGCCTCTCTCATCTGATATTACCAATTCAGATCCTGCATATTCCAGAATCGCAGGTATGGGTATAGCAAAAGCTGTTACTGATTATATGAAAATCGAAAAATGCCTTCCCTTAAATGAGTCATCTAGCTCTAACCTTACTGCCAAATTAGTTAATGAATTTACTGAACAGTCACTTAGCATAATGAAACGAAGTGAAGTTAACCATAGAAGAAACAAAAATGGCAAGAAGCTTCTAAACAGCATACTATTACGTGATGCTGGAAATAGATACCCGATAGTAAAACCGATAAATGAGTTGTATTCGATGAATTTTTCATGTATTGTTGATATGCCAGTTGAATTGGGCATCTCAGAAGTTCTAAAAATGAAAGCCTATAGTGCCGGAGGCATGACTGATTATGAGGAAAAAGCAAGAGTTGCAACAAAAGCAATGGAAACGCAAAATGCCATTTACGTTCATTTGAAAGGACCTGATGAATTTGGCCATGATGGCGATGCCATTGGAAAAATGAAAAACATTGAAGAGATTGACAGAAGATTCTTTGGAACTTTACTTGACAATATTGATACCAAGAAGGTATCGGTGATGATTTCTTCAGATCATTCTACCCCATGTATTAACAAGGGTCATAGTGATGATCCTGTACCTCTTCTTGTCTCAGGGGATTCAATTAAAAAAGATAACACTGTAAGGTTTACCGAAGTTGAATCCAAAAAGGGAAAAATAGGACTACTAGAAGGATCACAGGTAGTAAAAACAGGACTTGAACTAATTAAATCACAAATGTAGCAACTTGTCCGGAATTTTTCATTTCAGCTATCTTATTTTTTAAACTATCAACATCAATGTTGTAATAATTTCCTGTAGCATTTGATAGCTTCTTTAATGCACGTCCTAGAATTGAAATGCAAATTTGGTTTTCGTTTTTCTGATAATGAACTAGTGCAGCAGCAACTAGAATAATTCCTTGAACAAGGTCTCTTTCTCCCTCATAGCAGTTTTTCCAAACGCTTTCAAGAATCTCATGACACTCCCAGAACCTTTCATTATTAAAATAAAAAATTCCCTCATTGATAGAGTCTTCTTTAGGTTTTTTTTCTTCTACAACGTGTTTGGCGTGATCAAGTTCTCCTAAGATCTTCAGTTTTCGTACAAGTTCGTCTAATTTTTCTTTTTTAATTGATATATCAAATTCTAGATACTTTCTTGAAACTCTAGCATCTCTTATAGTAGCATCCATTCCTGAACAAATATCACGTGCCTGATGAAGAAGATCTGAAGCATTTTTTGGAATAAAACTTTCATTTTTTAGATGAAGCATAAAGCGGTCCATAAAGTGAAATTGTTTCATTTTCTTAAATTTCTTCGTAATTTTCAATTAAATTTATATGAACTATAGCAAGGATTTGGGTACATGTCAATGATTGAAACTGTAAATGATGTAAATAATTCATTTCTATCTAGAAGAGAGATTACTTGTACTTTTGCCGGTATTGGTGGTAAATTGAAAAAACTTGATGCTGTAGATATGGTAAAAAAACAATTCAAGCTTGATGGGAAGATAGTCATTCCAATTAACATGAAAAATCAGACTGGGAGACCCTCAATTACTGGAACATTTTATGTATATGATGATGAAAACCTTGCAAAACGTCAAATCAATCCTGTAATTTTCAAGCGATTAGAAAAAGCCAAGGCTGAAAAGGAAAAACTTGAAGCTCCAGCGGTAGAAGAAAAACCGGCTGAGACAAAAGAAGCTCCAGAGTCAAAACCTCTTGAGAAAAAAAAGGAATCAAAACATGCTGAGGAGAAAAGCTAAGAATGGCAGGTAAGAAGGGTTCCAGTCCAAATGTTTACAAATATTATAAAGTTGATGGCGATAAAGCATCAAAAACCCATAAAGTTTGTTCTCGATGTGGAAAAGGTGTTTTTATGTCAGAACATAAAAATCGACGAACGTGTGGAAAATGTGGCCTTACAGAATATGTACAATAGTTAAAAATATTTTTTCTTACGAATTTTAGTATTTTTTTCTTCTAATTCTTTCATCTTTCTTATAAGAATTGGATCAAGTTTAATTTTTGCTAATGCTTCTGTTGATAATTTAATTATGTTAGTATCCATAGTGATGTTAGTTGATGGAAGATTTTTTTTAATCCAAAACTTTACAGTCTTGTCTTCTAGTTTGTAATCTTTAAAACCCGCTGGAAATTTTTTCGTAATATGCAAAAGTAGCGTTTTATCATTAAAAACTACTCTTGGTTCAAAAAGTCTAGTGCTATCCGCATAAACATTTTCAAATAAATTTCCCGATATTTCATCGGAAAGCAATTCCATTTTAGATACCTTCTTTATCAAATCCAGGTAGTGGAGAAATTCATGTGCCAAAATCGCATGAATTGTACCTTTCAAACCATATGCGACAAGAGGAGCAGAGATCTGTATTACAACTTGTAGTTGATTTTCAAAAATAAGTGGAATGGTTCGTGCAAAAAGTATTCCGTAATCATATGAACTAGATGAAGAAATAACTAATGAGGGGTCTACATAAGCAATTGGATAATTGATGCCTGAGGCGCTCTCAATCCTATCTATGCCTGAAACAACTAACGGGAATCGTTTTATGACTAAATCAAATACATCATCAGGTAAGATTCCTTTTAGATGTGCCTCCTTAACTTTTATCAACGGATCCAATGAACAAAGTCGAAAACTAGCTGAATCAAATATAATCTAAGCTATGACGATTTCTTAGTAACTCTTTTGTTAGTACTCTATTTGTTTATGTTATCCTTCAATTCCGAAGTGGGGGGAAACTACAGTTTGAGGCAGGCTAGTAATGTACCCTCACTTCAAAGGCACCCTATAGAATAATAGAAGAAAATGATTGTGATAATAGATTAGTACTAATTTAGAAATTTATCAAATCAATTTTATGGAAATCAAATTCCTTACATTCACATTTGTGTCCAATCAGTTCAGCAATATTAGGCTGAATGTTGTTACCTTCTACGAATCGCTTTATAGGAAGACCTCCGTCAGCAGTAATCCAAAGTAAAAAGGATTTTGGGGAAGATTTTTTGAATTTAACGCTGTAAATAGATTTTTGATTTCGTTTGTTAGGTTTTTCATAAATCACTATTGGAGTTTTTATGAGGCTTTTAAGAGAAGTAAGATCTTTTGAGTTTAATTTCTTTTCAGTAAAGATTGATAATTCGATTGTTGATTTAAAATGGATTGGCTCTTTAGGAATTTTAGAAATTATTTTAAGATTATGAATTTCTATTTCATCTTCAGCAAATTTTTTTTCTAGGCTGGCTTTTCTTTTTTTTGGATTTAATAGCTTGGCAAAAAAAGGTCGCCCGTTACCTAAAACAAGACTGTTTTTATCTTCACCACCAATCCAGGTAATTTTTGTCTGAGTTCCATTAAATTTTTCAAATAGAAGTTTGGAAATTTTTCCTTCAATACTTGTAAATTTGGAAATTCCATGATAATTACACTCAAGGCAGCCTCTTCCTTTACAATTTGTGCAAGGAATTTGTTTCTGAGGCATTCCACGTATTTTTTTTATATATCTTCCAGATAGGATCAAAGTTCTTGCTTGTAGTTCACATGAATCATTTTTGAAATTAAATGTAAAAGTCAGATCTGGGCAAAGAAAGTCAACCTTTGTTTTAGTTTTCTTTGCAAATTTTTTTGCCAATTGTTGAGTTATTGCAGTTTTTACACTGTCAATTCCCTGCAGCTTAAATTTTGATCTAATAACATCGTCTCTATCGGTTACTGATGGTCTTAAAATTGCCCCAATTACAAATGTGGAAAATTCGTAGTCTGAGGATTTTTCTAGTATTCTATTAATGATTGTCTTTAGGTTTGAAAGAATATCCTTACAAATGTAACAATTTTTTGTTGACTTGTAATGCAGCAGGTTTTTAATTTTTTTCCCTAGTAATTGATGGGATGACAGCCCCATTTTTTTTGCAAATAATCTACCTGCGCAATAATCACAAAGAACATACTCGTTAAGAATTTTTTTTGCTTGTAATAGATATTGATCAAGATTTTTATTAGTAATTTTGGCCTTTTGTTGTGAATACATTATGATTACTATTTGAAATTACTATAGTAAAAGTTCTATCCTAAGCCCATTCTTCGAAGCGCCCCTTGCATCTGTCTGCCTTTAGAGGCTTTCATCATATTTTTTGAGTTATTATAATTTTTTACAAGTTCTTTGACTTCATGCTCTGGCCATCCAGAACCTCTTGCTATTCTTTTAATTCGTGATGCGTTAAGAAGATCAGGATCTGCTTTTTCTTCCTTGTTCATGCTTTGAATAATGTAACGCCATTTTTCCATTCTTCCTTCAACTTGATCAAGTTGATCTTCTTTAACCATTCCCGAAAAGCCTGGCATACTATCCAATAATCCTTTGAGTGAACCTACTTTGGTTACTTCTTCTAGTTGATAGTAAAAATCATCCATGTTCATTTTTCCACTTGATATACGCTTTAGACGTACATCATCAGCTTCGCTCTCAAGTCTTTTGGCTAAATCTAAAAGAGCTTGTAAATCGCCCATACCAAGAAGTCTTCCCACGAATCTAGTTGGAGAAAATTTTTCTAGGTCATCAATTCGTTCGCCAGTACCAATGTACATTATTTGAGCACCAGTTGCTGCAGATGCAGCTATTGCACCACCTCCTTTTGCAGAACTATCAAGTTTTGTAATAACAATTCCGCCTACTGGGACTATTTTGTGAAATGCCTCTGCCTGAGAATAACACTGCTGACCAATAGTTCCATCTATTACCAATAAGGCCAAATCAGGTTCGGCAACTTTGTTAATCTGAGTCATTTCATCTAAGAGATCTTTTTCTTCTTTGTGTCTGCCTGCGGTATCAATTAGAACAATGTCTAGATTGGAATTTTCAAAATGCTTGAGTCCATTTTTTACTATTAGAGGAGAATCTTTTGTTTTTTCTTCTCCATAAACTTCGATATTTTCCTTCTCACAGTTTGTCTTAAGTTGAACCAATGCTCCAGGCCTGTATGTATCTGCACCTATGACACCCACTTTGTAGCCCTGTTTTGTTAAAAATTTTGAAAGTTTCCCTGTGACTGTTGTCTTGCCGCTACCCTGTATTCCAAGCATTAGTACCTTGTTTAACTTACCAGGTTTGAAAGAAAATTCAGTTTCGTTTCCTAGTAGTTTAGCTAGTTCATCATATAGAATTTTTACAATGTGATCTTTTCGAGAAAGTCCTGGTGGAGGAGTTTCTTTAAGCGATCTCTCCTCAAGATTTTTTGTTATTTCTAATACTAATTTTACATTCACATCAGATTGTAAGAGGGCACGTTGTACATCTTTAGATAATTCTTTTATTAGTTCCTCGTCAATGCCAGAAGAATTTACAATTTTTTTTATGGCTGCACGAAGATTAGTTTTTAGATTATCTAGCATGATAATCTAATTTTGCATCCAGTATTTCAAATCTTCCTCGATATCCATCCCAAACCTTCTTGAATTTTTCAATTTTTAGGGGGAAGGTGAAAAGCGGACAATCAACAACTAAAGTTTCTGCTTCTCCACCTTCAAAGGTTAAGTTAAAACCATGTTTACTTGCCAGGTTTTCAAGTTTTAAAAGATTAGATTGATTAATTTCTTTTCCTAACCAAGATTCATCTAGTCCAGAAGATGTTACACTTACAATAATGAAACGAAATCTAGATTCAATTAATTTGTTCATGTAATCTTTTTGGTTTTTATTCCATAGTGGAGAGATTATATCTAGTGCAAGTTTAGAACAAACTCTTGTAAAAAAATTTTTCTGAAATTCACTTAAAATTCCTCCATGAACAATACCTTCAATTCCATATTTGGTTTTTGCATCATTTAAGACGTGTTCTAATGTCTTAGCTTCTAAATCAGGATCATTTGAGTCAGATTCAATAGTTAACTGAGGGATATTCATCGATTTAGATTGCAGTTTAGTTAGTTTAATGTTGGGAAAATGTAAAAGCATGCTTTCTTCTGAAAGAGGAAGAATTGTTATCAAACATACTATTTGGTGTCCTTGAGCTTTTGCTTCATAGATAGCATAAGTACTGTCTTTTCCTCCAGAAAATAATGCAGCAAGTTTCAAGCAAATCACCTTTCTAATTTCCTGTATTTCATCTTTTGATGAGATTTACAGAAAACTTTTCGATTAGAATAACATTTGAATTGAGATTTTTTGATGAAAAGCCTTGGATGCTTCAAAACTCATAATCTACATCATTAAATCAGATGGCTTTTCCAGTAATCATCAGCATCCAAACTAGGATGTAATTTGCATTATTTTAGTGGTAAGGAGGGATTTATGGCTAAATCATAACGCAAATTTGTATTATGTAACATTATTTAGTAGAGGTTCAAATCCACGTGGACTCGACTACTTGTTTGGGAAATATTTTGGGCGCAATTTACTCAGACGAGTTTATTGATAAAGAGTAAAAATGATATCCCGCTGTCTAGGCGTGATTTTGACGCCATGTCTAACGACTTATCGAAAGTATGATTTGTTGGAGGGGTGATTTCAAAATATTTTCATACTAGTATTACCATTACTAATTATGAGATATAATGTACTTTTAGAAACAATTATGAGTTCAGATAAAGACATTAGATTCTCACTTGTCTCTGACAAGTATGGAAATGTAATAACTTGCAGACATCGTAAGGGAGAAAGTAACTTCTTGACAGAGGATGAAACAGAAGATTCACTCCATTATTCTGTTGAATCCTGGAAAATACGAAAGCAACATGCTAAAAAAATTGGCATGGGCAAGTATGCACTAGTAGAATACGAAAAGATTACCAGACTAACCATGCCCATAGATGAAGAGAACCTGCTTTTAATAACTGCTGATAATACGAAGAGTCCAATGAAAATTATTGACCACATCCTAAGCATAATCTCAAATCCAAAATTGTATAGTGATTTAGGGCAATGGGAACAGATTGTAACTATCTAACTCACTACAAACCTATTCAAATTTCAAAATGATTAAGCAAATCGAAGAACTTGAGTAGTAACTATTCTTTCCTTTTCACAGAATAAATTGGGTAGGAATACTTTAAACCAATAGAAAATCCTAGTTCTGAATGGAAATTGTAATCTGAATAAAAAAAGGAAGTAATGGCCTCACACTAAGTTTTTGATTTCTGTTGGAACGCAGACATCATGGATTCCATTATATTTCTATTCAGTGAAGCAAATGATTTTGCAGACTCATTGAATACATTGAACGCTTTTGTTGTTTCCTCAGCAACCTCTAATGCAATCTTATTTTGATCTTCGTATGCTTTGATAGCTTGTTCGGTAATGTCACGAATAGTTTTCAGAGTTGCTTCTGGTACGTCAATATTCAAACCTGTCTTTTTTGCATATTCCTGTTCTAGTGTAATAGCTGAATTAATTACGTTTTTCCATGCATCAACATAATCTTGTTGAAGAGTTGCTACTGATTGTTGATATCGGGGTGTTGATTTTTTAATCTCAGTAAAAAATTTTTCAACGTTTTGTTTGCATACTGTGAAGACATCTTTTGATTCTCCTGTAGGATTGTTCATTACTTAAGGAACAATTCATTTTAGATAAATTTGTTTCCTTTATGAAAACCTCACAGATTTTTTAATGCAAAATACTACTTGTAGTACCAGTTATTTTTTCCACATGTTTTGCCATGTTTCTGTGAATTGTTTTAGTGCCTCCAAATAACTTTTTGAGGGATCAAATCCTGGCTTTGTCCAGAACTTTTCCCATTCTTTATTAAATTGAATAATTGATTCAAGACCTGATGCTTTTAACATGTTTTGCCATTCATTTCCAAATTGTTTTATTTGATCTACACCAGATTCCATCCATGCCTTTTCCCACAATTCGGGCATGTTTTTTGGTAATTTCATATCAGGACCGAGCGTCTCCAATGCTTTGATATACATAATCATTGCTTCTTTACCTGCTTTCTGCCATAATTCGTATGCTAGTTTCCATTTTACTAATGTGGCAGTGTATTCTTTCCAGATCTTTTCAGACTGGTTAGATTTTTTATTTTGATTTGTGACGAATTTTTTGGTTTTTTTAGACAGTAAATACTATAGTACATCATCATATTAAAATGATGAATTGACTTTTCAAGTGATTTAGCGAAATTGGCTGAATTAGTCGACAGAGAAATCTTATTTCAAAAACTATGTAATATATTATCATTCAAATTTTTATTGCCTACAGGTACCTTCTAATGGTATTAAATGGAAACAAGAAGCATGTTATGGTATGTTCTAAAAAATGTTGACGTTCTGAAGTTATTTTAAACAGGTTTTCATAGATTTACAATTAAAATCTTTATCTATTTGATAAATCATATTCTAATAACATGTCATCGGTTGCAATTCAAGACTATGAAAAACTATTGAATATGATAATGGAGGCAAACAAGTACATCCGATATGCTGCAATATGCGATCATGATACAAAGATTCTTTGGCAAAGCATGAGAGATGGCGTATCAAATATTCTAAGCCATGATGAAACCAAGAGCCTCCTAAAGCGCGCCGTAGACAATTGGCAAGTTCGAGAAGGGATATCACCCAAAGTTGGAAGGGGCAGATATGCAATAGTAGGGTATGAGAAAATAAAACGAATCACCATACCACTAGACAGCAATCACTTGCTGTTTCTTAGTGTAGAAGGCTCAAAGCCCGAATACATCAAAGATATCACCAAGATCATAGAGTTTGTAGAACAGCATCCCTCTACAAAATAAATCGTCATAACCTCAAAAACTAAATACGACGCAAATTTCTAATTTTTTTAATTATCCAGATCTCAGACTGGTTAGATTTTTTATTTTGATTTGTGACGAATTTTTTGGTTTTTTTAGATAGTAATAATACTATTCATACCAATAATTTACTCTTTGTGGCTAGAAAATGAATCAGTAACGAACTATAGGATTTAGCGAAATCAAGAAAAAGTTTAGATCTCACTAAGCCAAGTCAACCTTTTACGACAAATATTTTTTTAGACGAGGACATGGTACCACCTGATAACGAAGAGATTCAGGCGTAGAACACAATGGCATGGTAGTCCAAGGCGTTCCTCAGAACTTTGGCTCCATCTCCACTTTTAGAAGACAATAGGAACATTCCGAGCATCCTCGTCTAAGGAGTATAGGTTGACATTCCTTAAAAATGTGTAATACAATGCAATCAGGATTAGTCAGTGGATTTTTTCCTCAAATTTTAAAGTGATTTAGAGAAATTGAAACTAATTTGTTATGATTTTGAGATATGGAAGCTAACAAGAGAGTCCTCAGTCATTTTCGGAACTGTACTAATCGAACACCGTTCTAAAGTCACAAGAACCCAAGATGGTGGGGAGTTAGTATTAGCTTCCGTATTTAATAGGTCTTGATCATTAATAAAACTGATCATGAATTTAGCGAAATTGGAACTGATTCGTTATGATTAAAACAATAATTCAACTAAATCAAATGTATTTGCACTATCTCCTCCAAATTCACATGGTACCACATGCACTACATCCAACCTTGAATCGCATTTACTAGCCAAGTAAATAGACCTTGAAAATTTGTTATACTAGTTGGAAGTAAACTAATTAAACATGATTTTCATCGCTCTTATAAAATTTAGAAAGAAGGCAAGAGATGTGGCTGAATTTGGGAAAAAGCTCATGCAGAATCTACCAGAAGGAGTAAAGATACTTGGTAGCTACTGGACACTTGGGCGGTTTGATGCTGTTTGGATATATGAAGCTCCAAACGAAAAGATTGCTATGCAGCTAGGAATTGAAGCAGGAGAATTAATGCAAACTCAAACTCTTGTGGCCATATCACGAGACGAAGCTTTGAAACTTTTGAAGTGATTTGCTTAAGGAAGCTTCAGCTGGCAACTATTGTCCCTTCTGTATGAAAGAGGGCTCTTTTGTAAAGTTGGAGCTAACAGAATCAATGTTACTAGTGTGCAGACGTTGTTCTCGTGCCTTTGCTGTAAAATCTAACGGCAAAAGACAACTGTATTACGGGCCTTGTTTGTGAAATTATGATTGAACTAGAAAAATTTCCTTGTTCTTGTAAAAAATGTTACTGCCTAAATGATATGTATCAACCTAGCAAAGTATGTGTTGAGTGTTCCGCTGGGAAACACGAAGGGCCAAGAAAATAATCGCCTTTAATTATATGCAATTAATTGTTCACATCAAATGTCAAGTAATCTATACACTGCTGCATTTGTAATTTAAGATGAATAAAATACTGCATCCATAACATGATGTGTGTTAAAACACACAAGCCTGCAACTAACACGGCAGAGTCAGTAAAGACTGGCAAGATAAGAGAATTCAGAGGGGTTTAGGATTGGAATAGTCCACCATCATAGATTTCCTCTTTGTCCTCTTGTCGTTTAAGCTAAAATTCTTGCCAATGGGTAATCCTAGTAAGATTATCCGAACAATCCTCTTGGGCTCAGTACCTTAGTTGGGGAAAATCGTTCCATGGGTCCACGGGGGTCCACACCTATAGCGGTGCAATTTGTGGGCTAGTTTGGAAGAAAATGAACTAAACTATCCGTGCATCTACATTGATTTTGTGAGACATGCTGTACATAGCAGGACATCGTTCCTCAGCCATTCCCAATATTTCTTGAAGTTTTTGTTTGTCTGCATTTTCACTTTCAGCCTCAATTTTAAAATTAATTCCTTCTGTAATTGGTTCATCTCCCACATCAAACGTTTTTGCAAAATTTACTTGGCATTCTGTGTTTACTTTTAATTTAGTTAATTTTACTCCCTGTTGTGCTGCAATTCCTGCAAATGTTCCAATAAAACATGATGTTATTCCAGCGACGCAATAAGCCATAGGGCCCAACCTATTTCCTTGACCACCAAGAAATGATGGAGAATCAATTTCAATTACTTCTTTTCCTTTTTCAAAACCCAATTCTGTTATGAATTGAAATCCTTGATTTGGATCTAGAATCCATTCTCCTGTAAGTTTGATTGGTTTTTTAAGAGAAGATTTGTCCTCTTTTCCTTTTTCTGCAGTCTGAGAAACCTTTTCTAAATCTACATTGTTGACAATGTTTGCCATACTTTTTCAAACCTCCTTTTAAATAAATAATTTCGTGTACTATGGCAAAACAACTAACTGGCCAACC
>Ga0209342_10000939_pt1 | contig 33272 bp, 23 predicted proteins | sample RifCSP16_2_FD_184023 | JGI IMG/M metagenome (GOLD analysis project Ga0209342, IMG submission 184023) | Soil microbial communities from Rifle, Colorado - Rifle CSP2_sed 16_2 (SPAdes) (version 2) | ecosystem: Environmental > Terrestrial > Deep subsurface > Rock core/Sediment | place: Rifle...
GATCTCGGGGGTGATGCTCGGGCTCTCGGTTCTTTCGGTCGTGCTGGCCCTCTGGCAGCACCGCCGCGCCCAGGCCCGCCTGGTGCCGGCGGCCGCCGAGGAGGTGGAGTTCTGATGCTGCAGGTCGGCATCGTGGGGATGGGCGTGATCGGGACCCACATCGCGCGCGCGATCACGGCGGGGATCCCCGGAGTGACGCTGGCCGGGGTCCACGTGCGAGATCCGGCCAAGGCCAAGGGATTCCCCGCGCTCTCCCTTCTCGATCTGATCGAGCGCTCCGACCTGGTGGTGGAGGCCGCCACCCAAGCCGCCCTTCGCGAGTTCGCCCCGGCGGTCCTCGCGGCCGGAAAACACCTCTTGGTGCTCTCGGTCGGCGGGCTCCTCGGGGTCCTGGACGAGTGGACCCGGCTGGCCGAGAAGCACGGCTGCCGGATCCTGGTTCCCTCGGGCGCCATCGCGGGTCTCGACGGCGTCAAGGGTGCTCGGGAAGGCGCGATCACCCAGGTCACCATGGAGAGCCGGAAGCCCCCCCGCGGGTTGGCCGGGGCTCCCTACATCGTGGAGAAGGGCATTGACCTCGAGGCCATCGCTGAGGAGACGCTGATCTTCGAGGGAACCGCCACCGACGCGTGCCGGGCGTTCCCCGCCAACGTGAACGTCGTCGCGGCGCTCGCCTTGGCAGGGGTCGGCGCCGAGCGGACCCGGATCAAGGTGTTCGCGGTCCCGGGCCTTGCCCGCAACACGCACCGGATCATGGTCGAAGGTGAGTTTGGCCGCCTGGCAATTCAGGTGGAGAACGTCCCCTCCGAGAACCCGCGGACGGGAAAGCTCTCCTACCTGTCGGCGATCGCCCTCCTGAGAGACCTCGGAGCCACCGTCAGGGTGGGAACCTAGCGCGGATTATTCATGAACGCACATCGGGGTGGTGGGCGGGTCCTGTCGCGGGGTGCAGCCCCGCTGGCCGCGCTCCGTCACCCGCTCGCCCGTCCGCAGCTCAGGTGAGCTGCGGACGGGCCGAGGGGGTCCCACTCCGCCCGTCCCGCGGGACCGCACCCCGCGCCACCCGCCCGGTCGCGCGCGCGCCGTTCGTGAATAGTTCGGGCTAGGGTCGGGCTACCTCCAGGAAGCGACGGCCTCGTTGAGGGTGGGATATACACCCATCCCCTCGGTCAGCCGCGTCATCTCGAAAATCCTGAGGACGTCGCCGCGCAGGGCGCAGACCCTGAGATCTCCCGCGCACTCCCGGGAGCGCTTCATGGCGCGCACCAGCTCCCCCAGGCCCGAGCTGTCGATGTAGGCGACACCGAAGAGGTCCAGCACGAGCCGCGTCTTTCCCCGGGCCAGCAGGTCCTCGAGCGTCCCCTTCAGCTGCGGCGCCGACGCGGTGTCCAGGTCCCCCGTCAGGGCCACGACCGTGACCTCGTGCGACTGTGTGACCTGGATGTCCACGATGGCTCGCCGCCTAGGAGGGGTGAGCCTCGAGGAAGCGTTCGGCCTCGAGGGCGGCCATGCAGCCGGTTCCGGCGGCGGTCACCGCCTGGCGGTAGGTGTGGTCCTGGACGTCCCCCGCGGCGAAGACGCCCGGCACCGAGGTCTGGGTCGTCCCGGGGACCACCTTGATGTACTCGTTGGGAAGGAGCTCGAGCTGTCCCCTGAAGAGCTGCGTGTTGGGCTGGTGCCCGATGGCGACGAAGAGCCCGTCCACGGGGCGCTCGCTCGGCTCGCCCGTCCTGAGGTTCTTCACGCGGACCGCCGTAACGACCCCCTTGGCGACGTCCAGGATCTCGTCCACGGCCGAGTTCCAGATGAACTCGATCTTGGGGTTCTTGAAGGCGCGCTCCTGCATGATCTTGGAGGCCCTGAGGGTGTCCCGGCGGTGGACGACCTCCACCTTGCGGCCGAGCCTAGCCAGGTAGAGCGCCTCTTCCATGGCCGAATCGCCCCCGCCCACGACCATGATGTTCTTGTCCTTGAAGAAGAAGCCGTCGCACGTCGCGCAGGTGGAGACGCCGTGGCCCATCAGCTTCTGCTCCGCGGCGAGGCCCAGCAGCTTCGCCGAGGCCCCGGTCGCGACGATCACGGACAGGGCCTCGTCGGTACGGTTCCCCGCCGTCACGCGGAACGGCCGCCGCGAGAAATCCACGGCGGTCACGTCCTCGGCGATGATCTCGGTGTCGAACCGCTCGGCCTGCTTGCGGAAGACTTCCATGAGCTCGGGGCCCATGATGCCGTCCACGAACCCCGGGTAGTTTTCCACCATGGTGGTCAGCATGAGCTGCCCGCCCCACTGCACGCCGCTGAACATGAGCGGGGACAGGTTCGCGCGCGCCGCGTAGATGGCCGCCGTGTAGCCGGCCGGCCCCGATCCGATGATGATGACTTTTCGCTGAACCGGCATGACTTTAGCCTATTAGATGCGCGGGCGGTTCGGAAGGTTCCGCGCCGGGGTCCCCGGGCGCTAGGATCCGCTCCAGCTCCGCGAGAGATTTCAACTCGTATTCGGGCTCGGGGAGCCCGGGCGGCGCCGCCTCCCCGCTCGGGTTGAGCCACGCCACGGCCATGCCCACCGCCTTTGCCCCCACGACGTCGATGTCTGCCCGGTCCCCGACGAACAGGGCGTCGGCGGGACCGATCCCCAGGCGCCGGAAGGCGGCCTCGAAGATCGCCGGCTTGGGCTTCCGCCACCCGACGTCGGCCGAAACGACCACCGCCTGGAACAGGCCGGCCACTCGCTCCCGCTCCAGGATCCCGTGGGCGGTGGGCGCGTAGTCGAAGTTGGAGACGATCCCCAGCCGGAACCGGCGCGCGAGCCGGGTGATCAGCGCCAGGTGCTCGGGGGGGAGCTCGGCCGCCTGCGCCAGGTGCCGCTTGTGGGTGCTGAGGAGGGCGTCGAGCACGTCCGCTGGGATTCGCCCCGGATCGAGATCGAGGCGGCGGAAGAGCAAGGCGAACCGCTCGGGAGCCCCGACCTCGCGGTAGTCGGTCGCGCGGACGCGCTCCGCCTCCTGCCAGCTCCAGATCAGCGCGTCGAAGAAGCGCACCAGGTCCACGCCCGGGGCGTGAGGCGCCAGGATGGGAAACAGGTGCCCCGCCGTCGAGCGGACGCTTCGGCCGTCGATCTGGACCTCCGGCAGGCGGTTCCGGTCGAAGCGGACCAGCGTGTCGAAGAGATCGAAGAGGACGGTCGAGAAGGTCATCGCGCCTGCTTGAGGCGCGAGAGCGCCAGGCGGGCGGTCGAGCGCACGGCCATGCTCGCGTCCTTGAGGACCGCGCGCAGCGCCGCCTGAGCCTCGGGGGACCCCAGCTCCCCCAGGGCCCGCGCGGCGGCGGCGCGAACCGTTTCGGGGAAGCCCTTGACGATCCCCAGGAAGCGCGCGCGGCGCTGAAGGACCTCGATGAGCGGTCCCACTGCCCGCTCATCCTTGAGCTGCCCCAGGCAGAGGCACGCCCCCTTGAGCACCTCGGGCGGCACTTCCCGTTTCAGGAGCCGGATGATCGCGTCCCCCAGCTCCGTCGCCTGGAGTCCCCGGATGCACTCGAGCGCGCCCGCCAGGGTGGCCGCCTCCCGCTCCCCGAGGGCCCGCTCGAGGAACCTGATGGCCGCGGTGCGGGGCAGGCGGGAGACGACGCCGACGAACTCGGCTCTCACCAGGACGTCGGGATGCGCAAGGAGGAAAAAGAAGTCGGGGCCCAGCTCGGGCGCCACAAGATCCAGCACGCTGACGATGCGCTGCGCGACCTCGCCTGACGTCGGAGGGTGGAGCTGGGGGACGAGGACCCGGAGCGCGGCGCCCGGGAGCGACCGGAGAATCGTCGCCGCGACCCGGCGGACCTCCGTGTCCTCCTCTCGCGTCACGATGTTCGCCACGAACGGCACGGCGCCCTCGCCGAGGGCCATCAGCACGCCCTGCGCCTGCTCCCGCCGGGCCGGATCGCTCATCTTCAACGCCGTGAGGAGCGGCTCCAAGACGCCGCCCGCGGCCATGGCCTGCACGGCGGTGGTCGCCAGGGGAAGCAGGGTTCGTTGCTCCGGGCGGCCGACCTGCCCCCGCCCGAGCGCCTCGGCCATCCCGGCGGCGCGCGCAAGGTCGCCCTCCCGGAGCATGAGCTTCAGCGCTTCGACCGCGGCGCGTACCTCCCACTGGAAGACGCGTGGGCTCGTTTCTCTCAGGAGCGCCTTTTCCAGGGGCTCCAGCGAGCGATCGCGAAGCCAGGCGAGCGTTCCGAGGTTCGCGCCCGTCAGGAGGAGGTTGAGGCCGGAGGCGGCCCGCTGGCGGGTGCCTTCCATGGGAGAGGCCAGGCCCGCCATGAGGCGATCCAAGAGGAGATTGGCCAGGTCCTTCCGGTCGGAGCCCAGCCAGGAATCCACCGCCGTCGGGATCACTTCTTCGCGAAGTTCCGGCGCCGCCGCGGGGGCGTCCAGCCAGCGCGCGACGCGCTGGTAGAGCCTGTCCTCCTCGTCGCGGGTGCCCGCCGGCCCTGCGGTCCCAGTTCCCGACCCCGCTCCACCAGGCTCTCCCCTGCCCGCCTCGCCGCCCGTCCCGCCTCCCGTGAGCGAGGCCCGGGCCGCCGTGTAGAAGCGGCTCCCCACCTGGATGGTCGTGATCCCCCGCTCCTCCAGGAGCTGCCCGAGCATCAAAGTGCTCATCGAGTCGTCCGCCCCCGGCTGGGCCAGGTGGGTGAGGAACACCTGGAGATCCGCGCCGGTCAGTCCGCGGGTGAGGGTCACGCTAATGAGGCCGCTCTCCTGGAGGAGTTTGTGGAGGAGGGGGCTCGTGAGGCCGAACCACTTCGGGTTCGCCCGGACGCCGTTGATCACGATGCTGTCGTCGGCGAGGGCCACCGTCACCGCCGGAATCCGCTCCAGCAGATCCTGGGCCTGGCGCTCCAGGCGGTCCTGGATCGCGACGTTCAGCTCGTTCTCCGGCGGGTAGAGGCGGAGGTTGTCCACGGCACCGGCGAGGGAGCGGAAGACTTCGGCCGACAGGCGCATGCTTTCGTCGTCCAGCACCGTCTCCCCCGCGGGTTCGGCCATCTCACGCGTCGTGGCGAGATAGATGGCGGGGAAGATGCCCACGTGCAGGAGACCGCGCGATGTCAGCAGCTTCTCCCACCGGTCGAGTTCCGGGGGGATTCCCAGGGCGGGCCCGCTGAGAATCCTCACCATCTCCTCGACCTCCGGCCCGATCACCCCGCTCACGAAGGTGACGCTGCGAATCCCCTGATCCTTGAAGAAGCGGAGGAGCTCCTGGGCCAGCGCCCCGAGGGCTTTCCCCCCCATCGCCTTGCCGTTCGCGGAGAGGGTGCCCCGGTCCTCGGCGAGCGTGACCGCGTCGAGTCCCTCCAGCAGCTGCAGCAGCGTCGCGCCCGCCGCCGTGACTTCCTCGCGCACGAGCTGGCTCCCCTCCGGGAAGACGCGCATGTTCTTGCACGCGAGCGTCAGGGTCTTGATGAACTGGACGGCGACCGGCAGGCTCTCTTCGTCGAAGGGCTCTGTGGCCTCGGCGATTCGCACCTTGACCGTCCCGGCCTCGCCGCCCCCCCCGACGCCCGTGGCGCCGCCGCCGGAGCCCGTTCCGGTCCCAGCCCCCGCCCCAGCGCCTTTCCCGCCCTCGCCGCTCCCGGGCTCGCCCACATCCGCGGGAGAGAAGAGCCAGTCTCGGAGTACCTGGAGCTTCTCGCGGTAGAAGCCGGCCTTGCCGGTGTCGTCGGAGCGCTCGAAGTGATAGGTGATCGGCCCGAGCACCTCACCGGGCTCTGGCCCGGCCAGCTGCTCGTAGACCTGCGCCGCTTTGCGGTGGGTCTCCCGGCGATGCGCCGGATCGACGCCGTCGTGGACGATTTCGCGCAGACGCGCGTTGGAGAAGCTGATGTCGCCCGCGTCGGCCACGGGATCGGTGGGCTCGAACACCCCGGAGCGGCGACCGCGCTCCACGAGGTCGAGCGTCTCTCCGGGATCCTGGCCCAGGACCTCCGCAAGCACCGAAAGGTCCACGTCCGGGCCGATGACGGAGGCTTCCGAAATCACCTCGAGCGTTTCGGGGTCCAGGTTCTCCAGTCGTCGCGCGATCGCTTCGTCCCCGGAAACCGGGAAATCCTCCGGAGTCACCTGCTCGAAGTTCCAGGCGCCCTCTTCCTGCCTGAGGGCGCCCCGGGTGATGAGCGCCTTCAGCGTCTCCTCCACCACCAGCGGAATTCCGGCGCTGATCTGGAAGAGCTGCTGGTGAAAGCGGGCCGGAATGGGGTGGCGGAGAAGGTCGGCCGCCATCTCGCCGACCTGGATCGGGCTGAGCCGCGGCAGCGGCACACGGGTAAAGCGGGCTGAGGCCTCGAAGTAGGGCAGGAACGCGCTCAGGGAGCGGCCCTTCGGCCCCGCCTCGGGCTCCCCCCGGCGGTCGGACGCCGCCGTCGCGCAGACGATGACCCTTCCGTCCTCCCGGCTCAGGAGGTGAAGGAAGACTTCCAGGCTCGCCTCGTCGGCCCGATCCAGATTCTCGAGGAGCACCACCAGGGGGGTCCCTTCCGAGATGAGGCACAGGAGGTCCAGCATCCCGTGGAAGAGCTGGCGCCGCCGCTCCGGGGGCGAGACCGCCTCGGCGGCACCCTTGCTCGGCGCGAGGAACGGAAGCGCCGCGCTCAGGGCGGCGAGCTTCGGCCCGGCAAGGCGCGCCATCGTGGGGGGGATCAGCTCCGGGGAGCGGTCGAAGTACTCCTGGATCAGGGGCGACAGGGCGCTGTACGGGACGGTCTGGGTCTGAGCCAGGCAGCCTCCCTGAAGAATGCGAAGCCCCGCGTTTCTCACCATCCCCGGCAGCTCGGCAAGCAGGCGGCTCTTGCCGCTGCCGTGCTCGCCTTCGAGCAGGACGAACCGGTTCCGCCCGGAAGGCGCCTCTTCGAAGAGCCCCTTCAAGAGGTCGAGCTGTCGCTCTCTGCCCTGGAGGCGCGGGCGGTGAAGCTGGCGGAGCGCCTCCTTGTCGGTCGGGAGCCGCTCGCCCACGTCCTGGCTGGCGCGATTTTTCCCGAGGCGCTTGGCGTGGGCCAGCGCCCGGCGGGCCTTCTCGATGAGGCCGGAGGCGGTCTGCGCCTCGTCGGGGAACGTCACCACGCCCAGGCTGGCCTGGACCGGAATGCCGCTGGCCGTGTGGGGGACGACGATGGGCTCGGCGCCCACCCGGGTCCGGATCGCCTCGGCGACGGACATCGCTCGGGCGCCGTCAGCGCCCTCCAGAAAGACGAAGAACTCGTCCCCCGCGTAGCGCACCGCGTACCCGCCCCGTTGCCGTCCCTCGTGGAGCAACTGGGCCACCTGCCTGAGCACCACGTCCCCGGCGAGACGGCCGTGGGTCTCGTTGACCTGCTTGAAGTCATCGAGGTCGAGCAGGATCACGGCGAGCGGGACCTTCTGGGCGGCGAGCCAGCCGAAGCGCTCCCTCAGGTACTGGGCCATGAACCACCAGTTGTACAGCTGGGTGAGCCGATCCAGGAAGACCAGCCGCCTGGGGTCGCGGAACGCGGCCGTCATGACTTCGGCTTGGCTTCGAGTTCCTGCTGGAGCCGCAGGAGGGCGAGGCGGGCGGCCGAGCGGACCGTCTTGCTCCGGTCCCTGAGCCCCACCTGCAGCGCCTCCTTGGCCTCCGGGAACGCCAGCTCGCCGAGGGAGCGGGCCGCGGTCGCGCGGATACCCTCGGGGAGGCCCTTCACCAGACCGAAGAAGCGCGGCCGGCGCCCGAGGATCTCGACGAGCGGAGAAACCGCGCGCGCGTCTTTCAGGCCTCCCAGGCACATGCACGCCGCCCGCTGGACGTGGTCGTTGGGAGGGTTCTCGAGCACGCGGACCACGGTATCCAGCATCTCCACCGCGCGGAGGCCGCGCACGCACTCGAGGGCCCCCAGCACCACCTCGGACTTGCGCTGGCCGAGCGCCTGGCCGAGGAAGCGCGTGGTCTGCTCCCGCGGAAGCCGGCTCAGCGTCCGGGCCATTTCCCCCCGCACCTCCACTTCGGGGTGACCGAGGAGGAACAGGAGCTCGCTTCCGAGCGCCGGCAGGATCACGTCCAGCACCGCCACGATCCGCGTCACGCGCTCGAGGGCGGGGGATCGCTCCAGCTCCTGGGTCAGGAGGCGGACGCTGGTCTCTCCCTGAGTGCGCAGGATCGCCGCGGCGGCGCGGTAGATCTCTTCATCTTTCCCTTCGAGGGTCACGCGCAGGAGCAATGGCACCGCGGCGGTCCCCAGGCCGCCCAGGATGGCGCCGGCCTGCTGGCGTCGGGCGGGGTCGGGGTCTTTCAACGCTTTGAGGACGGTCTCGATCACGCCGGCCGCCGTCAGGGCATCCACGAGGGCGCCGACCACGCCCCTGAACCATTCGGCCTCGGGCCCCAGGCTCTGGAGCGAGCTGCCCAGCGCCTCGCTGAGGCGGGCCGCGCTCACGAATTCCCCGGCACCGACGAGCCGATTCAGGATCTCGGTCGCGAGCGCCACCTCGGCCTGGAACGCCTCGCGCTGGGTCTCCCTCCGCACGGCGCCGCCCAGCGGGTCCAGGATCTTCCCCAGGAGCCACAGGCGGCCGTTGTCGTCCATGCGTGCCATGCAGTGCGAGACGCCTTGGGCTGCCCTCCCCCGGATTCTTGCGTCAGACTCTCTGAAGGCTCCGGCCGTGCGCCCGACAAGCTGGGTCGCCAGGTCCTCCCTCCCGAGTCCCCGGAGGCCGCCAAGGACGGACGCGAGCTCTTCCTGCACCTGGGGCTCCAGGAAGACCTCAAGGGGATCTTTGAGCCACCGGGCGGCCAGCTCGAGCATCCGCTCCGCCTCCGAGGGCTGTGGCGCCGGGGGCTCCACCGACTCCGGGGGCACCGGACCTTCCGGCTCGGGTATCTGCGCCTCTTCGAGTCGCGAGGCGGCGGCGTAGGTTCGCGTTCCCACTTCGATCGTCAGGATGCCGCGGCCTTCGAGGACGCCCCGCCAGAAGGCCGGCCCTCCCTTCGCCTCGGGTGGGGGTTGGGAGAGGTTCGTGAGAAAGACCCGAAGGTCCTCCCGGCTGACGCCCCGCCGGATGGTCAAGCTCGTCAGGCCGCCGTCCTCCATGAGCCGGTCGAGGATCTCGATCGTGATGCCGAACAGGCGGGGGTTCGGCCGGGTCGCATTGACGATGATCGTGCCTTCCGCCATGCCGACCGTCAGGCTGGGGATGCGCGTGAAGAGAACCTGGGCCTGGCGCTCCAGCTGGTCGAGGGAGAGGGTGATCAGCTCGCTCTCCGGCGGGTACAGCCGGATGTTGTCCACGGCCGCGGCCAGCGCGCGCAGGGTGTCGCGGACCAGCGCGAGGGTCCGATCGTCCAGTTGCGCCTCTTTCTCCTCCCGTCGCCAGACGGCCCGGCCTTCCCCGGCGGCGGCCAGGAAGATGACGGGAAACACGCGCACGTGGGCGATCCGCTCCGTCTTGAGCCGATTTTCCCAGTACGCCACGTCGTGCTGGATCCCCTGCGGCGAGCCGCTGAGAATCTTCAGAAGGCCCATCACGTCGGGTTCGGTCATCCCGCGCTCGAGGGTCATTCGGCGAATTCCGTGGTCCGAGTACACACGCAGGAGGTCCTGCGCGACCGGGACCAGCCCGATGCTCTCGACCGGTTCGCCGTTGATCTGGAGCGCCTGGGTCTCCTCGGCGAAGGTCACGGCCTCCACGCGCCCCAGGAGCTCCAGCAGGCGCGCCTTGGCCGCGGCCGCGTTGTGCACGACGATCTGGCTCCCCGCCGGGTAGACCCGCATGTTCTTGACGGCCACCGTCAGGGCCCTCAAGAAGCGGTCCGCGAAGGGCCACGTGCGCTCGTCCAGCGGGCGCACGCCCTCGACTTCGCCGACCTTCAGGCCCAGCTCATTCGCGATCTCGGCCGCGGAGAAGAGCTGCCCCGACAGCTCCTGGACCCGCTGGCGGTAGAACTCGCCCTTGGCCGCGTCGTCCGAGCGCTCGAAGTGGTACGCCAGCGGCCCCAGCACCTTGTCCACCCGATCCCCCGCCAGCCGCTCGGCCACCTCTCCCACGGTGCGGTGGGTCTTCCGCCGATTGTCCTGGTCGAGATTGGAGTACACGATCTGCTGGAAGCACTGGCTCAGAAAGCGCACCTCGTCCTCGTCGACCAGCGGCCCCGGCTCCTCGAACATCCGGCGCTTCTTCCCCTGATCCACCAGCTGCTGCGTCTCCCCGGCGTTCTTCCCCAGCACGCCGGCCAGCAGCTCGACGTCCACGTGCGGGCCCACGACCGCCGCCTTGGTGATCATGGTGTGGAATTCCTGGTCGAGCGCCTCGAGACCTCCGAGCACCGCCGCCTCCAAGGAGGCCGGCACCGCGGCGGGCTCGACGGCGTCGAGGTTCCACATCCCGTCCGTGGTCTTGAGCAGGCCCTTGGTGATGAGCCCCTTGAGCGTTTCCTCCACGAACAGCGGGATCCCTTCGCTGGCTTCGTAGAGCCGCTGGAAGAAGGCGGGGGACGCGGTGTGGCGCTGCAGAATCTCGGTCACCATCTCGGTGACGGAGGTGAGGGAAAGCGAGCCGAGGCCCACTCTCAGGAAGTTCTGGGACTGGCGCAATAGCGCGAACAGACGGGCGAGGGGGAGCGGACCCCCCTCCTGCCGGGCCAGGGCCTCGGACTGGGCGGCGGCGTAGACGATCACCTTCCCTTCCTCCTGATCCAGCAGGCGGTAGAGGACCTCGAGGCTCGCCTCGTCCACGAACTGGAGATCGTCGAGGAAGAGCAGGAGGGGAGTCTGCTCGGAGAGGCGGCACAGGAGATCTTCCATTCCGTGGAAGAGGATGCTGCGCCGCTCCTCCGGAGCCAGGCCCGCCCCCGCCCCATCGGGCGGGCCCAGGGCGGGGATGAGCGCCCCTAACTCCTTCAGCGTCTGTGCGGACAGCCGCGCCCTGACGGCGTCGCGCAGCCGAGGCTCCCGGCCGAGGTAGTCGGCCAGGATCCGCGTGAGGCTGCTGTACGGGATCGCGCGCTGGGAGTCCAGGCACCGCCCGAAGAGGTACTTGAGACCTCGAGCGCCGGCGCGCCGCATCACCTCGAGCAGGAGGCGGCTCTTCCCCAGCCCCCGGTTCGCCTCCACGAGGAGGAAGCGGTTCTTCCGCTCGGCCCCCTCGGCGAATGATCGCTCCAGCTCTGCCAGGGCGTCGTCCCGGCCGACCAGCCGGGGACACGGAAACCGCTTGAGGATCTCTGCCTCGACCGGAAGCGTCCAGCCCCCCGCCCGGCTCACGCAGTTCTTTCCTGAGCGCTTGGAGCGGTAGAGGGCCTGATCGGCCGCCTCGATGAGTTCGGAGGGGGACGGGGCGTCCTCGGGGTAGGCGGCGACGCCGAGGCTGATCCGGACCTGGATCCCGTCCGGTGCCTTGTCCGTGGCGAAGGGGTCGGTATTGACCCGTTCGCGGATGGCCTCCGCCACCCTCACGCCCTCGCTCGCGTCAATCCCCTCGAGGAAGGCGAAGAACTCGTCGCCGGCGAAGCGGATGGCGTACGCGTTGGCGGGCAGCGAGGCGAGGATGAGTTCGGCCAGCCGCTTGAGGATGAGGTCGCCGTCGAGGTGGCCGTAGGTGTCGTTGATCTGCTTGAAGCCGTCCAGGTCCAGCATGATGACTGCGAGGGAGGCGCGCTCGCGGGTGAGCTGGTCCAGGCGCTCGCGAAGGTACTGCCGCATGAACCGCCGGTTGTAGAGTCCGGTCAGCTCATCGACGAATATGAGCCGTGAGGCCTCGCGAATCCCTGAGAGATCCATCGGGTGTCGAAAATCCCTCTACGTGACTAGGTCTTACACCTCCTCAATGCACCAACCGTGCCAGAATGGCCGGGCTGCCGGCCGTGCATCAAGGGGCTGGGGGAACCCCAGGAGGCGTATCTACCCCCTTGCCGCCCCTTGGACCTTGCATCTATTGTGCATTTTTGACAGCCGATAGCCCAAAATGTCCTAAGCGAGCTCGGTCCTGAGCTCGCGGACGGCTGTCAGCATCGCCTCCAGCTTACTGCGGCTCTCCTCCACGGTTCGGGTCTTCAAGCCGCAGTCGGGATCCACCCACACGCGCTCCGGCGGGAGCACCCGGATGCCGCGCATGACGCGGGCCTTGATCTCCGCCGGCGTCTCGATCCTGTGGCTGTGGACGTCGAGGACGCCGAGGGAGAGGTCCTTGGTGAAGGGGTCCTTTTCGAAGATCTTGAGGAGATCGAGGGCGCTGTTCGAGATGGCCAGGTCGAGGTTGTCCACCGGGAGCTCGAGCATGTCCGGATAGATCGTCTCGAAGGCCCCGTAGCAGGCGTGGGTGATGAAGTACGCGGGGAGGCCGTCCACCGTGAGGTGCATGGCCTCGATGGCGAAGGGCAGCTCCTCCTGCCGGACCGAGATGGCCGGCTCGTCGATCTGGATGATCCTGGCCCCCGCCTCGATCAGCGCCTCGACTTCCCTCCGGATCTCGCGGGCGAGGGCCAGACACGCCGACTTCCGGTCGCGGTAGTAGTCGTTGAACGACCAGTCCATGACGGTGTACGGACCCGTCAGCATTCCTTTCACCGGCTTTTTCGTCAGGCTCTGAGTCCACCGCCACCACGCGACGGTCATGGGGCCGGGCCACTTCACCTCCCCCACGATCACGGGCTTGTGGTAGTAGCGGTTGCCGTAGGAGCGCACCAGGCCCCCCGCCTGGAAGCCGCCCATGAGCTCGGCGAAGTAGGCCACCATGTCGCCGCGGTACTGCTCCCCGTCCACGAGGACGTCGAGGCCGATCTCCTCCTGGGCGCGGATCCAAAACTCGGTGGCCTTCTTCTCCAGCGCTTCCAGCTGGGCGCGGGTGATCTGCTTGCGCGCGTATTTCGTCCGGGCCTCGGCCAGCTCCGGGGTCTTCGGGAAACTCCCCACGGTGCTCGTGGGGAGCAGCGGCAGCTCCACGCCGAGGCGCGTGAGCTTCTGGCGACTCATGATCGGCCTCGGAGGTAGTCGTCCCTGAGGCGCTTCAGCGTCTCGAGCTTGAGGCGGGCGCGCTCGCGCGGGAGGAACTCCAGCCCGCAGGACGGCGTCAGGTAGGTCGGCCCCGTCTTGAGCGCGGGGAGGACCGCGTCGAGGACGGGGAAGACGCTTTCTTTCGTCTCCAGCTTCGTGTTCCGGGCGTCGATGAGGCCGAGGGCCAGTGGCTTCACCGACCCCAGGTCGGCGATCAGGGCGGGGAGCTTGGGGCTGTAGGTGAAGTCCAGGCCCAGCGCTTCCACCGGCAGGGCCTGGAGGTCCCGGTAGAGCGGGGCGACGTCCCCAAAGGAGAGGTGGAGGAGGAGCCGCGCCGCCCCGCGCTCGCGCCCCACCACCGCCAGCGCCGCCTCGAGCACGTTCAGATCTTCGGGGTGGCGGACGATGGCCGGCTCGTCGATCTGGATCAGTTGGGCGCCGGCCCGGCTCAGCTCCCTCACCTCGACGGCCAGCACTAGGGCGTACGCCAGCGCGAGCTCGTGCGCCGAGCGGTAGCCCCCTTCCAGGATCGAGCCCCGCGCCAGCGTGTAGGGGCCCGTCAGGACGGGTTTCACGGGCCGGGGCGAGACCGAGCGGGCGAACTCGTACTCCGGAAGAATGACGGAGGCCTTCCGCCGGATGGGACCCTTCACCACGGGCTGGCGGAAGTAGACGTTGGTATCGAAGAGGCGGAGCAGCCCGTTGATGCTCGCGCCTTCCAGGCCGCGGCAGAAATGGGAGTAGGGATCGTACCAGCGGATCAGGCCGTCGGTCACGACCTCCATCCCCGCCTCGATCTGCTCGCGGATCACCCCGGTGACCACCTCGTCCTCGACGGTCGTGAACTCCCCGGCGCTGATCTCGCCCCGTTCGAGCTGGGCGTACGCGCGCCGGTGCCGCTGGAGGTCGGGGGCGTCGCCGATCCGGGGGTAGCTCCCGGCGCTGCTCAGGATCAGTTGCATTCAGGCCTCCCTCTCGTATCCATATTACTTCACAGGGGCTTGCGGCCGCCAAAGCCTTCGTCGAGGCCGTGCCAGAAGCCGACGCTGGTCTCGCCGAAGCGCCAGCAGAGGTTGACCTCCCGGCCATCCATGAGATGCGGGAAGTCCACCAGTCCTATCGCGAGGTCCTTGGGCACGCCGCCGAGGGCCATGATGGCGCCGATCCCTTCCTGAATGTCCCGCGTCAGCTCCTCGATCCGCCGGGAGCGGGCGCGCCAGGCGTCCCGGTCGAGGGTCCCTCCACCGGAGAGCATGATCCGCCGCTGCTCTCCGGCCAGGTCGGCGCGGAGGCGGAGAACCTCGCGGTGGAGGTCAACCAGCGGCCCCATGAGTTCCCTGAGCCTGGGGATCAGGGCCTCCACCTCGTCGGGGGTGAAATACTTGGTCACCGCGTCCCCACGAAGATGGCGTGGACTTCCTTGGGCCCGTGGACCCCGCGCGTCAACGTCAGCTCGATGTCGGCGGTGCGGCTCGGGCCCGTGATGAAGCTGATGACCCCGCCGCTCATGGACCGCTCCGCGTCCGCATGGAGCGCTTCCAGCATGACCCCCACCTGCTCCAGCGTCTCGAGCAGCCGCTCCCTGTCGAAGACCGCAACGTGTGTCTCGGGCAAGAGCGAGGTGGAGCGTGGACGGCCGGCGCCGGAAATGAGGATGAGGGTGCCGGTCTCGGCCAGGGCGAAGTCCGCGCCCGTGACGCCGATGGGCGCCCGCGCGGCCGCCTCCCGATGCCGCCGGCGCGCGTCGTCCCGCCCGTCCGTCGGCGCCACGGCGATCGAAACCCCCTGGGGCTCCAGGCTCGGTCGAAGGTCGAGCCCCAGCTCACCTGGGGCCCACGCGACCAGCTCCCGCGCCCCCTTCTCGCGGGCGATGTCGCCGATCACCCCGGCCACCTCGTCGAGGCCGGCCACACGGTGGAAGATGCCGTTGACCCGCTCGAACTCCTGCCTGAAGCGCTCGAGCGCCTCGGGCCAACGCTCGGCCATCTGGCGCCGCGCCGCCGCGGCGGCCTCCGTCGGCCGGTCTGGCCGTGCCGCGGGGGAAGCCGCGAAGAGGCCCGGCGCCCGCCGCACCTCGCGGCGGATCTTTTCGAGGAATTCGCCGCGCGTCGCCATGGCTAGGCGAGATCCTTCCAGCGCTCGCTGAAGGTCCGGCGCGCAAGCGGCGGCAGATCGCGGCTCCTCGTCCATCTGCCGAAGAGCAGCGGCAGGCTCCGGAGCCGTCCGTCCCTGACGAAGGGCCGCTGGGCCAGCCTGCCGAGCGCGGCGCCCAGCCTGAAGAGCGCCGGCGACGCCAGCACGCGGCCGAAAATCCGGAACATCAGGCGCTCTCCCAGCGGAGCGATCCGCTCCCGATCGAGGCGGTGGCGCAGGGCGATGAGCATCCGTGGGATGTCGATCCCAACCGGGCAGACCTCCTGGCAGGCCCCGCAAAGGGAGGAGGCGTGGGCCAGGTCCTTGACGGCGCGGTCCCCCTTCAGCATGGCCGTCAGCAGGATGCCGATGGGGCCCGGGTAGGTCTCCCCGTATGCGTGGCCGCCGATCTGGCGGTAGACGGGGCAGACGTTCAGGCAGGCCCCGCAGCGGAGGCAGTAGAGCGCCTCCCGGAGGGCGCCGGCGATCTGCCGGGAGCGCCCGTTGTCCATCAGGATCAGGTGGAACTCCTCGGGACCGTCCACCTCGCCAGAGCGGCGCGGCCCCCGGACCAGCGTGGTGTACACGGAAAGCTTCTGGCCGGTCGCGCTCCGCGCCAGGATCGCGAGGAACACCATCAGGTCCGTCATCGAGGGAATCACCTTCTCGATCCCCATGACGGCCACGTGGATCCTGGGCAGCGAGGTCACCATGCGGCCGTTCCCCTCGTTCGTCACCAGCACCACGGTCCCCGTGTCCGCGACGGCGAAGTTGGCCCCGGTGATCCCCATGTCGGCCTGGAGGAACTTCTGGCGCAGCTCCTTCCGCGCGGCGGCCGTGAGCACCTCGGGATCGGCGGCGAAGCGCTCCTTGAGCTCCCGGGAGAACAGGTCGGCCACCTGGCCCTTCGTCTTGTGGATCGCGGGGGCGATGATGTGCGACGGCTTCTCGTGGGCTAGCTGGATGATGTACTCGCCGAGGTCCGTCTCGATCGGCGTCACGCCCGCGCGCTCCAGCGCCTCGTTGAGCTCGATCTCCTCCGTGGCCATGGACTTGGACTTGACGGCCATCTTTACGCCACGGTCGCGGCAGAGGCCCAGGATGGTCTCGCGCGCCTCCTCGGCCGTGGCGGCCCAGTGGACGTGCCCGCCGAGCCGCTCTACGTTATCTGCCACCTGCTCGAGGTAGTGGTCCAGCTTCTGGAGCGTCGCCTCCTTGATCGCGCGCGCCTGGTCGCGGAGCCCCTCGCCCTCGGGGAAGCCGGCGAAGGAGTCTTTCCGGAGCCCGATGAACTTGGTCGTGGCGATCGTCAGCGCCTCCTGAAGATACGCGTCCTTCAGCGCCACCGCCGCCCGCTCGCCGAATCGGCTGCTCGCGGTCATGACGAGGCTGACCCCGCCAGGATCTGAGCCAGGTGGAGCGCCTTCACAGGCGACCCCTTGCGGGAGAGCCCGCCGCTCATCTGCATGAGGCAGCCGGCGTCGCAGGCCACCACGCCGCCGGCGCCGGTCTTCTCGATGTTGGCGATCTTCTTATCGAGGATGGACGTGGAGACTTCCGGGAACCGGACCGAGAAGGAACCGCCAAAGCCGCAGCACTCGTCGGCGCCGGGCAGCTCCACCAGCTCGACGCCCGGGAGGCCGCCCAGGAGGGTACGCGGCGATTGCGACTCACCAAGCCCGCGGAGCAGGTGGCAGGAGTCGTGGTAGGCCACCCTTCCCCTGAAATCGGTCTCCACGCGCGTGACGCCGAGCACCTTCACCAAGAACTGGGAGAGCTCGTGGGTGCGCTCCGCCAAGGTCCGAGCCTGGGCGCCGACGGCGGGGTCGTCGCCGACGAGCCCCGGGTACTCCTTCTTGATCATCCACGCGCACGACCCCGAGGGAACCACGACATGCTCGGAGCCGGAGAACAGCGGGATCATCCGTCGGGCGACCCGCGCCGCCTCCTCGTGGTAGCCCGAGTTGAACAGGGGGAGCCCGCAGCAGGTCTGGCTCGGGGGGAAGTCCACCGCCACGCCGAGGCGGCGGAGCAGCTTGACGATGGCCACCCCGATCTCGGGATAGAAGAGGTCCACCAGGCAAGTGACCAGCAGCGACGCGCGAACCGGATTCTTCATTCCTCTCCAGGAGGCTAATGAGTAGGAGGCGGGGCTAGAGAGAGAACCGGCCCGCGCCCTTGAGCACGTAGTATACCTTGGCCGGCGCGTCGTGGGGGTGCGGTTTCTGGGCGTGGTCGGCGACCGTCATCTCCACCCGTTTCGCTCCGGCTCGGGGAGGGCCCGCCCCAGGAGCTCCACGGGATGGAGCACCTCGATCGCCACCCCGCGCTCCCGGCACCCCCGCGCGATCTGGAGGAGACAGCCCGGGTTTCCGGTGGCCAGGATGCCGGCGCCGGTGGCGGCGACGCGCTGGACCTTCCACTCGAGGAGGCGGTCGGCCATCTCGGGCTCGAGCAGGCTGTACACGCCGGCGCTGCCGCAGCAGAGATCGCTGTCGGCCAGCTCGACCAGCCTCACACCCGGGATCGCAGCCAGAAGCTTCCGCGGCTCGAGCCGCACCCGCTGGCCGTGAGCCAGGTGGCAGGGGTCATGGTAGGTCACCGTGAGGTCCAGGCGCTGGAGCGGGAGGTCGGCCTCCGCCAGCAACTCCGATACGTCCCGGACCTTGAGCGCGAACGCCTCGACGTCGCGGTCGGCCCCCAGCCAGTGGGGATACTCCCGCATGGCCGAGCCGCACCCGGCCGAGTTCGTGACGATGAAGTCCACCTCGCGCCCGAAGCGGGCGAGGAGGTGTGTCGCGAGAACCCGCGCCTCGTCGATCCGCCCCGTGTGGAGGTGGAGCGCTCCGCAGCACCCCTGGTCGCGGGGGATGAGCACCTCGTATCCCGCCCACGTCAGGAGCCGCGCCGTCTCGGCGTTCACGCGCGGAAAGGCTAGGCGCTGGACGCACCCCAGGAGGAGACCGACGGTGCCCCGCTGCTTGCCCCTGGCCGCCACCACCTCCGGGAGCGGCCGATGGCCCCCGGGCGAGGTCGCGGGGAGCAGCGCCTCCATGGCCCTGAGGCGGTTGAATGGCGCGAGGAGGCGGGTGGCTCTCACCAGCCGCTGGAGTCCCGACCGTCGATAGAAGCGCGCCGCTCCGAGGGCCCAGCCGAGGCGCTTCGGGTGGGTGAAGAGGCCGAGGAGCGCGCCTGACAGCAGGCGCTCGCCGAGCGGTCGCGGCGCCCGCCGCGCGATCTGGCCCCGGGTGGCTTCGAGCAGCCGGCCGAACGGGACCCCCGAGGGGCAGGCGGTCTCGCACGCGCGGCAGCCCAGGCAGAGATCGAGGTGATGGACGAGGGTGCGGGTCAGACCGACGCGGCCTTCGGCGGCAGCCCGCATGAGGTAGATTCGCCCCCGCGGCGAGTCCATCTCCTCGCCGAGCACCCGGTATGTCGGACACTGGGGCAGGCAGATGCCGCAGTGGACGCAGGCGCGTATCCCGTCCATGTCGGGAGGATCCCTGAGGTCGAAGGCGCCGAGCCGGCCGGCGGCCTGCGTCTCAGATCCGATCGACATAGCGTCCGGGGTTCAGCGTCCCCAGCGGATCGAACTCGCTCTTCAGGCGCTTCATGAGGGCCAGGGTTTCCGGCTCGACGGGGCCCCAGACGTCCAGCCGCTCTTTGACCTCGCGGGGCGCGCGCTCCACGACGACGCTGCCTCCCGCCGGGGCGACGCGCGCTCTCAGGGCGCCGATGACGCGGCTCTCCCACTCGGCGGCCGAAAGGGTGCCCGTCAGGGCGACGTGGAGAACGCCGTTGCCGGCCTCTCCCAGGATTCCGGCGACGATCCCGATGCCCGTCGCGAGATGCTGGATCTCGCCGCAGAGGGCCGCGGCCTCCGACGGCGGCGCGGCGACCTTCAGCACCACCGTCGCGTCGGCCAGGAACCCCCAGGGCCTGGACCAGAAGTCTCCCTCAGCTGTCACGACCTGCCCGCCCTCCCCTCGAGCGATCTGGACAAGATCTTCTCCCTGAGCGGTCACCGCCTCGGGAACGCTCCCGAAGGAGACGGCCACCGCGGCGGCGCCCGCCGTTCGGGCCGCCGCCGTGCCGCTCAGGATCTCAAGCCGGTTCGGCTGGAGGGACGAATCGAGAATCGCCGCGAGGAGCCCGGCGGCCCGCTCGGCGGTCGGAAAGCTCACGACCCACGTTTGCTCCGCTTCCGGAACGGGATGGAGCCGAAGGGTCGCCTCCACGAGGACGCCCAGCGTGCCAAGGGAGCCGACCATGAGCTTGGGGACGTCGTAGCCGGTCACTGACTTGACGACTCTGGCGCCCCCCCACGTCACCGTCCCGTCCGCCTGGACGAAGCGCACTCCCAGCAGGAGGTCACGCGGCGTGCCGTAGCGGTAGCGGAGCGGGCCGCTCGCATTCGTCGCGAGCACGCCGCCGACGGAGCGCGAGGAGCCGTCGAGCGGATCGAGGGGGAAGAACTGTCGCTGAGCGGCCAGCCGGGGCGCGAGGGCCGCGAGAGGGATCCCGCACTGAACGGTGGTGGTGAGGTCGGCCGGCTCGTAATCGACGACGGCGGCCAGGCCTGCGAGATCCAGGACTCCGTCGAGTCGCCGCGGCGGATTGCCCAGGCCCATCAGGGTGCCGCTTCCCCGCGGCGCGACGGCCAGCCGTTCTTCGGCCGCGAGTCTCAGGAGGCGGCTGACGTCGTCCACGCTTTCCGGCCGGACGATCCATGCGGGGAGGGCTCCGTCCACGGCGCGGCTGGCGAGGGAGGCGGCATCGGTAAGCAGCCGGTCCTTCCCGACGATACCCGCCAGGGCATCCGTCAGGGCGTGCGACGAGACCGGCACGTCAAACCCAGGTGCCTGCGGGAAGCCGTCCCGTTCCCGCCGGCTGGAAGGCCTCGCCGCAGGCGGGGTGCGAGGGGAGGAGCTTTCCGGGGTTCATGACGTTCTGCGGGTCGAACACCCGGCGCAGCCGGGCCATGAAGTTGAGATCCGCCTCGGCGTACTGGAGGGTAAGGCTCTTCGCCTTGTCAACCCCGACGCCGTGCTCCCCCGTGACGCTCCCGCCGAGCGCCAGGCAGGCCCGGAGGAGCTCCTCGTTGGCCTGGACGGCCCGCTCCAGCTGGCCCGGCTCCCGGTCGTCGTAGCAGATGAGCGGGTGCAGGTTGCCGTCGCCCGCGTGGAAGACGTTGGCGATCACGAGTCCGTACCGCCGGGAGATCGCCACGACCTCCCGCATGATTTGGGGCAGCTTCGAGCGCGGCACGACGGCGTCCTGGAGCAGCCAGTTGGGGGTGAGCCGGCCGACGGCGCCGGCGGCCTCCTTCCGCCCCTTCCAGAGGAGCGCGCGCTCGGCGTCGTCCCGCGCGACCCGGATCTCCAGCGCCTGGCGGTCGCGGCAGATCTCGGCCGCGCGCCGGGCCTGGGTCTCGATCTCCGCGCGGGGACCGTCCAGCTCGATCAGCAGCACCGCCCCGGCTCCCTTGGGGTACCCGGCGCCGATGCCCTCTTCGATGGCGCGGATGATCGGCGCGTCCAGGAGCTCCAGGGCCGCGGGGATGATGCCGGCCGCGATGATGCCCGAAACGGCCTCGGAGGCGTCCTCGACGCTGGAGAACACGGCGAGGGCCGTCTTTACCGCCTCGGGGGCGTGGAGGAGCCGCACCGTGACCTGCGTGAGGATCCCGAGCGTGCCCTCCGATCCGACGACCACCCCGGTCAGGTCGTAGCCCGGGCGCTCCTGGACTTTTCCGCCGAGCCGGACGACCTCGCCCGCTCCCGTGACGACTTCGAGCCCCAGGACGTGGTTGACGGTGATGCCGTACTTGAGGCAGTGGGGACCGCCGGCGTTCGTCGAGGCGTTGCCGCCGATGGACGACACCATCTGGCTCGACGGGTCGGGGGCGAAGAAGTATCCGCGCTCCTTGACCGCGTTGGTGAGCCAGAGGTTGATCAGGCCCGGCTCGACGGTCGCGCAGCGGTTCGGCAGGTCCACGTCCAGGATCCGGTTCATGCGAGTGGTGGACACCATCACGCCCCCGTAAGGGGCCATGGCGCCCCCGATGAGACCGGTCCCCGACCCCCGCGGGACGAGGGGGACGCGCGCCTCGAGGCAGAGGCGCACCACGGACGCCACCTGCTCGGTGGAGGTGGGGAGGCAGACGGCGTCGGGGGCGCCCTTGTAGAAGGTGTGCATGTCGCACTCGTAGGTGAGCCGTCCCTCGGGCGTCGCCACCAGGCCGTCGCGACCTACGATCGCCTCTAGATCCCTGAGGAACTTCTGAGCTAAGGCCATGCGCGCTCCAGAAACAAAGTCGCCGACCCCCCGCCGGGGGCCGGCGCCTAATCGCGGGCGTTTCCGCCGCGGGCTTCGCCCGCGGAACCCCACGGGGGGAGGCATCGGGAGGGGGGCGGAGCCCCCCTCCGAGGAATTAGCCGATTCTCCAGGTGTCGCCGGAGACCAGGAGCTTCGCGACGTCACCGGGCCCCCGCTCGGCGATCGCCGCCCGCTCCTGCTCGAGGAGCACCTCCTCGTACGCGGGCGCCTCGACCTGCATGAGGATGCCGATCGGGATCGGGAAGTCGGGGGTGCACAGCTGGGACAAGACGTGGGCCTTCCAGGTGTTTCCGTCGTCGTGGACCCAGAGCGCGCGCTCGGGCGCGTCCTTGACCCTGACGACGCGCGGCGTTGCGCCTTCGAGCACCAGGCCGTGGCGGTCGTCCACCGGGCCGAACAGGAGCGGTTTGCCATGCTCCAGCCGCAGCTCGTTCATGATCTTGGTCTCCCGATCGTAGAGGACGTTCCAGGCGAGGTCGTTGTACACGTTGCAGTTCTGGAGGATCTCGACGAAGGCGGCGCCGTGATGCTGCGCCGCCCGCCTGAGGGTCTCCTCCATGTAGGCCACGTTGCGGTCCACCGTGCGCGCCACGAAGGTCGCCCCCGCGCCCAGCGCGAACGCGCAGGGGCTGACGGGCCGGTCGGCGGATCCCGCGGGGGAGGACTTGGTCACCTTGCCCAGCTCGCTCGTGGGCGAGTACTGCCCCTTGGTGAGGCCGTAGATCCGGTTGTTGAAGAGCAGGATCGTGACGTTCACGTTCCGCCGCAGCACGTGGAGGAGGTGATTCCCGCCGATCGAGAGGCCGTCCCCGTCGCCGGTGACCACGAAGACCTTGAGGTCGGGCCGGGCCAGGCGGAGGCCGGTGGCGATGGCCGGCGCCCGCCCGTGGATCGTGTGGAAGCCGTAGGTGTTCATGTAGTAGGGGAAGCGGCTGGAGCAGCCGATCCCCGAGATGAACACGATGTTCTCGCGCGGGATGCCGAGGTCCGGCATCATCTTCTGGATCGCGCTGAGGATCGCGTAGTCCCCGCAGCCCGGGCACCAGCGGACGTCCTGGTCCGACTCGAAGTCCTTCTTCGTGTACTTCTTCGGGGCCTCCGTGACGCTCATCGCTTGTCCTTCAGGAGTTGCTCGATGGCCTCGCGGAGTTCCTCGGTGGAGAGCGGCAGGCCGCGCACCCGGTTGAACCCCACGGCGTCCACGAGGTACTCCGCGCGCAGGATGCGCACGAGCTGGCCGCTGTTGATTTCCGGGACGAGAATCCGTTCGTATTGCCTCAGGATCTGACCGAGGTCGGGCGGCAGCGGGTTCAGGTGGCGCAGGTGGACGCTGGCCACGGCCTTCCCGCTCTGCTGGACCTCCTCCACGGCGGCTGTGATCGTGCCGTAGGTGCTCCCCCACCCCACCACGAGCAGGTCGCCCGCGGCGGGGCCGTTGACGGTGGTCGGCGGGATTTCCTGCGCCACGCGCCGCACTTTCTCCGCCCGCAGCCGCACCATCAAGTCGTGGTTGTCCGCGTCGTAGGAGACGTTGCCGGTGATGTTCTCCTTCTCCAGACCGCCGATCCGGTGCTCGAGGCCCGCCGTGCCCGGCCGGACCCAGGGGCGGGCCAGCGTCGCCTCGTCCCTCACGTAGGGGGCGAATCCCTCCGGGTTCGTCCGGAAGCTGACGGGGATGTCAGGGAGCGTCTTGAGATCGGGGATCAACCAGGGCTCGGCGCCGCTGGCGAGGTACCCGTCGCTCAGGACGATGACCGGGACCATGTACTTCACCGCGATCCGGATCGCCTCGTAGGCGACGAAGAAGCAGTCCCCGGGCGTCATCGGCGCCAGCACCACTACCGGCGACTCGCTGTTGCGCCCGTGGAGCGCCATGAGGAGGTCGGCCTGCTCGGTCTTCGTCGGCAGCCCGGTGCTCGGGCCGGCCCGCTGGACGTCGAAGATCACGATCGGCAGCTCCGCCATGACGGCGAGGTTCACGCCTTCCGCCTTGAGGGCGATGCCCGGCCCGCTGGACGCGCACACGCCGATCGCCCCGCCGAAGGCGGCGCCGATGATCGTCCCGACCGCGGCGATCTCGTCCTCCGCCTGGATCGCCCGGACGCCGAACCGCTTGTGCAGAGAGATCTCGTGGAGGACGTCGCTGGCCGGCGTGATGGGGTAGGCGCCGTACACCACGGTGAGCTTCGTCCGCTCGGCGGCGGCCAGGATCCCCCACGCCAGCGCGCGGTTCCCCGTGATGCTCCGGTAGAGCCCCGGCGGCATCTCCGCAGGCTCGATGCCGTAGCACTCGGTGAAGATCTCGGCCGTCTCGCCGTAGTGGTACCCCGCCTTCAGCGCCCGCGTGTTCGCCTCGACGAACGCCGGGTTCTTGGCGAAGCGCTTGGTGATCCACGCCACCGTCGGCTCGATGGGGCGCGTATAGATCCACGAGACCAGCCCGAGGGAGAAGAAGTTCTTGCAGCGCTCCTTCTCCTTGACGTTGAGCGGCACACTCTCGAGGGCGTCCATGGTGAGGCGCGTGATGTCCACCTTGTGGAGCCGGTAGCGATCCTCCAGGGCCGGATCGTCGAGGGGATTGCTGGTGTACCCCGCGCGGTCGAGGTTTTTCTTCTCGAAGGCGGCGGTGTTCACGATGAGCAGGCCGCCGTCTTTCAGGTCGCGCTGGTGCACCTTGAGCGCGGCGGGATTCATCGCCACGAGGCAGTCGAGGCGATCGCCCGGCGTGTACACCCGGCGACTGCCGAACTGGAGCTGGTAGCTGGACACGCCGAACAGGGTCCCGGCGGGGGCGCGAATTTCCGCCGGGAAGTTCGGCAGGGTGACCAGGTCGGCTCCCGCCCAGGCGGCCTCGGTGGCGAACTGCTCGCCGGTCACCTGCATGCCGTCGCCGGAGTCTCCGGCGAAGCGCACGACGGCCCGGTCGAGCTGGCGGCGCGGTTTTGCGGCGGTTGCAGGCGACGCGACGGCGTCACTCATGAGATCGCCTCTCCCCCCTCCTAGCCGGCGTCCACCTGGAGCGGGTGCTTGATCTCGTCTCCCGGCCGCAGGTTCAGCACGGCCTCCGGGAAGATCTCCGCCAACCACTTGACCACGTCGCTGACCGTCACGATGCCGATGGGGCGCCGCTCGGCGTCCACGAGGGGGACGGTCCGGTAGCCCGCGTTGTTCATCCGGTTCACCGCGAAGCAGATCCGGTCCCGGGGCGAGAGCGCTTCGGGGTCGCGGGTCATGACCTCGGCCAGCATCGTGCCCTGGACGTCCCGGCTCTGGCCGACGACCCGCGTCAACACGTCGCGCTCCGTGAAGATTCCGATGAGGCGCCCGTCCCCGTCCACGATCACGACCGCTGCGCGGCGGCTGGCCAGCATCTTGGTGATGGCCTCATGAACGGTCGCCGTCGCCGGCAGGCAGATGGGCTCGCTGGGCGCGAGAAGATTGACCGCGTCGTTGAGAAGCGCTCCCTCCAGCTTGCGGAACTCGACCTCGACGGACTCTGAATACTCGTCCTGGAACTCGCTCATGTCCCTCACCGCCCCTCAATACCAGCGCCCACAGACCGCCGCTCGCTGGCAGCACCGCAGATTGATTGGTAAAGCCGGTGAACCAACTTCAATGGTATCGAAGTGGCACGGGAATGGCAAGGTAAGACTACAACTCGAGCAGCTCCAGCTTGGGGGCGCGGGTGAGATTGCGACAGCCGTCGGTGCCGACGACCACGAGGTCCTCGATCCGGACGGCTCCCCAGCGGGAGTAGTAGAGCCCCGGCTCGACGGTCACGACCTGGCCGGTCTTGAGCCCGGCCCCGGCCTTGCTGATGCGGGGGGGCTCGTGAATGTCCAGGCCCACCCCGTGTCCGGTGCCGTGGAAGAATCCCTGCATCCGCCCGTCCACCGGCCCGGTCTGGAACCCGCGGGCCTCCAGGGTGCGGGCCACCTCCTCGTGGATCGCCTGGCCGGAGGCCCCGTCCCGCACGAGCTCGACGCCGCGGAGCTGGGCGGCCAGGACGGCGTCGTACATCCGCCGGAGATCGTCCGACGCTTTCCCCTTGACCACGGTCCGCGTCATATCTGCGAAGTAGCGGGTGCGGCTCGACCGCGGGAAGATGTCGAAGACGATGGACTGGTGCGGCCGGATGGGGCCGGACCCCTGGTTGTGAGGGTCCACGCCGTCCAGGCCGCACGCCACGATGGTGTGCTGGGCGACGCAGTCGTTTTCCATCAGCGACAGGTTGACGACCTTTTTTAGATCTTCGACCGTGAGGGGCTTGCCCCGCCAGAGGACCCGCTCCCCGGCGATCCGGCTCTCCTTCAACACCTGCAGGGCGGCTTCGAGGGCCGTCTCCGTGTGACGCTGGGTCTCGGTGATGGCCGCGATCTCTTCCTCCGACTTGATGAGGCGCTCGGGGAAGAAGGGGTCGGGCCGGGCCGTCACGCTGACGCCCTTTTCCCTCAGGCGGTCGCCGTGCTCGAGGGGGAAGGTCGCCGGCACGGTGACCGCCGAGACCCCGTAGGCCTCCAGGAGCACACTCACCGTGTCGATCAGGTGGGGGGACTGCCAGCGCTGGCGGGCTTTCCCCTCGTACTCCGACAGCGACAGCACCTCGTCCACCCGGGCCTGGGCGCGCGCCCGGTCGATCTCGAGGTCGCTCATGAGCAGCACCTTGCGGGTCCCCACCTGCAGGAACACGAAGGGGTCGGGCGCCAGGAAGCGGGTCGCGTAGTAGAGGTTGGCATCCACCTCGCTGTTGGCGATCAGGAGCAGCGCGGTGTCGTCGTTCATGGTGTCGCCCCGCGGCGAGTTTCATAGAAGATCACGGGGTTGGATTCCCGGCTGAGCTCGTCCAGGTTGGCGATGCGGAGCTCGCCACGCTGGAAGAGGTACTCGACGTGGGCGCCGGCCTCCTCGAGCGCCAGGATGCGCGTGTACCCGCTCTTGGGGCCGAAGAGCCGTTTGGAGATCTCCACCAGGTGCGCGGGCTCCCGGCAGATCTCCAGCACCTGATTCAGGCGGCGCGTGTGGTGGGCGGCGATCGCGTCGATGCGGGCGCCCAGGTCCGGGATGGCCTCTTCGTGGCCCGGGAGGGCCAGCGAGACTCCCTCGACGCGGCGGATCTTCTCGAGGGACCCGAGGTAATGCTCGAGCCCGCAGAACGGCGTGATCGAGGCCGGGGACTGGTGCGGGGTGATCCGGGAGAGGACGTGGTCGGCCGTGAAGAGCACGTCCTCCACCTGGAGGCAGATCTGCCCGGGGCAGTGACCCGGAACGTGGTGGACGACGTAGCCGTTGATGATCCGGTCCCCGTCGCGCAGGATCCGGTCCAGCTCCACGGACTTGAAGAAGTGCTTGGAGAACCGGTACATCTCCTCCAGCTCCTGGCGGGCCTCGGGCTTGAGCCCCGAGCGCTCCATGAAGACCCGGAGGTCCTTGGAGGCCAGGACGATGCGCTCCTCGAAGTTGTTGAGCACCCGGGCGTCCAGCTCGTGGATGAAGACGTCCGCGTCGGTCTCGCGCGTGAAATAGGCCACGAAGCCGAAGTGGTCGATGTGCGAGTGGCTGATCACGACGTGCTGGACGGCGGCGAGGTCCACCCCCTCGCCGAAGCGCTCCCGGACCTCGGCGAACCCGCGTGTCAGATCTTCGACCGACTGGGGCGTGCCCGACCCCACGTCGAAGAGCGTGGAATGGTCGCCGTCGAGGATCAGATAGATGTTGTTCACGTGCAGCGGAAAGGTCTCGACGGGGAGCTGGTAGATGCGGATTCCGGAGCGGGTCGCGTACCGACGGACGCGGGGCTCGACGGTCACGCGCTTAGAATACCATATGAGACGTCACCCTCCGAGGCGGTTCATCCCTCCCCCGTCTTGCGGAGCGACTCGATGAAGCGCGTGACGGTGGGCGAGAGGTGCTTCTGCCTGCGGTGGATGATCCCCACGGGGCGCACCAGGTCCGGGATGCCGAGGGGGATGGCGGCCAGGCTGCCGATCTCGGTTTCCTTCTGTACGGTGGGCCGCGGGAGGATGCTGACCCCGGCGCCGATGGCGATGGCCTGCTTGATCGTCTCGATGTTGTCGAACTCCATCACCACGTTCACGCGGATGTTCCGCTGTTTGAGGGCCCGGTCGATGGCCTTCCGGATTCCCAGGTCCGGGTCGAAGGCGACGAACTTCTCGCCGTTCAGGTCCTGGGGCATCACGCTCCGCCGCCTGGCGAAGCGGTGCGCGGGGTGGCAGACCAGGACCATTTTCTCCGACCGCCACGGGATGACCCCCAGCGAGCGCATGACCGGCGGGTACGACATGATGCCGATGTCCGCCTCGTCGTTGATCACCGCCTCCACCACCTTGTGGGGATGGAGGCACTCCAGCTGGACCCGGGCCTGGGGGTGGGCGGACATGAAGGGCTGCATGTGGCGGCTGACGTCGTGGAGCCCCACGGAGTAGATGGCCGCCACGCGGACCGTCCCGTCCAGGCGGTTCCGCGACGAGCCGATCCGGGCCCGGGCCTGCTCGTAGCGGTGGAGGACCTCCCGGCTGGCGTCGTAGAACACCCGCCCCTCCGGGGTCACCGTGAAGGGGCGCTTGGTCCGGTCCAGCAGGCGCACGCCGAGGTCGGATTCGAGCTGCTGCACGGCCTGGCTGGCGGCCGACTGGGAGACCTCGTTGGCGGCGGCGCCCCGGGAGAAGCTCCGCAGCCGGACCACGTCGCAGTAGAGCTGGAGGGTTTCCAGGTTCACGGAGCCAGGGTACACTATTAGAGAATCTGATGCTCAATATTTTTATTTTGGGCGTGACTTATGATTTGACTTCGTGTATTCTCACGCAAACTATTGTACCGATCCTTCACAAGCTCCCAAGGAGAGCCACGTGAGTAAGGAGACGGACCGGCCGGCGCCGACCCCCGGGGGGCTCCCCCCCGCCCAGGGCCTTTACGACCCCGCCCACGAGCACGACGCCTGCGGCGTCGGTTTCGTGGTGGACATGAAGGGGCGCAAGTCCCACGCCATCGTGACCCAGGCGCTGAGCGTCCTGAAGAACCTGCTCCACCGGGGCGCCTGCGGCTCGGAGGTCAACACGGGAGACGGCGCGGGCATCCTTATCCAGATGCCCCACGCCTTCCTGTCACGGGAGTGCGCGCGGATCGGGATCACCCTCCCCGCCCCCACGTGGTATGGGGCCGGCTTGGTGTTCCTCCCCACCGACCCCCCCCAGGCGGCCCGATGCCGGCAGATCTTCGAGGAGATCATCCTGGAGGAGGGGCAGACGCTCCTGGGCTGGCGGGACGTGCCCACGGACGACTCGCCGGTCGGGCCGTCCGCCAGGGCCGTCGAGCCCGTCATCCGGCAGATCTTCATCGGGCGGAACGCGGGAATCCAGGACGACCGGCAGTTCGAGCGGACCCTCTACGTCATTCGCAAGCGCGTGGAGCACGCCATCTACGGCACCGACATGCCCCAGCGGAGGCTCTTCTACCTGCCGAGCCTCTCGTCCAACACCCTCATCTATAAGGGGATGCTCTCGGCGGACCAGATCGAGACGATGTATCCCGACATCGTGGACCCGATCGTGGAGTCGGGCCTGGCGCTGGTCCACCAGCGTTTCTCCACCAACACCTTCCCTTCCTGGCCGCTGGCCCACCCGTACCGCTACCTGGCCCACAACGGCGAGATCAACACGCTCCGCGGCAACATCAACTGGATGCGGGCCCGCGAGGCGCTGTGCGAGACCCCGCTGGTGCCGGACCTCAAGAAGATCCTCCCCATCGTGCTGGAAGGCGGGAGCGACTCGGCGATCTTCGACAACGTCCTGGAGTTCCTCGTGATGGCCGGCCGCCCCCTCCCCCACGCCGTGCTCATGATGATCCCGGAGCCGTGGAGCGGCCACGAGTCCATGCCGGACGATCTCAGGGCCTTCTACGAGTATCACGGCTGCCTGATGGAGCCCTGGGACGGGCCCGCCTCCATCGCCTTCACCGACGGCACCGTGATCGGGGCGGTCCTGGACCGGAACGGCCTCCGCCCCTCCCGCTACTCCGTGACCAAGGACGGCCTCGTCGTCATGGCCTCGGAGGTGGGGGTGCTCGACATCCCGCCGGACAACGTCCTGATCAAGGAGAGGCTTCACCCCGGCAGGATCTTCCTGGTGGATACCTCCCAGGGCCGGATCATCCACGACTCGGAGATCAAGCAGGCCCTGGCCGGCGAGCGCCCCTACCGCGGCTGGCTGAAGCAGCACCTGGTCCCGCTCGAGGAACTGCCGCCGCCGCCGCACGTCCACGAGCCGGACCACGAGACGGTGCTCCAGCGGCAGCTGGCCTTCGGCTACACCCACGAAGATCTACGCATCCTGATGGCGCCGATGGCCCAGAACGGCGAGGAGCCGGTGGGCTCCATGGGGACCGACACCTCGCTGGCCGTGCTCTCCAACCGCCCGCGCCTCCTCTACGACTACTTCAAGCAGCTCTTCGCCCAGGTGACCAATCCGCCGCTGGACGCGATCCGGGAAGAGCTGGTGACCCAGATGTCCACGACGACCGGGCCGGAGCGGAACCTCCTCGAGCCCGAGCCCGAGAGCTGTCGCCAGATCAAGCTCAAGACCCCGGTGCTGGACAACGAGGAGCTGGCGCGGATCCGCTATGTGGACCGCCCGGGCTTCAAGGCCACCACCCTCCCCATGCTTTTCCCTGTGGCCGACGGCGCGGCGGGTCTTGCCCGGGCCCTGGAGGAGCTGTGCCTCAAGGCCGGCCAGGCTGTCGCCCTCGGGTATACCTTCCTCATCCTGTCGGACCGGGGCGTGGATAAGGACCTGGCGCCGATCCCGGCCCTCCTGGCCACCGCCGGGGTGCATCACCATCTGGTGCGCGAGGGGACGCGCGCCCGGGTCGGCCTGATCATCGAGAGCGGCGAGCCGCGCGAGGTCCACCACGCCGCGCTCCTGATCGGCTACGGGGCCGGCGCCATCAACCCTTACCTGGCCTTCGAGACCCTGGACGACATGATCCTCGGGGAGCTACTCCCAGGGATGGACCACGCGAAGGCCACGAAGAACTACATCAAGGCGCTGAACAAAGGGGTCCTGAAGGTCATCTCCAAGATGGGGATCTCCACGATCCAGTCCTACCGGGGCGCCCAGATCTTCGAGGCCATTGGCCTCGGCAAGGAGTTCGTGGACCGATACTTCACGTGGACGGCCTCGCGGATCGGTGGCGTGGGCCTCGACGTGATCGCCGAGGAGGCGATCCTCCGCCACCAGCACGCCTTCCCCGAGCGCCCCGTGGGAAAGCCCGAGCTGGACTGGGGGGGCGAGTACCAGTGGCGGCGCGACGGGGAGTACCACCTCTTCAACCCCGACACCGTGTTCAAGCTCCAGCACGCCACGCGGAGCGGCCAGTACAAGATCTTCAAGGAGTACACCGACCTGGTGGACAACCAGAACCAGAACCTCTGCACCCTCCGCGGGCTCTTCGACTTCAAGTTCGCCGGGACGCCGATCCCCCTGGAAGAGGTGGAGCCGATCGAATCGATCGTCAAGCGGTTCGCCACCGGGGCCATGTCCTACGGCTCCATCAGCCAGGAGGCCCACGAGACGCTGGCCATCGCCATGAACCGGATGGGCGCCCGCTCGAACACCGGCGAGGGCGGCGAGGACCCCGCGCGCTACAAGCCGGACGAGAACGGCGACCTGCGCCGGAGCGCCGTCAAGCAGGTCGCCTCCGGGCGCTTCGGCGTCACCAGCGAGTACCTGGTGAACGCCACGGACCTCCAGATCAAGATGGCCCAGGGCTCCAAGCCGGGCGAAGGGGGCCAGCTCCCCGGCCAGAAGGTCTATCCCTGGATCGCCAGGGTCCGCTTCTCGACCCCGGGCGTGGGGCTCATCTCCCCGCCGCCCCACCACGACATCTACTCGATCGAGGACATCAAGCAGCTCATCCACGATCTTAAGAACAGCAATCCAAAGGCCCGGGTTCACGTCAAATTGGTCGCCGAGGTGGGAGTCGGGACCGTCGCGGCGGGCGTGGCCAAGGCGTTTTCGGACGTCGTCTTGATCTCGGGCCACGACGGCGGCACCGGGGCCTCCCCCCTCTCGAGCATCAAGCACGCCGGCCTCCCCTGGGAGCTGGGCTTGGCCGAGACCGAGCAGGTCCTCGTGCTGAACAAGCTCCGCGACAGGATCACGGTCCAGGTGGACGGCCAGATGAAGACCGGCCGCGACGTCGTGGTGGCCGCCCTGCTGGGGGCGGAGGAGTACGGCTTCTCCACCGCCCCGCTCGTGGTGATGGGCTGCGTCATGATGCGCGTCTGCCATCTCAACACCTGCCCGGTGGGGATCGCGACCCAGGATCCCGAGCTCAGGAAGAAGTTCGCCGGCAGGCCGGAATTCGTTCAGAACTTCTTCCGGTTCATCGCCGAGGAGGTTCGCGAGTACATGGCCCGGCTCGGTTTCAGGACCATGGACGAGATGATCGGGCGGGTGGACCGCCTCGACGTGAAGAAGGCGGTGGACCACTGGAAGGCCCGGGGGCTCGACTACGCCTCCATCCTCTACCAGCCAGCGGTCGGGCCGGAGGTGCCCCTCCGCAAGGTGAGGGAGCAGGACCACGGCCTGGAGAAGTCCCTCGACATGACCACGATCCTCCCGCTCTGCCGGCCCGCCCTCGAGCTGAAGGAGCCGGTGGACCTGCGCCTGCCGATCCGGAACGTCAACCGCTCCGTGGGCACCATCCTGGGCTACGAGGTGACCAGCCGCTACGGGGGAGAGGGCCTGCCCGACGACACGATCCGCATCCACTTCACGGGGTCCGCGGGCCAGAGCTTCGCCGCCTTCGTCCCGAGGGGAATCACCCTCGTCCTCGAGGGGGACTCCAACGACTACCTCGGCAAAGGGCTGTCGGGCGGGAAGCTCATCGTGTACCCGCCGCGGGAGGCGACCTTCGTCCCCGAGGAGAACATCCTGGTCGGCAACGTCGTCCTCTACGGCGCGACGAGCGGAGAGGCTTACTTCCGCGGCGTGGCAGGCGAGCGCTTCGCCGTCAGGAACAGCGGGGCGCGCGCGGTGGTGGAAGGTGTCGGCGATCACGGCTGCGAGTACATGACGGGCGGGCGTGTCGTCGTCATCGGGGAGACGGGCCGAAACTTCGCAGCCGGCATGTCCGGCGGCGTCGCCTACGTCCTCGACGAGGCCGGCGACTTCAGGATCCGCTGCAACCTCGGCATGGTGGATGTCGAGCCCCTGGTCGCGGATGAAGATGTGCGCGAGGTGAGAGAGCTTCTCCGCCGCCACATCCGCTACACCCAGAGCGCGGTGGCGGAGGGCATCATGGCGCGGTGGGGCAAGACGCAGCCCAAGTTCGTCAAGGTGATGCCGCGCGACTACAGGCGGGCGCTCGACGCGATGAAGCGCGCCCAGGAGGAGGGGATCCCCTGGGAGAAGGCGGTGATGGAAGGGGCGCATGGATAAACGTCGGAGGGGGCCTCGACGGCCCCCTCCGATACCTCCCCCAGAATCCGGGTTGCGGCGGCAAAGCCGCCGCTCGGTACCCCGCATGAGGCGCTAAGCGACGTTATGGGTAAGCCCACGGGCTTCATCGAGTTCAAGCGGGACAAGCAGCCGTACCGGCCGGTCGCGGAGCGCCTCGGCGACTGGAAGCAGCAGATGCTTCCTTGGCCCACGGACAAACTGCAGAGGCAGGGGGCGCGCTGCATGGACTGCGGCATCCCCTTCTGCCACCAGGGCTGTCCCCTGGGCAACCTGATCCCCGACTGGAACGACCTCGTCTACCGCAACAAGTGGGGGGAGGCCATCGAGCGCCTCCACGCCACG
>Ga0209342_10000944_pt1 | contig 33178 bp, 29 predicted proteins | sample RifCSP16_2_FD_184023 | JGI IMG/M metagenome (GOLD analysis project Ga0209342, IMG submission 184023) | Soil microbial communities from Rifle, Colorado - Rifle CSP2_sed 16_2 (SPAdes) (version 2) | ecosystem: Environmental > Terrestrial > Deep subsurface > Rock core/Sediment | place: Rifle...
GCCAGCTCCGGCACGACCGGCGCCGGGATGTTGAACCCCGTGTTCGCCGGAACGTTGTAGACGAGCACGGGCACAGGCGACGCGTCGGCGACGGCGAAGAAGTGTCGCCTGAGCGCGTCGGCCGTCGTCGCGTTCTTGTAGTAGAACGGCGTCACGACGAGCGCGGCATCCGCGCCCGCATCCGCCAGGCGCCGCGCTGCCTCGACGGTCGCCCACGTGCTGAGCTGGCCTGCGCCCGCGATCACCGTCATGGACGGCAAGGCTGCCCGGCGTGTAGCCTCGACTAGGCGCGCGGCCTCGTCGAGGCTGAGGTGCGGCGCTTCGCCGTTCGAGCCGCTCGTGACGTAGCCTGCCAGCCCGCTCGATCCGGACAAGGCGGCGTTCCACTTTTCGATATTGACGGCCAGGCGATCGAGCGCCAGCGCCCCGTCGTCGTCGAACGGCGTCGGGATCGGCGGATAGATACCTTCAAACATAGGACCTCCAAACGTAACTGCTCAGCCGCCCTTAGCGCGCATGGCTGTCCGTGCAGGGGATTGCTTCGCAAAAAGCGCTCGCAATGACGCGGGCGGAGCAGTTACCTCCAAACAAATATCCCTCATCCTGGCTCAGGACGAGGGACGCTCGTGGTGCCACCTGGCTTCGTCGCCTCCTCACGAAGGCGACCTCCTTGCCGCCGGCTAACGGGGGCGAACCGTTCGACTCGGGAGGTGGATTTCAATCGAGCGGGTTATCGCCTCGCAGCCTGCCCCGGAGGGGCGCAGCGACTCTCTGAAAACCCGGCGGGACGTACTCGTCTCCGTCGACGTCGATGCTGCGATTATACGTGGGGACGGGCGTGGTGTCAACCCTACGTCCGGCCCGACATCTTTTGCGTGCACACGGTCTCAGCGGTTTTGCTCCCGCTCCGCTTCGCGCGATCCATCCGACTAAAACGGCGGATTGATCATCCGCCTTGAGCCGAGACGACTTTAGTCGTCACTACGAAGTCGTGATCTACTGGGTCTCAGCGGCGATCAGCGGTTTCGGCATTGGCTCATCCGTTTCCCACAGCGGCAGTGTGAACGAGAACGTGCTGCCCTTACCGGGCACGCCTTCGCTGTGCACCCAGATGCGCCCGCCGTGCATCTCGACCAGCGACTGGACGATCGGCAGGCCGAGGCCCGTGCCTTTCGCCTCGCGCACGGTGACATTGTCCGCGCGGAAGAAGCGCTCGAACACTCGCCGCTGATCCTCCGGCGCAATGCCCACACCGGTGTCGGACACTTCGACGACGGCGAAGCGATCGTCGGCGCGCGCCGAGATCGTGATACGCCCGCCGGGCGGCGTGTAGGCGATCGCGTTGCCGATCAGATTGATCAGAACTTGCATCAGGCGGCTGCCGTCGGCGCGAACGGGCGGAAGCGTCGGCGAGACCCACACCTCCAGCGCCTGCTTCTTCTCGTCGGCGCGCGCATGTAGCGTGCGCAGCACGTCGGCGACGGTATCGTGCAGCGAGACCGGCCCGAAGGTCAGCCGCATGCGGCCGGTCTCGATGTGGCTGAGGTCGAGCAGATCGTTGACCAGGACCGTGAGCCGGTCGATGTTGCTGCGGACGATCTGCAAGAACTGGCGATGCTGGTCGCCGATCGGGCCGGCCATTCCCTTCAAAATGATGTCGACGTAGCCCTTCATCGCCGTCATCGGCGTGCGCAGCTCGTGCGAGACGGTCGACACGAAGTCGCTCTTGGCGCGATTGATCTCCACGTCGCGGCTGACGTCGCGCAAGACGTTCACCAGGCCCTGCGCTTCCCCGCTCAGGCTGACGGGCGAGAGGATGACGCTGATGGTGCGCTCGCCCAACTCGATGCGCTCTTCGTGCGTGCCATCGCCGCCTAACCACTCCTGCATCGCCCTGACCCAGGGGAGCGCCGGCTCACCAAGCGCGGCTGCCAGGCCGGACAACTGCCGCCCCAACATTTGCTCGCGCGAACGTCCGAGGACGCCTTCCGCAGCGGTGTTCACCAAAATGAGCGTGCCCGACGAATCGACGACGACCACGCCATCGCTCACGGATTCGATGATGGCCTGCGTCTTGGAGGCTTCAACCTGTTGATGCCAGATGGTGCGCTCCAGCTCCTCGGTGCGCTCGGCCACCTTGCGCTCGAGCGTGCGCGCCGCGTCGCGCAGCTCCTCGATCAGGCGCGCGTTGTCAATCGCCAGCGCCGCCTGCGCGCCAAGCGTCTGCGCCAGTTGCACGTCGTCAGGCTCGAAGGACCTCGACAGATCGAGCGTATAGAGCCGGGCCAGCCCGATGACCGTATCGCGCGCGACGAGCGGCAACAGCAGCATCTGCGCGATTCCATGCTCGTTCAGCCACTGCGCCTCGAGCGGATGGGATTGGATGTGGAGCGAAGAGAGGATGCGCGGCCGCCGATCGAGGAGCGCGTCGCGCGCGATGGGAAGCTCGGCCAGCGGCTGGACCGAGCCTAAGGCGTCCGGTGGGCCGAAGGGTTTGCGCCGGTAGCCGATCCAGTTGAGCAAACAGTCGCGCTCGCGTTCCCAAGCGGAAAACGTGACGCCGTCGACGACGAGGGCTTGCACCATGTGCTCGGCCAACTGCTCGAGCGCGTCTCGCAGGTCGAGCAGCGAAGACGCGACGAGCGTCGTCTCGAAGACGGCAGCCAGGTCATTTCGGCTCTGAATCGCCGCGCTGTAGCGCCGCGCGTTTTCGATGGCGACCCCCGCGTTGTGGCGCAGCGCGTTGAGCAGCGACAGGTCCGCGCGCGTCCAGGCGGCGGGCCGCTCGCCGATGAGGATCAGGCCGATCCAGCGGCCGTTCTCGATCAGGGGCAGCGCCAGCGCAATGCGACGTCGTCGCCAGTCGTTCCACAGAACCGTGTTCGGAACCCGGAAAGGTCGATTCTGCCGGCCGAGGATCGCCAGGCGGGTATCGTCGAGCGGGATCGAGGTGATGGGGTCGGAGGCGCTGCCCGCGAAGCGCGTCAGGCTGAGGCGGGCGCGGGCGTCGTCGCGCAGCAGCAGACCGCACCACGAGGCGCCGGCCTCGCCGGCCATGCGCTGCACGATCTGGCGCGCGACTTCGTCGATCGGCTGCAGCCAGCGCAGCGATTCGACAAAGGCTTTGAGCGCGCGGCGCCGGTCGACGGACGGCTGAAGCCGCTCCGCCGGCCTGCGCACAGCCCGGCGTTTGGCTTTGGAGGGCGATGCTCGGCGCACGAACGACCTTCCACGATCAACGCGCGATTATAGAGATTTCCACTCGGATTTACGACTTGGAATCGAGGCTTTAGCCGGATCCGCCTGAAGGCTCGACTTCGGAATGCCGTAAACCAAACTGGAAACTGCTATAAGGGCAATCGGGATGGTTTATATCATCAAACCCAACGGCGCGCAACCGCGCTCTGTCTGTCAACGAATGGGGAAACGAATAAACGAATGTAACCACTCAGCCGATCTGCGCCGATCCGTGTAATCCGTGGGAAATCCGTGTCTCAGGTCATTCGCGGGCGCGAAGATGGGGGAAGAGGATCACTTCGCGAATGGACTCTTTGCCCGTGAACAGCATCGTCAGGCGGTCGACGCCCATGCCGAAACCGCCGTTGGGGGGCATGCCGTAACGCATGGCGCGCAGGTAGTCTTCGTCCAGCGGGTGCGATTCTTCGTCTTCCGCACTGTACAGCTGCTGCGTGTCGAGGAAGCGCTGTTCCTGATCGACAGGATCGTTCAACTCGGTGAAGGCGTTGCCCATCTCTATGCCGCCGATGAAGAACTCGAAGCGCTCGACGTGCACGTCGTCGCCCGGCTTGCGCTTGGCGAGCGGCGAGATGTCGCGCGGATAGTCGTACAGGATGGTCGGTTGGATCAGCTTCGGCTCGACGAGGTCGCCCATCAACCCGTCGATGAGCTTGCCCCACGCGACACCGTCGGGAGCGTGGCCGCCGATGGCGCGGATTGCGGAACGCAGCGCATCGGCATCCAGATGCTGCATGTAGTCGATGCCGGTATGCCGGAGGATGGCCTCACGCATCGAGATGCGTGGCCACGGCGGGGCCAGCTCGATCGCGTGTCCGCCCCATTCTACGTGCGTCGTCCCCAGCACCTCGCGCGCCGCATAGGTGATCATCTCTTCGGTCAGCTCCATCACGTCGCGGTAGTCGAGGTAGGCGGCATAGAATTCGATCTGCGTGAACTCGGGATTGTTCTTGAACGACACGCCCTCGTTGCGGAAGTCGCGGCCGATCTCGTACACGCGGTCGACCATGCCGACCAGGAGGCGCTTGAGGTAAAGCTCGAAAGAGATGCGCAGATACAGGTCCTGATGCAGTTGGTTGTGATGCGTGACAAAGGGGCGCGCGGCGGCGCCGCCGTAAAGCGGCTGCAGGATCGGCGTCTCGACTTCGAGGAAGCCGTGGTCGTCGAGGAAGCGCCGCAGTGCGGAAATGATTCGGGCGCGCGTGCGGAACACCTCGCGCGCTTCGGGATTCGACAACAAGTCGGCATAACGCTGGCGATAGCGCGTCTCCACATCCTTGAGGCCATGCCACTTCTCCGGCGGCGGGGTGATGGCCTTGGCAATGAGACGAAAGGACGCGACGCGCAGGGAGACTTCACCCGTCTTGGTGCGGAACATCGCGCCGGCGGCCTCAATGAAGTCACCCAGATCGATATCCTTCTGAAGCATCTGGTAGGCTTCGTCGCCGACCGCGTCCCTTCGGAAGTAGAGCTGCAGGCGGCCGGCGCCGTCCTCGAGGTGCGCGAAGGACGCCTTGCCCATGGCGCGAAACAGGACGACGCGGCCGGTCACCGTCGCCGCGATGCTCGCCTGGCTCGGCTCGGCGGCTTCGTAGGCGGCGATGGCTTCGGCGGTCGTGTGCGTGCGCTCGACGCGCGGCGGGTAAGGCTCGACGCCGCGCGCGCGTAGCCGCTCCACTTTGCTCAGGCGCTCGCGTTCGAGATCGGAGAGCTCCATTTACCCCAATACTGTTTAGATAAGCTCCAAGCCCGCGTCCCCGCGGGCGTGTCCGACCGCGAGGACGCGGTCGGAGAGCCGTTAACTAAACTGTATTGCCATTTACCCTATCTTGAGGATACGGAAGGTGAGCAAGCCGGCCGGCGCGCTGACCTGCACCGTATCGCCCACCCGCCGTCCAAGCAGCGCGCGCCCTAACGGCGATTCGTTCGAGATACGACCCCTGGTGGGATCGGCCTCGGCCGCGCCGACGATGTGGTACTTCTCCTGGGGGTTGTCGCCTTCTACAACCGTGACCGTGCTGCCGAGCGATACTTCCTCGCTGTCCCTGGCGTGGTCTTCGATCAGGACGTAGTTCTTGAGCATCGTCTCGAGCGTGAGGATGCGTCCCTCGACGAAGGCTTGTTCGTTCTTGGCCTCATCGTACTCGGCGTTCTCGTCGATATCGCCTTCGTCCATGGCCGCGTGGAGGCGATCGGCCACCTCCTGGCGCTTGACCGTCTTGAGATACTCAAGCTCATCTTGCAGCTTCTTAAGCCCTTCACGAGTCAGGTAGGTTGATTGCTCGCTCACAGCAGGCACTCCCGGCGAAATATAGCTTAGACTTCGGGGTTAGTGTAGTTATGTCAAAAAACGCGCCGTCGGCGCGTGGTTTTGACAAACACACACGAAGACTGAGAGTCCACCTCTCAGTCCCCTTAAGCAAGCAGATTATAATGCCTTTCGCGGCAAATGTAAAGTCAGACTGAGGTCACCTTGCCCAACCGCCCACGGACTTCGTACAGGGCCCAAGTCCAATACCATTCCAAATAAGACTGGAGTCGAGCCTTTAGGCGGTCAAACTCCGGCTAAAGCCTCGATTCCGGCGTGCTATTTGAACCGTATTGGTTCTAAGTCTGTTTTCCGCACCCACTCCCGCCCGGGTGCCGAGCTCACGTGCGTTTCTCCCTGTCGCCTCAGAGCACAAACCTGGGAAGGCCGTCGCAATGTCGCCAACGCCTCAGTGACTTCGCGGCCTTTGGCCTCGATGAGGGCGACGGCGACGGGTTGGGTTTCGTCGTTGACTTTGACGCGGAGCGTGTAATCGATGAAGCCTTTGGGCTGGCGGCGTGGGCGGCCGTCGACGATTTCGACGCCGCCGGCCGTCTCTTCGCGGCGGATGAGGTCTTCCGTCCAGCCACGAGCGTGGATAGCGGGGTCGATGAGCTTGGAGCGGGTGTCGGATTCGGAGAGGGGCATGGGTCGTCTGCTGGCTGTTCCTCTCGTAGGGCGCAGCGCGGGGTGTTGTGCTTTTGACGGTGATATTTTACAGGCGAATCCGCCGAAGGGCAATTGGCACTGCGTGAGAGAATCTGCACAGCGGTGCGTAGTCGATGGGGCGGGGATTCTTCACTCCCAAAATGACGAAAGGCCCTACAACCAGGCTGGACGCACCGTCACCTGCAACTCCAACTGAGCCGGGGCAGTAACCTAGAGACGTCGCACAAGGTTGTTTGGGCGACGTCCGTCTTCGATCCTCACCTGATTGCAATCCTCAACTTGAAAGAGTAGCCGCAATTTGCTATACGATAATAATGAGTCCAGAGCAGCGAGGCATAACTCCTCAAACACCGTGCGACCGACCGGTCGCCTTCGATCCGCAGTCCCTCTCGTCAAGCGAGCTTCTGGCAGTGGTCTTGGGCATGAGAACGTCAAGCGAACAGGGAGAGGCGGTTGCCAAGTCGTTGCTCTCAGAGTACGGAGGGTTGGTTGGCGTCGCCCGGTTAAGTCTCGATGAGTTGCGTGAGTTGCCGGGTATTGGGAGTGCTAAAGATGCGCAACTTCAAGCAGCCTTCGAGTTGAGTCGTCGAGTAAGCCACGAAGTCCTTGGAACGCAATCATAAATCAGGGCGCCGGCAGACGCGGCGAACCTGTTGATGGCAGAGATGACTTTGTTGGAGCAGGAGCATCTGCGGGAGTCTCAATACCGCAATGATCCGGGTATCCGAGGTTTTCCGTGAAGCGATCCGGCGTAACGCAGCGGCAGTCATCGTCGCGCACAACCATCCTAGCGGTGATCCTTCGCCCTCACCAGGACGTGAGCGTTACGCGGGAAAGCTACTCGGCATTGATTTCCTTGACCATTTGATAATTGGTCATGGCCGCTTCGTCTCCCTCAAAGAGCGAGGATTAGGTACTCGATGATGTCGCGTCCAACGTGACTCAAGAAAAAAACGGAATCCAGCGTAACTCGGGGAAATGTGATTCAGTGATGCGGGGCAAAGCCATCAATCCGCTGCTGAAGTTGATCGTGGATAACCGGATGCATTGAGCACGGCACTTGCTCAAGCGCGCTTCTCTCAGGATGGCACCGTAGATTAGCAAGCGCACCTAAGCGATGAGCCGAACAGCTGCTTCATTGATCTGTGCGCATTGCGTCCGCTTGCACATGCTAGTGAGCATTTCTTCAATATCATGGTGAACAAAGCCCGAAATTCATCGTCACTTTGGCGGTTCGATCTCAGCCCAGTCGAGTTGCCTTAGCATATCGACGAGTGGGAAGAGAGCAGCGGCGAATGGCCTGAGCAATTGAGCAAGCCGCCGCTGGCTTTCCAAATCTGGACGTTCTTCGTCGATTGGAGACTCTTTGCTGTCGACATTGAGAACACCGATTGCTCTCTGATCACCATTCGGCTGTAAGATTGGTAACCGAAATGAAGAGCGGAAGCTGGACTGCGCCCGAGCGGAGTGGCTAAGAACGGCCCACCACTGCTTACTGTCCACCGTGTAATTGTTCGCCAAGAGTTCGACGACTTCTCTTCCAAACGTGGACTTCCAGGCGGATTCGTCCAGAACTCGCTCAATAGCCAGGCGTCGTTCGCGTCCAGGTGGCTGGCTAGCGCGAATACCGCGCAACAATTCCAAGGTTCGTTGGGCTTGCTCTCGTTGATCCCCGGCAACCGGGTAATCGAATCTTACGACCGGGTGGTCATATCTCAAGAGAACAGCATTTAGGGTTGTGGCCTTGTCTGGAGGCGCACGTCTGTCAGGTCTTGTTCCAAAAAGTGTGAGATGTAGAAGGCTACGACCAGTGGAAGCTACCTCTACCGTAATCAACACATCGAATTCATCCCAATCTTCGGCCTTCTCCCCGGCCCAATCGCCGTTGAAGCTGAGCATTGAGGGCGTTAGTCTGCTCCACCACTGCCGTTGATTAAGGTACTCGATGAGCATGTCTTTCCAGTGGCAAATCATGAGGGTTGCACTTACTTCTTCTGGAATGACTGAGGCGAACTCCCTTGACTGTCGCACGAACCTGACAATGCTGTCTAAGCGCTCCTGCAAAGACGCAACCACTTCCTCTCTTCTGGAAGGCGTGAACATATAGCTTCTCCTAACCCAATCATACAATTGAGTGCTTAACAAGTATGCGACTTCGTCAGGCCGGTTCGCGATATCTTCCACTGTATGGCGTTGCCCCTGGGCATGGTGGTAAATGTCACCCAGAGCTATCTGTCCAAAATTGCGCACTAGAACTTTACGCTGGCCAATGATTCTCCAACCGGAACCCGCGTATTCTGCCCGCGACAAAAGCTGTCGGGCGGCAAGAAGGGCTCCGGGGTCTAGGAGTGTAGAGCCATCAGGGGCCAGCGAGGCGAGCCTGGCAGTGAGGTTAATCCCATAGCCGACGAAGTCGTCTCCATCCCGGGCTCCTGATTGTCGCATGAAGCGGACAGGCAATGCTTCTCCTGTGGCAATGGCTGCTTTGCAGGACAGCGGTTGGTCAGCGAATGCAACCAGTGGCCCATGGTAATTAAGGATCGCCCGTCGAAGCTGGCTGGACTCATCAGCATTTATCTCCCGTTTGATCGTCCAGAGTATCTGGTGAATCGCAGCGGCGGTAATGACGGCATTGTTAACGTTTTCAAATACAAGTATGCCCTCATCGCCGACCGTGTTCACTAGTGTTCCGTGATTGTGTTCTGCAATTGCGCGAACGACCTTAAGGAAGAACTGGTTTCGGTATACAGCATCTTGGGCTCCAAGTTGCTGCAGAGTTTGTGTCGATCCACTCATATCGACAAAGAGAAAGGTTCGATGAGGCGGCATTGGCTGTGTCGGCAGTACGCGGTCAACCGAAATTGTGCTGACTAATTCGATGAGGTCAATCTTTTCGATTTGGTTGAGCCCGAATCTGATGGGCATGGTCGATGTGCTCCGGGAGCGCGGGATGGTCGAGGGCACAAGGCGCCGACTGCCATTATCCCTCAAATCATTTTTTGTGCAACTTACTGTAAGAGACTCCCAAGGTCACGTTCCTGCCGTCAACCCATGGAAGAATGCAGAACGGTCACCGTACAAAAATGATCCAAATTCGCCTCACATTCGGAGAGACAACATGGCTAGTCTGATGTCTTACAATCTTTCTTAGGCGACATCATGGGCTGATGCTACTAGGTTTTTATGATCGGTGCGTTCATGATACAACCGTATGACAAAACAGGCGAAGTCTCCTACATCCTGCGTAGGCTTCACAAGCGATGTAAGCTTCCACTCGACTAGCTAGGCGAGTCGACTCAAGCGAGTTGGGTAGGATGCTGTTGCACAGGGAGGATGTCTTCTTATGGTAGAGCATCGATCCAATCCTTTAAGATACTATTCATTGTGAGAAGAGCCTTGTTGGCATTAGCCTCGTCCAAAGTTCCGCGCTTATGTGCCTCATTCGCCGCCTCATAAAGGTCACTTATCTGCCTTGCGGACGCAGCGAGGATATTGGTCTGCCCCGGACGCTTAACGTGAGTATGAGCTGCATACCTGATCCTCTCTGAGCGGTATATCTGATCGGGCTTTTCTCCTTGCTTCCGTTTCCAGAATTCTGATTGCCGAACAAGGTCATCCGGGGCGAGACAGGAGAAGAAGTGGTCGAAGACTTGGCGCATCATGAATAGCGAAGCTCGGTACCGGTCAGCGGAGGTGCCATAGTAGGTCTGCCACACCTGATCGTAGCTCAGTGACAGGGAAGGATCCAATGCTTTCAGCCGGGACGAGTATTCTTCTCTCGATTTGCGTGGCAAGGGAGCGGGAATTGGCTCAAATGCGGGTTCATCATGAATCCTGCTTAGCGCGAAAGCGGCATCTACTGAGCCACCAAAGCTGCCAGTAGAAAACGCGACAGGTTCTAGGTAGACTTGAACATCGTTGACAAGACCTGATAATTGGTTGAGTTCGCCAGTGATACTCTTGATGAAGTTTAGACCACTGGCCACGATGGGATAAAAGGAGGGGTCATCTTTTGCTTTCTCATAAAGCATGACATACCGAGGATGAGACGTGACCAAGATTTGACGCGCGTAGCCTGCATTCTCGGTTGCTGAGGCGAGCGAGCGATGAAGGTGTTCGGCAGCCATAATGGCTTCGCTGAAAGCCCGGTCGAGTTCCTCTCTGGAAAACTCCTCGACAGGTTCTCTTTCTTCGTTTTCCATTTCGAGCTCCCTTGTAGCATGTCAGTCAGCGAAAAACAAACACGACTCCTTACCCCTCCATTATCCCCCAAAACCTCACCTACGCAACTGGCTCTGTGCTACCGTTTTGGCTGGAAATCGGCGTGTTTTCTCATCTCGTGGTAAGCTCTCGCACAGTTTGACGAGTTAGACGGATGCTCTACTCACGTGAACCCCCTCGGCCACTTACGGACTTCCAAGCCGTCCGTTGGCCTTCCTTGACCGCCTTCTTGATCCTGGCCACGCATCGGCCGGGTTTCTTGGTAAGCTGGCATTCCCAAATCCGTATGACAGTCCATCCCTTTGTGCGTAGAGCGGAATTCACGCGACGATCTCGCCTCTTGTTACCTGCAACCTTCTCCTTCCAATAACGCACGTTGCTTTTGGGAATCTGGTAGCAATGCGGACAGCCGTGCCAGAAGCACCCATCCACGAACAAGGCTGCCTTCTTCTTTGGCCAGCAGAAATCCGGAGTGCCCGGCAAAGGGAAATGCCGCCGCCATCCCGAAAGGCTGTTCTCGCGTAAGAGACGGACCATTCTCGCTTCCGTAGAGAGATTCCCGCGCGATTTCACTGCGGCCATGTAGCGCGATCTTGTTGCTTTGTCCACCGTATCGGTCAACGGTTTCTCCTCTGCTCGCTTTCACCTTTTCAAATCAGCGCCCAAAAGCGGCCTCAATCGAAGACCGGCTCTTCGCAGCGAATATCTTCGCGCTGCACATGAGGAGCCGGAGCGGCGCCTTCTTGTATTGGCTCTCCATCGCCTCCTTGCCGTCCAGTTCAGCGTGGGCATGCGCCGAGCGAGCTCCGCCTCCGTCTTCCCGCCGCTTACGGCACGGCCCTCATGAAGTAGGGATAGTACCGGTGGAAGTCCGCGTATTGCTTCAACTTGGCCTCCGTACTCTCCCTGTCCTTGTCAATGAGATACCCCAAAGCCTCGCGAAGAGTCCTGCCTGCGCTGGAACTGCAAGGAAGGAGATTCTGAAGATGTAGCCGTTCCTTGGTGCTCAGAACGGGAACGTCAATATGTTTCGGCTTTGCCCAAGTGAGATTGCAGAAGTGCAGGTCTTCAAACGCCTTCTTGGTCTCAGCCGCCGCGTCCCGTCGGCAGACTACCCCGGTCAGCGTGAATATCCCCGTTCCGTCGGAATAATAGAAAGAGGAAACTGGCTGGAACATCAACGGCACTGCGCCCGGTAGCGCTTTTTGAGCAGCCACCTGCACCATGTCTTGAAGTAGACATGCGAAATCCCAGAAGTCGCGCGGGGGGTCGGCCGCCGAGTCGGGCATGAGCGCCCCGAACTGCCGCCTGAACCTTTCCGCACGACTGCCAAGCGATTCGTTCTGTTGGTCAATAAAGTCGCTCGGTTGGGCGCGCAGGGTTATCTTGACCATGCTTTTCTCCGATACCTTGCCGAGCAATACCATCAAGTCCTCGAAATTGCCGTAACTAAGGCCAGTATAGTCAAGCCAAAAGATGCTCTTTTTGTCATTCGGTTCGTAGTGCGCCAAATAGGATTTGAATTTTGCTTTCTCCAAAGTAAGGGTCTCAACCGCGCAGGGCAAGTGGAATTCCTGACGTTTCACAGTATCCGCGTCCTCCTCAATGGACACCATCTTGATCTCGGGGTACAGTTCATAGAGAAGGCGGAAATCCTCCAGATAAGGCCCGCCGAGGCCGTAATAGGTATATTCTCTAAGTCTTGCCAATCTGTCCAAACGTCTGATCGCCTCAATGAGAAAGAGGCGATCCACAGCCTTGTTCGGACGCAGCTGATACGCAGAATGTCTCATCTCCGGGCCTCCTTAAGTATCAGATCGAAGCACCTCTCGCCCACCGAAGACGGATCTGCATCCTTGTCGTCGAATAGATGCTCTGCGACGGATTCGATCTCTTTCACGTCCTTCACGAATGAAATGCGCCGCTTCCTCGGTTCCAGCTTCTTGGGCGACGGAAGCTCGGGCTTGTACTGATTGCCTTTGGGAATAGTCTTGGTCGTCGAGCGTAACGTCAACTTGCCAGCCGCAACCTTGACTTCATCGAACGGGATGGCCTTTTCCTCTTCAATATGCTTTTTGGCCTCTTCTACGCGGCCTTTCCATTCGTTCGTGTAATCGATGAACACCCGCATGCCCTCGCGCATCTTATTCTTGATCTGCAGATAAAGAGGCGAAGCTGCATCGATGCCGCGCTTGGTAGTTGTAGTGGGGAGCTTCGACGCGTCGTCGCACCTGAACTCCACGATACCCGAAATGCCTATGAACTGGGTGTGATAGCGCGGAACGCCCGCTTCTCCCCACCCAGTCAACTCGCTGCGGTCACAATACAGCACGGCCCTATCGTTGCAGAGGACCGTCCAGCCGGCATCTATCGATGAGTATCGAACTTCCTCCGGCTCAGTAGCTATTTCTTCTTCGGTGGGCATCGGCCGCGTGAAACCCACCGCCAAGAACACGTCGACGCCGTCGTCGGTTCGAGTCTTAAAAATAAACGGTCGTATTCTCTTGGCCTTTCCGTCTCCCGCGGCGAAAATGAGCTTAACGGGTCGCGGTGTAACCGCTTTTTTGTTGATGCTTACTTCGAACCCCTTGTCGATAATGAAAGCGTAATGAGTCGCTACCATGCGCCGCAGTTCGCTCTCGAAGTCTTCGGCGTCGCTGCTGAAGCGCGCGTTGATGCCTGGATAAAGGTTCTCGATGATTATGGTCGTTCCATCCTCCTGCATCGACTTCTTGGCGGGTGAAACGGGGATGTTCCAATTCTCCTCATCGGCAATCCACTTGGGCGTAATGTGGACATCGTACTCGTGTTCTCCGTTCTTGGTCCAAATGAGGCAGTCCGCGCCCATTTTAAATATGGCGCGCTTCATTCCGATGCCATATACGCCGACTGTCCCGGGCTCGTCTGCAGGACGATTCTTAGCTCGCCCCAACCTGAAGGCATAATCGTGCAAGCTCCAGGGAATCCCGCCGCAATTGTCGGAGATCATGAACGAGTCCTTCTTGAATACGATCTCCGCCTTGAACCCCTCGTAAGGCTTCTTCCCGCTGTTTCGTTTCTTGCTGCGCAATATTCCATCTACGCAGTTGTCCAGCAGGTCGAGGATGGCTTCTTCCAGTCTGATGTCTCGCGTAAACATCGTTACGAAGAACGACTTCGCGGGAGATGCGTCGACCGGCTCGTATTGGATCTGTTTGTCTTTGCCCATGCGGTTTCCTCCTATCGCCCGTCGGCAAGGGCGTTTCGAATGATCGCGAGAACGCGTTCGGCGAGGACCGGACTGACGCTGCTTCCGATTTGACGGAAGCTATGCCACTTCGTCGGCGAAAACTGAAACCAGTCCGGGAACCCCTGGAGCCTCGCCGCCTCACGCGGAGTGATGACGCGAGTCTGGGTTGGATGCAGCGGCCTGACCGCCTGGAATCGGCCGCGATCATGTCCGGTCCCGGCTCGAATGGTCGGGCAGAATCCGTTCAGATCCAACCGGTGCGATTTGGAAACGGGATCGCGCTTTCCCGGTTCGATCCCAGAGTATCTGCGAATCACCCCCTCCGAGTGGATCGTGCCCAAGCATCCGGAGGCCCGGCTTTCGCTTCTCAGGCGCTCCAGAGCCCGAGGATCTCCGACTCCGGGCGGGACGCGCCCATGCAGCCGGAGGGCAAAAAAGCCCTTTCCATGGACCCGGACAATCCTCCAACCTTCCTCTTCAGTCTGCCATCTTGGATCGATTCTCGCTGGTAACCCCTTTAACGCATCTCCAACTGTCACGCTCTCGATGTCGGCAGGAGGAGTGAAATCCTCGGGTGAAAGGCGCTGCATTTCGTCCTGTCGGTAGCCGAAGAAGAACACCCGCGTTCGCGTTGTCGGAGCGCCGAAATCCTTCGCGCAAATGGTCATTGGCGGAAGCAGGATGTAATCGTCCTCGATGTAGGAAAAGGCCCTTTTTCTGATTCGAGCGTTGCCGTCGTCGAGGATGCCGGGGACGTTTTCCGCCAAGAAGAACCTAGGCCGAGCCTCGGCCACTATGCGAAAGAAATCCACGAACAGCCTGTTGCGAGGGTCAGATATGTCGTTGTTGCCAATGCGGCTGAATCCCTGGCACGGAGGCCCGCCCACAATCCCGGCAAGCTCGCCGTTTCTCAGACCAAGCGCGGCATTCAGCCTTCTTCCAGTGAGCCGGGACACGTCCTCTTCAATGTGTAGGGTTTCAGGGAAGTTGCGACGATGCGCCGCTGCGGCATGGGGATCGATTTCAACCGCGCAGCAGACCGAGAAGCCTGCTCGCGCGGCTCCGAGGCTTAAGCCTCCCGCGCCGCTGAACAAGTCGACGACCTTATCGGAATCTCTCGCTATGGTCGCTGCGGTTCGGCTGGTTGCCTTGGTCATCCTCACTCCCAGCGCTGTCTAACGGCGTGCATCAGCCGTCGTGAAGTAGAGACACCCACGCACGCGAGAAGCGACAGCCTCAATTATCTCTGAAAACTATCCTGGCGCAACATGCTCAGGGCAGTAATTCTTCGCGACCACTTTTCGTTGATTGGAAACCCGCCAGACGAGTCAGAATGAAACTTTGCACAACAGCGCTTTTGCGACGCGGAATTGAGGCGGAGGGGGATATAACACACCTCTACCAAGCCCATAGTAATCGGAGTTAGCCTGGGAAGGCGCAGAAAAGAGGCCATCTTTCGACCCCTTGTTTTTCCCGCTGCTGGTCGTTACCATGACTATTATATGCCAACTCCTGAGCGAGGCAAGCCATCCGTCAGCGAGGCGCCACACCCGTCACGATCCCGTGCTCTGATAGTGCCTCACTCCGATCCACCACATCCTCACGCCGACGGCGAACACCAGCAGGCACACGACCGGCGACAGAAACGCCAGCCACGCCGGCAGGCCGAGCGGGTCGGGCTTGTCCAACAGCCACAATGCCGGATAGTAGTTCACGAATGCCATCGGGATGACCCTTGATGGGGCGGGGCGGAGACCTGCGCTGAACGCAAGCGGCTCTCTAATCTCCAATCTCCAATCTCCAACCTCCAACGCCAACCCCCCAAAACCTGCCCGAACATTCCCTACTCCTGCCCCTTTCCCCTCGGCTTGATGCTCAACCGCAGCGGCGTGCCTGGGAGACTGTGCGCTGTCCGGATTGCCATTAACGCCGGTCTGCAAGAGTGTGCTATACTTCCGATCGTGGAGAGTGCTTATATGGAAACGCCTGCATGATCGACCCCCAGACGCAGCTCACTGTTCGAGGCTACATAGGCCGTGCGCGTCAGATGCTCGATACGGGTCGTTTGACACTGGAACACCGGGACTTCATCACAGCCGTCAATCGCGCCTATTACGCTGCCTTCTACGCAGCGAATGCCTTGCTGGCGACACAGCATTTGGAACGCAGCAAACACTCTGGTGTGATCGCCGCCTTTCGCGAGCACTTCGTGAGGACCGGCGTGATCGCGCCAGAGTACAGCGATTGGTATGGCGCACTATTAGACACGCGACAACGTGGTGATTACTCGCTTGAGGCATTGCTCGATGAAAGACGCGCCACGGAACTACTCGAGCAGGCCGGAAAGTTTGTCGACCGCATCGAGCGCTATTTGCGCGACGAAGGGCATTTAGAATGACGGCTGCTTTGGCTTTTTTGCAGGAAAATGAGCGCCAGGCGTTGACGGACTACATCAGCCGGCTGCTCGCCAGGGCAAGTCAGCACGTGCAACAGGTGATTTTGTTCGGCTCAAAAGCACGCGGCGACGCAGGCGCGGATTCAGATCTCGACCTGCTCGTGATCGTTGACCGATACGATGCTGACACGGACCGCCTAGTGACGACGACGGCCTCGCGAGTCTCATTTGAGCATAACACGCTGATCAACACGCACATCGTCACCCTCGAGCGATGGGCCGAAATGCAAAAGTGGTCGGCCACGCTCTGGCGAGCAGTTCAGGCCGACGGTGTGCCGTTGTTGCCAGAGCGGGTCTCAGCCTGAGAGAAACAGCTCTCACATTACCCGTCCTCCACGCGCAACTTAGGCAGGTTCTCCCGTGCCCATTCCTGGCCACGCTGGTAGTCTTCGAGTGACACGCCATAGAAGGCTGCCATCGCCTCGCGGTTGTTTGTGTCTACGCCTCTTTTGAGCGCCAGGGAAATATCGCCTTCCAGGTTGAAGCGGCCATCGTAACGACTATAGCCGCTCTACCATCGTTGTCTCCTTACGATCCCGTGCTCTGGTAATGCCTCACGCCGAGCCACCATATCTTCACGCCGACGGCGAACACCAGCAGGCACACGACCGGCGACAAGAACGCCAGCCACGCCGGCAGGCCGAGAGGGTCGGGCCTGTCCAACAGCGCGCCCTGATGCTCAACCGCAGCGGCGTGCCCGTGAACGAATAAGCCGCGCGGGCGGCGTTCCCACCCCTTCGACTGCCCCTTACCCTTCCTCTTCCCCTTCACTCCGTTCAGGGTCAGAGTCAGGGTCAGGGCTTCGGCTCAGGGCAGGTCCCGGCGACGATGCCGTCGATCAGCAGCACGGGAAGGCCGGCCGCGCCTTCGAGACGCCCACGCCCACGAGCGACCCTTCGACTTCGCTCAGAGCTTGCCCTGAGCCGTGCGAAGGGGCAGGCACGCGCGCCCGTGCCGCTTCGGGAACGATGCGATCCCGCAGCCCTCACCCCCGGCCCCTCTCCCCCCGCACACAGCAGGCGAGGGCAGGCCGTCGCAGACGACAGGAGAGGGGAGGACAGCAGAGTCAACCTGCGGCAGCAGCCGCACTGAGCCGTGGGCAGTCTCACCGGCGGCCTCGACGCCGGCGGCCAGCACCCAGGCCGGCTGGCCTTCGACGTCCACGGCCTCCAGCTCGCCGGCCAGCGACTCCATCACCCGGCGAGCCTCGCCCGGCTTCAACCAGAACTAGCGCGCGAAGTCCTGGTGCAAGGTGTCTACTCACCGTCCCTTAGCCCGAAGGCATCGCGGATGGCGGCACGCTGCAAGCGGTGGAACGTCTGCGCCAGGTTTTCGAGTGTGTAGGGCCGGCGCTTCTCCAGCCACCATTGCATCAGCGCGAGCTGCGCCCCCGCCAGATAGCTCGCCAGCACGTCGAGCGGGATGCTGCTGTCGGCTTCGGCAAAGGCGGCGCGCAGGTTCGCTTCGATTTCCTGCGCGTTCCAGTCACGGATGCGCCGCAGGATCAGCAGGCTGTCCTTGCCCTGAAAAATGGAATACAACCGCTCCCGCGCGTCTTCGAGATGCCGGTATGCCGCTGTATTCCCCGGTGGCGCTTCCGGCGACAGCAGTTCTTCTCGGGAGAGGGGGTGGAGCGGTCCAATACGGAACTCGCTGACGATGGCTTCGTGGCAGCTCACGAATAATTCGTCTTTGCTGCGGTAGTGCACATAGAAGGTGGTACGCCCGACGTTGGCGCGATCCACGATGTCCTGAATCGTGATCGCATCATATCCACGTTCGCCGATCAGCTCGATCAGCGCCTTTTGCAGCAGTTCGCGCGTGCGCTGTACCCGCCGGTCAGTCTTCGTCATGAAGCATCCTCATTTCAGACTTCCGAAGTCTTGGAGACTTCGGAAGTCTGGGCGTCGCTGAACACTTCGCTCACACTGTTCACAAATGAACACATCCCGCGCTTTGATTATTGACTTCATCCGCGAAATGCCGTAGTCTGTGGAGCGTCTCTAATTATACTGGGAGAAACAACCATGTCGCAAACTCACACGAAGCCCGACCGCGAATCGACCTATAGCACACCCCGCTGGGTGAAGGTGCTTGGGATCATCGTCATCGTCCTGGCGCTGCTGGTCGTCGTCGTGCTCGTCACCGGCCTCGGTGGTGAACACGGCCCTGGTCGCCACGCACCGTCCGGTGACGCGGGTGGCGACACACCGCCCTCCAGCGTCACAGAAGGCCACACACCGTCCGGCGCTGACCTTGGCGTCTACACACCGCCCATAGAACACGGCGTGCAACAGCTATGACCATGACGCCCCCCCTCCGCAAGTTCGTGCTCGCCGTGCATCTCACTTCTTCGGTCGGCTGGATCGGTGCCGTCGTTGCCTACCTGGCTCTCGCCGTCGCCACTCGGACCAGCCAGGATGCTCAGATGGTACGTGCCGCCTTTCTCGCGCTGGAGCTGATCACCCGGTTCGTCCTCGTCCCGTTGGCCCTCGCCTCGCTGCTGACCGGGATTGTCCAGTCACTGGGCACCCCGTGGGGCTTGTTCCGGCACTATTGGGTCCTGATCTCACTCCTGCTGACCATAATTGCCACCCTCGTCTTGCTGACGCGGTTGGAGCCTATCAGCTTCCTGGCAGGCATAGCGGCAGAGGCGGACAGTGCCGATCTCCTCGCGTTGGAGGCAGACCTGCTCCACCCCGTTGGCGGCCTGCTGGTGTTGCTCGTGATCCAGGTGTTAAATGTGTACAAGCCACGGGGCCTGACCCCGTACGGGTGGCGTAAGCAGCAGGAGCGTCGTAAGCAGCATGAGCAGCGTACGGTGTTGCAGCCGTAGATGCACCCACCTTGCTACCAAGAGGTCAACAAATGCACACACATACTCATACACCCGAATCGCCTGCCCAAACAGAAGGGCGCCTGATCCGCTGGGCTTCGATTTATGACGTGACGGTGAATCTGATGACGCTTGGTCAGGCAAGCCGTTTACGCCGAATGACCGTGGATCAAGCCCTGCTTCAGCCTGGGGAAACCCTGCTCGATGTCGGCTGCGGCACGGGCGGCGTAACCATCCCTGCCAAAATACAGGTTGGAGAGAATGGAAGCGCGGCAGGCATTGACCCCGCACCAGAAATGATCGCCGTTGCGCGCCGAAAGGCGAAGCGGGCGGGGATTGAGATCGACTTTCGAGTTGGCGTGATCGAGTCCCTGCCCTTTCCTGATGAGACGTTTGACGTGGTGACTTCCAGCCTGATGATGCACCACCTGCCCGAACACTTGCGGGTCAAGGGACTGGCTGAAATCTGGCGCACGCTCAAACCGGGTGGGCGGATTTTGATTGCGGACATGATGCGCCCAAGCGGATCCTTTTTCAAACGGTTGTTCATTTCGCTGGTATTGCATCATGGGCATGGGGTTCAATTTGGCATCCAGGATCTGCCAAGACTCATGAGGGAGGCGGGGTTTGAAGATGTAGAGCAACTGGACGCCCGCTTTCTGACCATTGGGTTTGTGCGAGCCAAAAAACCTGCCGCCTGAACGGCCTGCTCGCCAGCCGAGGACTGGTAGATGGACTGAGCAGTCATCGGATTCGCTTCTCTGATCATTATATGCCAACTCCTGAGCGAGGCAAGCAATCAGTCAGCGAAGTGTGCACACAATACACACGTCAGCGGCGTCGCCACATGGCTGCGGAGTAAGGCATGCCCACATGCCGCACCCTTCGCAAGCTCAGGGCAGGTTCTGGGGATGCTGGCTCCTCGCCTGACAACCTTGCGTGCACACTCGCGGCATGACAGGCGGAATCGGCAACGGAGTCAGGATCAGGAAACACGACCGGATAGGACGTCCGCCGGGGCTACATATGCGGCATCATGGGATCCATGATCATGTAGTTGCGCATCATCGTCATGTCTTCGTGCTCGAGGATGTGGCAGTGATACATGTACATGCCCATGTGCGGCCCAAACGTCATGGCGATCTTGACCCGCTCGCCCGGCCAGACCAGGACGGTATCCTTCCAGCCGCCGTCGACGAAGCCCTGGTTGACGGTGCTGTAGCTGCTCGTAGACGAGGGAGCTGTGCGCTGAACAACCTGGTACTGGATATTGTGCATGTGCATCGGGTGCGGGATGGGCGAGTTGTTGATCCATTCCCAGGCCATGGTTTCATCACAGTAGACCATTTCGTCTTCAGCAACTTCCATCATCTCAAAGACGCGCCCGTTGATCGTCCAGGTCATCATCTGCTGCATTTCCAGTGTGAACGGACGCGGCGCGGCGTAGTTGGGGACGTTGCTCGCGTCGTAACGCACCGAGAGGGCGGGCAGCGGTCCCAGGACCGGTTTGACGCTGGCTTTCCGTCCCACCTTCACCGTGAGGATGTCGAACGCGGCGCCGTTGGCCAGGCCAGATCCCATGCCGCCGCCCCCACCGCCACCGCCGCCTCCACCGCCCATGCCGCCACCACCACCCATGCCACGCGGATCGAATGACAGGCTGCGCAGGATCACCTGCTTGCGCGCGAGCGAGGCGAGGTCCGCCCACACGTCGACGCGCTCGCCGGGCATCAGCATCACGTAGCTCCGGGAGGCGGCAGCCGGCAGCAGTCCGCCGTCCGTGCCGATGACCTTCAGGGGCATGTTGTTGCTCCAGGCCAGCTTGTAGGTACGGGCGTTTGAGCCGTTGAGGATGCGCAGCCGGTAGGCCCGAGGCTCGAGCGAGAACACGGCGTTCGGCTTCCCGTTCACCAGGATGCGGTCGCCCAGGTAACCCCACATCTCGTTCGGCTGATAAACGAACTGATTGTTGCTGTCGAAGGTCCGATCCTGGATCACTATCGGCACATCATGTGCCCCGGTGCTGGCGTCGGGCACCGCGATCTCCTCCTCCGCGTCCCACACGGGCAGCAAGCCGGCCAGGCCCATCGCGACCTGCTCGGCGGTGCGCATGTGCGGGTGGGGATGAAACCAGTACGGCCCGGCGCGGTCGATCACCTGGAATTCGTAGACTTTGGTCTGGCCCGGCCCAATGGCCTGCATCGGATGCCCATCACACTCCTCCGGCACACGCGGGCCGTGAGGATGGATGACGCTGTCCTCGGCCAGATTGTTGTGAAACAAGATGCGCAGCTTGTTGCCGCTCTGCGCGCGGATGATCGGCCCGAGATAGCTGCCGGGAACCGCCTGCACGGTGGCGCCGGAGCCATTCAACAACTGGCCTTCGTAGCTCCAGACGCGCGTCTGCGCGCCGGGCAGGATCTGCACCCACTTCTCGATCGCGGTGAGCGAGATCTCCGCATCCGGCACAAACGGCTCCATTTGCGCCTGCCATGAGGCATGTCGCCTGAGTGCATCGAAGCGACTGTCGAACAGGAGAGCTGCGCTGCCCAGGCCGGCAACCCGCAAGAAATCACGCCGGCTGATATTCTTCGAGCTCATCTCACACCTCACATTCCTTTCATGAATTCGAGTTGGCCGCACCACATGCCCACCCGATCATTCGCGGCTTGAGTTGCGTTCCGATCGCCCTCCTCCCCCGGGGTTTTCGGACCTAAGGAGCCATCCCTTTTCTCTCACGGACGGAAGGGGTCACGAATATGCTCCTCCCCCGAGGTTTTTGGAGCTAAGGAGCCATCCTGCTCGTGGCTGACCTTACGGCTAGCGCAGGATGAGAGGGAGATACGTGCGTTGTTGTTGCATCCGCCATAGCTCACCGCCATCCACGACATTCGACGTACCCACGTAGAGATGACCCAGGAAATCCGCTGTGGCATTACTTCCATTCGAACTGGAGTTGTTGCTGTCGCCGAAGCCATCCTGATTGGCCCGCTCCCAGAGCGTGCCATCCGTCGAGCGCCAAAGCTCAATACCTGTTTGCACGTTTTTCACGCTGACAGTGAGATGATTCTGGAAGACGAACACCATCTCAACCTTTTGGTTGTTCGGGTCGCCGAAACCGGGGTTGATCGCCTGTTCCCAGCTCGCTCCATCGTTGGTGCGCCAGAGCTGCGCGCCGTCCACTTCATTTCCGGCGCCGACATACAGGTAACCAGCAAACTCAGCCATGCCGCCGGTCGAAGTGGTGAGGCTATTGCCGAAGCCGTCGCTCATCACGGTCGTCCAGCCGCCGCCAGTGCCGCGCCAGATTTGCGCGGGCGCGTCGGACTCAACTGCGGCGTACAGCGCGCCATCGAACACGGCATACCCGGTGACGCTGGCGGCAGCCGTTCCCGGCACTTCCGGAGCAACCTGCGTCCAGGTGTTGCTATCCCCGGTGAAGCTGCGCCAGATCTGCGCGCCGGTGACCAGGTTTGTGACCCCGGCGTAGAGCATGCCATTGTATGCGGCGAGGGCGGTGATATCAACGTTGTCTTGATCACCAAACCCAGAGTTGACCACCGGCGCCCAGTTCACTCCATCCAGCGTACGATAGATCTTGCCGGCACTATCGCCCCGGCCGGTGCTGGCGTAGAGATACCCGTTGAAGACCGTCAGGTCGAGGACGGCGGGCGGCGCGGTGTCGTGGTAATTGCCAAAACCCGGTTGGGTGACCGGGTTCCACGCCACTCCGTTTGAGGAGCGGAAGATCTGCGCGCCATCAAATACCGGTATCGGTCCGGGATCAATCGGGTTGTGGGTGCCGGCATAGAGATAGCCGTTGAAGGCCCCCAGTGCGCTCACCTCACCCGTCTGTGGGTCACCGAAGCCGCTGCTGTTCACCTGCTGCCAGGCGGGCACCTCTTGCGCGATTCCTTGTACGCCGTGGCTGTACGTACCGGGCGCACTGCTTGCATCAGGCGCAGAGGCAGAAACGCCAGCAACCCCTGCAACCAAGAGGATTACGAGAGCGCGAATCGCGAGCTTTTTATGTCCCATCTCGCACTCCTTTCTCCGGCATACAACAGCCTCGGAATCGTAGCCTTTGTCCGCGCAGAAGCGCTGCTCGGAACGCGCTAGAGAACGTTCTGGAATTTCGGGTTTCGCGAGTGGCGGAGGCCACTCGTAGAACGGGGGAGAGATTGCTCCCTCCCCCAATTGCGGTATTCAGAGTTGGAGGTTACGGAGTCGCAAGCACCTCCGAGACCGACTCGAGGGTGACCACCGGGAAAGCGAACGTACCCGGCTCAAGCTCGTTGAGCGCCGTGTCGGCGTAGTCCCAGGTGTCGCCCACCGTGTTCTGAGCGACGACGCGGTACATGTGTCCGCTCGCCCACGTCGGGTCGACGTAGCTGAGCACTTCGCCGGTGGTATTCGGAGCGAGCAACGGTCGTACGATTGGATCCCCTACCTGAGTCCAGTTGGCCCCGTCCACCGACTTCTGGACGACGAACGCCGTCTCCGACAGCGAGTTGTCGGTCCAGCTCAGCGTCAGCGTGCTGGCGTCGAACGCCAGGTTACCCGGCGCTACAGGCGGGAACGCCAGCGACACCGCATGCATCATGTCCATCTCTTCGTGGCTCAGGATGTGGCAGTGGTAGACGTACTCCGCGCCGTAGTTGACGTAGTGGTTCACGATGTCGATCGGCTCGCCGTTCGGGGCGAACCCCAGGATCGGCGTCCCATCGAACTCAGCTTGCGTCGTGTTGGCGATCCATGCACCTTCCGGCATCATCGGGCTGAGCAGCCGGACGCTGTTCGGGAAATCGAAGGGCAGCGTCGGGATGATCGGCCGCAGAGCGATGTAGGTGTCCTCCAGCGGGCTGACCCGGAAGGTTTCCTTCCATCCCAGCTCAGCCGGATCGGGTGGCTTGATGATGTTGTCCCAGGTGACCCGGTTCAGGATCTGCACGTCGTAGGCGTGGACGTGGATCGGGTGCGTGTCCACGCCGTTGTGCGTGATCTTCCAAATCTGGGTCCCGTCATCGCCCGAAGCGATCGGCGTCACCTTCACGTCTGCCCTCGGCAGGTTCGAAGTGTCGATGAGCTCGACGAGCGGGTAGGTGTATGGGTACAGGACGGTATTCGCCGCGCCGGGTGTGGCCGGAACGACCTCCAACCCGAGGATCGCACTCATCCTGCCGAAGTCGTCGAAGCTCGACTCGCTCGTCTCGTCCTGGAGGGCCTTCGGCTCGATCCGAACCGAGACCTTTGTCCCTCTCAGCGTGTCGAACTTGAACAGGTCGCCGCCTTGCTCCGAGATGCGGGCGAACCCGTCGCACTTGCTGCTCGGGTTGCTCGGGGCGTTGCACCAGCCACTGGCGGCGAAGCTCGAGCCGTACGCCGAGTTGTACGCGGCCTGCCCGACGATGATCGGGGGCTGGCTGGACTCGAACACGCCCGTTCCGTTGGCCTTGTGGCTGAACGCCGTGCGGAGCTTGGTCAGGTCGAACGCCTTCGCGCCGCCGCTGGTCCCGATCTTCACCTGCATGATGGTGCGGGTGTTCGGTCCGTACCCGGGCAGGATCTGCGGAGCGCCGACCGGTGTCAGATCCGGGGTGCCCGTGTAGTAGTCGTAGCTCGGGATGCGGGCCGGGAACGCCGCGGGCGCGTCGTTGTACAGGATCAATGTCTTGCCCTTGAACTTCGAGAAGTCGACGATCACGTCGGCCCGCTCGGCCGGCGCCAGCAGCAGCGAGTGCTGGTCGACAAGCCCTGCGTCGAAGCGGGTCGGATCCTCGATCCACGTGGTGACCTGCTGGCCGTCGACGACCACCGGGGCCGGCAGGAAGCCGCCCTCGTTGCCGATCTGGATCCAATCAGGCCCCGCGGGACTCAGTGTCAAGTCCGGCGTCGGGAACACGACCGGGTCGGTCTGCGCCGCCGTCACTTCGGCAGCATTCAGCGCCACCTCGGTCCCCGTGGAATCGGCCACGTACCACTGCAGGTTCCAGAAGCGGTCGTTCGCCGCGTTCAGGATGCGGAACCGGTAGGACTTAGGCTCCAGATTGACGGTCGGGTAAGCCGTCCCGTTCACGACCGGCGTGTCGTTGAACTGCTCCATGCCGGCCGAGATGAGCGGCGTGCCGGGGATGAGCGGCGGTTCGCAGAACGGCTCCTCGTCGTACTGCCAGGTGTCCGGGTTATCCAGGTCGCAACTAGCGTTGTAGTACGGGTTCGGAATCGGCCCGTACTTCGCATCCTGGGGCGGCCAGAACCACGGGCTGTACATCCAGCGCCCGAACGCGCTCATGCCGCCCGGAGCGCCGGGGTTCTGGGCGGGCATGTACACGTGGTGGTACCACAGGTTGCCGTAGCCGCCCCACCGGGCCGTGTCCCAGGTCGGGTCCTGCCAGGCAAGCTGGTCCGCGTCCGGCACGAATGTCCGGTCCTGGATGACCAGCGGGATGCCGACACCGAGGCCCGGGAAGAGACCTGTCGGGCCAAACAGCTTCTGCTCGGTGGGATCGGTGATCAGGTAGCCCGCCGCCTCACCCGCGTACACGTTGAGCCGGGTGATGCCCCACGAGTGGTCGTGGTAGAACATCAGCCGCGCGCTCTGCTGGTTGGTGTAGTAGAACGTCATGCACCCGTCGTTCGGCCCCGAGCAGTCGGGCACGTTAGCAGGCTTGCTCGCACCGACCATGTCGGGCACACTCACCACGCTCACACCCTCAGGCCACGGCGTGCTCTGGTTGGGGGGAGTGATCCACTGGTGCGGCGTGCCGTCGCTGATCCACGGCGAGTTGCCGCCGTGCAGGTGCAGCGTGGCCCGGTTGTCCTTGAAGCAGCCATTCGCTTTCGGGTACTCGCTGCACGGCTGGTTGCGCACCTCGTCCATAACGGTGCCGTCGTTCATCGGCTCCATCATGTCCATCGGGCCCATGCCCGACCCCATGATGGTCGAGTCCACCGGCAGGAACAGGTCGCCGTCGACGCCTGCCGGCAGCAGGTTGTAGAACGTGATCCTGACCGCCCGGTCCTTCTGCGCGACGATCGTCGGGCCCAGGTAGTGCGGCTTGTCCACACCGAGCTTGCCCCCCGGCAGGGGGTAGTGGATGCCCGTGACCTTAGACGTCTCCAACTGCACGTAGCCGCGCAGCGTGGTCGGCGGCAGGTCGCTGTGCATCTTCTCCTGGTACTCGACCACCGCGATCTCGTAGTAGTCAGCGCCTTCGTTCTCAGGCGTGTTCGGGTCGTCCGGGAACGTCGTCGTGTCGGGCACCGCGATCGGGATGTACTGCCCGAGGTTGTTCGCCCCCAACGGGCCGAGGCGCGGCAGGGTGTCGACGAACTTGCGGATGCCGCCCGGCGTGATGTAGCCGGAGCCTGGACTGGTCACCGTGATGGCGGTGATGGCGCCCTGGTCTATATCGGCGGTCGCCGTCGCCCCTGATCCTGTCCCCAGATGATCGTCGATGAACACTTCCGGCGGGCTTGTGTACCCAGCGCCGAATTGGTCCATGACGATCGACGTGAGCATGAGCGTGGTCTTCGCCGTGGCTAACTGACCGCCCGGCAGGAGTGGGATGGGGTCGAACAGCGTCCCGTTGCGGATGACGACGCCCGGCGCAGTCAGGTAGCCGGAGCCGGGGCTGTCCACCACGACACCGTTAGGCGCGATGGTGCCGTTTGCGTCCATTCCATCAAACGAGTCACCAAGCGCAACCGATGCAACGTGGCCCTTCGCCTGGACGCCATCCGGCGCGTCAGGCAGGTCGAAGTCCACCGTCGGGTACGTATAGCCGGACCCTCCGTTGGTGACCGTGACCTGGTCAACGCCGCCGTACGCGGTCGCCGAAGCGCCATCAGTGGCATTGCCAATGAACTCCACCTGGGGATCATTGTAGCCGGAGCCTGGCGTGTCCACCGTAACGCCGACGACGGCGCCCGACCGGGTGACCGTGGCCTTGGCCGCCGCGCCTGTCCCGGACCCCGTGATGAGGATCAGCGGAGCGCACTTGCCCGACGCTGCGTAGTCGTTGCCCGGGCTCGTGATGATGATGGCGGTAATGGCGCCGCCCACTCCGACCGTGGCATCCGCCGCGGCCCCGCTGCCGAGGCAGCCGGATGCGACGGTGATGGTCACTGCGGCATCCGGCTGCGTGAACGGGCTGTTGGCCCAGTTCGGGTAAGGCCCGAAGTAGTGCGGAACCTCCGTCTCGTCCGTGGGGCCTGCCGGCATGGCTGTGACGTTGCTCACTGGAATAGTTCCCCCGAGAACGAGGGAAACGATTACCAGTGTCGAAAACAGACGACTCAGGAATTTGCGGCTTAGCATGGTATCTCTCCTTATGTGTTCATCTACGGCTGTACGCCGGTCGGAACGACGGTGAGGCGAGAGAATCTCGAGCGTCATTTGTTCATTCGGGAATCCTCCAAGTGCTCAGGGCTGATACGGAACGCAGGAACAAGTCACAACTCGGTTCTGTCCATCGGCGGAGCCGCTGCGGGCGGGCGCACCGCCTGCCGAATGGCGGCTATCAACTCGTCGGGTATGCCCCGCTTGGCGACGAAGGCCGACACGCCGGCCGCGCAGGCCCGTTCGCGCGTATCCGCGTCGTCACGCAGCGTCAGCATGATGACGGCCGGGCGCGGGCACAGCCCGCGCAGTCTTTCGGCGACGGCGATGCCGTCCATTAACGGCAGCTCGACATCGATGAGGGCCACGTCCGGCCGGAGCGCCTCGGCAAGGGCGATGGCCGTCAAGCCATCGGCCGCTTCACCAACCAGATTCAAATCTGGCTCGGCAGCTAACCGCATACGCAAGCCTCTGCGCACCGCCGGGTCGTCATCCACGAGCAGGATATTGATCATCTGGAAATCCCGATGTCTATCAGTTAAGGCGGATGAGTAGCTATGTTATGATCGCTTAATACTTTGGCTTGATGGTAGTGTAGCCGTTTTCAGCAGCGCGGTCGCCCCGCCAGAGAGTGATTCGACCTCACTCGTTCGAGGGAGATCACTGTCGAATTATGTCCGGCCAAGACGACAACGTTAAGAGTCGCCTTAGACCTTGGAGCGCCGAGAGGCAAAAAACCTCTCTGCGCTCCGCGTGTCTCCGTCCGGGTTGCGAAAAGTTAGATGGACGCGTGACTTTCGTGCGGGCACGCGGAGAGAGTGCCATGCGGATTCGGGTGTTGATTGCCGACGATCATACTGTCGTGCGCCAGGGGCTGCGCATGTTCCTGTCCGATGCCGATCTCGAAATCGTCGGCGAGGCGCGCGACGGCCGCGAAGCGGTAGACCTGGCCCGCCGCCTGATGCCCGACGTCGTGCTCATGGACCTGCTGATGCCGAATATGGACGGCATCGCGGCCACGGCTGCCATCCGGCGCGAGGTGCCGAATGTAGAAGTGATCGCGCTGACCAGCGTGCTGGAAGATGCCTCCATCGTCGACGCGCTGCGCGCGGGCGCGATCGGCTACCTGCTGAAGGACACCGAAGCGCCGCAGCTTCAGCAGGCGATTCGATCCGCGGCGGCCGGCCAGGTGCTGCTCTCGCCCAAGGTCGCGGCGCGGATGATGCACGACGTGCTGCCCACCCGCATCGCGCCGCCGGCGCTGACCGAGCGCGAGACCGATGTGCTGCGCGGCGTGGCGGCAGGGCGATCCAACAAAGAGATCGCGCACGATCTGAGCATCGGCGAGCAGACGGTGAAGACGCACGTCGCCCACATTCTGGACAAGCTCGGCGTCGTCAGCCGGACGCAGGCGGCGATGGTCGCCGTGCGCCTGGGCCTGGCGCCGCCGCAATGGCCGGAAGAGGCGACGGAGAACGGCTTTCCGGCAGCCGACTCCGAGTAGATTGTCTGACCGTGCGCTCCAGACTTCCGAAGTCTTGGAGACTTCGGAAGTCTGAAAACGGCGATAGAGATGCCGCCATGAGAAAGTCCATCGCGCGAACCGCCCTGTGGAACGCCCTCCTCCTCGGCGCATGGATCTTCTTCTTCGACCTCCTGATTGACCTGCTGGTCATCAATCTCGCCGATTTCGCGTGGCTTCACCTGCTGCTGGTGCTGTCGAGCGTGCTGGTGCTGTTTGTGTCGCTCCGCCGCGATCTGCTCGCGCGCGAGCGCGCCGAAATCGCCCTGCAGCGATCTCACGAGCAGTTGGAGCAGCGCGTCCGCGATCGGACGACGGAACTGAACCTGACCGTCGAAAAGCTGTACGCCGAGATCGCCGAGCGCGCCCGGGCGGAAGAGGCGCTGCGCAAGCTGTCGCGCGCCGTCGAACACAGCCCGGCCACGGTCGTCATCACCGACACGGCCGGCAACATCGAATACGTCAATCCACGCTTCACCCAAACAACCGGTTATAGCATTGACGAAGTCCGCGGCAAGAACCCGCGCATTCTGAGATCAGGTCAGACGCCCGCCGAGGTGTACGCGCAACTGTGGAGCACGATCCTTGCCGGCGGCCAGTGGCAAGGCGAGCTGTGCAACAAGAAGAAAAGTGGAGAGCTGTACTGGGAGTCCACGCATATTTCATCCATCACCGACGAGAACGGCGCCATGACGCACTTTGTTGCGGTGAAGGAAGACATTACCGAGCGCAAGCGGGTCGAGCAGCAGGCGAATCGCCTGGCCGTGCTCGAAGAGCGCCAGCATCTGTCACGCGAACTGCACGACTCGCTGTCGCAGGCGCTGTACGGTATCTCGCTCGGCGCGCAAACCGCCGCTAAATGGCTCGACCGCGACCGGGCCCGCGTCGTCGAGGCGCTGCAATACGTCATCACCCTGGCCGACGCCGGGCTGACCGAGATGCGGGCGCTGATCTTCGAGCTGCGGCCGGAGTCGCTGGCGCGCGAGGGTCTGCTGAACGCGCTGACCAAGCAGGCCAGCGCCGTCGGCGCGCGCAACAGCCTGCCCGTCGAGATCGACGTGTGTGGCGACGAGCCGGATGTGCCGCTCGACGTGAAAGAGGCTATCTACCGCATCGCGCAGGAGGCGCTGCACAACGCCGCGAAGCACGCCCGCGCCGGACGTCTGCGTCTGCACTTCACGTGCCAGGACGACCGGCTGATGCTCGACGTCGGCGACGACGGCGTCGGCTTCGACCCGGCCGGTCCGCACCCCGGTCACCTCGGACTGCACTCGATGCGCGAGCGCGCGACACGGGCCGGCGGCCTATTGTCGATCGACAGCGTGCCTGGCCGCGGCACGTGCGTGCATGCCGAGTTCCCCCTGCGCGCGGTGTGACGCCGATTTCCTCAGATCGGCGCGAGTGTAACTCCACTATTTCCGGCACCATTCCACCCGGTCAGCTACCGGTAGATGTATACTTCTGCACGCCGAACCACCACATCCTCACCCCGACGGCGAACACCAGCAGGCACACGACCGGCGACAGGAACGCCAGCCACGCCGGCAGGCCGAGCGGGTCAGGCTTGTCTAACAGCCACAACGTGGGATAGTAGTTCACGAACGACAGGCCGTACAGCAGGCCGACCTCGCCCAGCGACCAGCCGCCGATCGCCGGGAATTGCGTGAACAGCACGAGCACGACCGCAAAGTCGACGATGTTGCCGACGAACTGCGAGGCGAAATCGAACAGGAACGATGCCCGATACTGCGTCTGCGATCGGATCTGCGCGCCGACCAGGCGGCGATAGAGACGCCAGTGGAATGTCAGTGCTCTCATGGGGGTTGCGCCGTCTTGCTTTTGTAACGCAGACCTGGCAGGTCTTCTCATCTGAAGCGCAGCCAACACCGGCGGTTAAGACCTGGAAGTGATTGGTTATTGGTAATTGACTGGTTCCCGCCGCAGTTGCACTGCGGCGGGCGGCCGTGCAACTGCCACCCGAACCGAGGATTTGCGTATGGCAAGAACCGATAATAATCCTCGTACGGTTATTGACCGCTCCTACGTGCGATGATACAATGTGCCCAGAGGAGATTCACATGGTAGCTCCAGCTATTGCCGCGACGACGGCCAAGATTGCGCAATCACTTGGCATGGATGAGAGCGAACTGTCTCGCCAGGCTCTGGCCACCTTCCTGCTGGAGCAGAAGCGCCAGGTGTTGCAGACACGCCTCGAAATCCTGGCACGCTACGGTGCGGATTCGGTAAGCAGCCTTGAGGCAAGGGTCAAGCAGGGGCAGGTGGCCGAACACCCGGCCTGGGAAGACCTGATCGTGGCGGAGAATTTGGGCGCGCGCCTGGAGGAACTGGATGCCTATCTCGCCGACGTACAGGGCGCTGCGTCAGATCGCGCTGAATGAGTTCGCCGACCTCGTGGTCAATGCGCGCATCGTTGCGCTACCTACGGGCGATCCTCTCAAGCTACGCCTCGATATTGTGGATGGTTCGCTATTGGATGTGTTTCTCTCGGTGAGCGGCCGCTACTCCTATCACTGGGATCGGCGCATGACGCCGGCAGGCGATCTGTTTCGGCACGACAATGCTCCACACCATCGATGGCGCGCCGTCTCCTCATTTCCGAAGCATCTCCATTACGGTGCCGAAGGCAACGTTGTCGAAAGCACGCTGAGCGACGATCCGCCAACTGCCCTCCGCGAGTTTCTGTCATTCGTTCGGCAGAAGCTGCTAAGCGTGCCTTGACGAGAAGCTATCCGCCCTGTATCGTCAGCTTCCTTCGCCCCGCTTCCGCCGCCAACCGGCCGGCCACGACCAGCGTCAGCGCCCACGCGCCCTGCACGGCAATCTGCGCGGCGGCTTCTCCGCCCTGCGCCTGATTGAGATAGATGCGCACGGGTGTGTCGATCACGCTCGGGAACGGCGTCAGGTAACACAACGCCTGGAGCCACGCCGGCATGAACGCGATCCGAAACAGGTTGGTCACGAAGCCGGCGAGCGTCGCGCCCCGGTAGGCTACCTGGCGCTGGAAGGACTTCTTGGCGATATCGAGATAGAGACGCATGGGCTGATCAGTGATCAGTAATCAGTGATCAGTGACCAGTGATAACGTGATGAGTCGGTGCTGAGGAACCGCGGCTAGCGTCTTCGCGGTCGAGCGAGATGATCGAAGATGGGCTGCGCGACGACGATCCACTGCGCCAGCCGAGACGCCACACGCTCGAGGTAATCCGCCGTGAAGTTCTCGCGCGGAATCACTTCGTAGACCTTCGTCCAACCCTTGTCCCACTGCTCGGCTTCGATCGAGTCGCCCAACTCCGCCTTGATCTCGAACAGGCGCGACTGGAAGCCGGCGAGCAGGCGCTCGTTCTCGGCGCGATCGCGGCTCTCGAAATGCAGCCCGATCTCCAGCTCGCCGCGCCGCTCGCCCAGGTTCCACACCTCGTAATGCAGCAAGGGATGAGCATAGTACAACTGCACCAGCCAGCTTCTACGGCTGACCTTGAATTCGCGCAGGTGTCGCGGGAGGTGCGCACGCGTCGAAGCCGGCAGCGCGCCGAAGAACTCGTTGCCATTCAAGTCGCACGCTCCAACCGCAGGCAAACGCCGCTCAGTTGCGGTCGGACTCGACAACGCGTTTGAGAACCACGGTGAAGGTCAACGAGCCGAACCGAAGCTCGTCGCCGCCGCGCAGCACTTCGGGGACAAAGGGGACCAGGCGACGCCGATTGAGAAACGTGCCGTTCAGGCTTTCCAGGTCTTCGATCAGATACCGTTCGTTCACGAAGCGAACCCGCGCGTGGCGTCGCGATATGCCGCGCGTCTGCCCGTCCTCGCTCGTCAGATCGACGTCGACCGCCAACCCGGCCAGCCGATCGTTTCGCCCAAACAGCACGCTCGACATCTTGCGGGGAATGACCAGCTCGCGACTGTCGTTGATCCCTTTCAGGACCAGCGTCGCGCCGATAGGAACCGTGTCGTAGGTCGGCAGGGCGAGTGAGGAACCGGCTTTCGTCTTTTCGTCTTGATACTCCTCGTCCAGTGGATCGGTATGGGACGCGCCGCCGCTGCGCAGGAACGTGCCGCAGTTGCTGCACACCAACTCTCCTTCCAACGATTCCTGGCCGCACGAAGGGCACTTGAGCATACGCCACTCGCTGCCGACGAAATTCAATACTATTGTAATACGATTTCGCGCGGGCGCAAATCCACACCGTGCCAGTGTGCACGCAAAGAGTGCGGTATAAGTCAAGAGCGAATTCTGAGCGCAAGTCGAACCTGAACAACCGAATCAGGACGTACACCTACCCATGCCTGCCCACGCCGATTTTTCGCGCTGGGGGTACGC
>Ga0209342_10000945_pt1 | contig 33169 bp, 26 predicted proteins | sample RifCSP16_2_FD_184023 | JGI IMG/M metagenome (GOLD analysis project Ga0209342, IMG submission 184023) | Soil microbial communities from Rifle, Colorado - Rifle CSP2_sed 16_2 (SPAdes) (version 2) | ecosystem: Environmental > Terrestrial > Deep subsurface > Rock core/Sediment | place: Rifle...
GACGCGCGGGTGCGGTATTCGCGGCAAGTCGAGCAGACGATTCGCGCGAGAGACAAGTTCGATGACAAGCAGCCGTTGACGGTGGAGCAGACGGACGAGTTGAAAGGGGCGGTCAATCGGTTCATGCAACCGGTCGAGGCGGCCCTGTGGAAGGCCGAGGACGAGTTGGCTGAATCCATTCGACGCGACGCAACATTTGTCGCGGCCGTGCTGGGTCACGATAAGAAGAAATTGGACGACGCGGTTTCCGTCGAGTTGAGAGGATTGCTCGACCGTTTGCAGGTGATTGAGAAAAAATATTTGGACACACTGGCAATGGAGGCAGGCGAGGACGCGGCGGGCCGGGCGGCGATTGGATCGTTCAAGCCGATGGTCGGTGAACTCAAGCCCGACGCGACGATTGCCCAAATTGTCAAAGGACGCCAAGTCCGCGGCACGTCGGGAAAACCCTTGCTCGCGCTGGGCGAGGTGAGCGGCGAGATTTACGTCGCGGCATGGGACGGGCAACGGGCGGCGGCCGTCAAGAATTTCGGCATGAGTCCCGAGCAGGCCCACGAGGCGAATCGGATTTTTCGGCGATATGCGGCGTCGGTGCGGGAGTATCTTCAGCAAAACCGCGAGGCCATCGCGGCCCATTTCGGCAGCCTCGACCGTTTTGAACAGGCCCAGCGGACCGAGAGCAGCGCGGCTTATCAGAAACATCGCGATTGGGACGAACAGCAAAAACTTCGGGCCGAGGCGGGCGCTTGGTTGAATGACTTGGACGCGATGGGGGCCGAGTATCGTGGGGCTTTGTGGAACACCCTCACCGAGGAGCAGAAAGCCCAAGGCTCGATTCCCGTGGGATGGACTCAAAGCGACCTGATGGACCTGGCCGTGACGTGGGGGCTGACGGCAATCGGGTTCTGTATGATCGTGGGGCTGTGCAACCGGCTGGCGTGTCTGGGCGGCGCGGCGTTTTTGATTTCCGTTTTGTTGACACAGCCGCCGTGGCCGACGATCTATCCGCCGGCCCCGGAAGTGGTCGGCCATGCATTGATCGTGGACAAGAATTTCGTCGAGATGATGGCCATGCTAGCGCTGGCGTGTCTGCCGGTCGGACGGTGGGGCGGACTGGATGCGTTTTTGTGGCGGTGGTTTGGGAGAGGGAAGGAAGGGATTTAGGGATTTAACCCGTAGGTCAGGCTTTGCCTGACGGGATCGACAGTGTTTTTGTCAGGCACAGCCTGACCTACGAGAAACGGCAGTGTTATTGCCGGGTCTCGACCCGGCCTACGGATTGAGGCGATGATTCGAGGAATGATGAGATGAATCTGACTCCCCAAGAGCGCGCGGACGGGCGAGAACGATTTTGCGCGGAGGTTTCGCGCCGCGGTTTCTTGAAGACCGGGCTGGCCGCGGGACTGGTGGCCGGCGGCGGGCTGGGGGCGTTTTACTTCGGCTACGAAAAGGCCCACGGACGGCCGGTTCGCGTGGGCGTGATCGGCACGGGCGACGAGGGGAACGTGCTGATCGGGGCGATCAGTCCCGATTACCTCCAAGTGACCGCGATCGCCGACGTTCGGCCTTACAACATCCATCGTGCGTTTCACGGCGATCACTATAGCGACGCGGCGCTGGCGGCGCGGTGTGGGCTGATGACCAAGTATGGATGGAAAACCGAGGACGAGGCCCGGCGGCACGTTAAGGTTTACGGCGATTGGCGTGAGTTGATCCAGAACGAGAAGAATAATCTCGACGGGGTGATCATCGCCCTGCCGTTGCACCTGCACGCGCCGGCGGCCATTGCCGCCATGAGGGCCAGGCTTCACGTGTTGACCGAGAAGCTGATGGGCCATAGCGTCCATGAGTGCAAGGAAATGGCCCGGGTCGCGGCGAACACAAATCGTCTTTTAGCCACGGGTCACCAGCGGCACTACAACATTTTGTACCAGGAGGCGATGGACACGATCCGCCGGGGCACCTTGGGCGAGTTGCACTATATTCGGGCCCAATGGCATCGCAGCAATTTGCCGGGTAGCGACAGTTGGCAACCGCCGATGCCGCCGGAGTTGAAACCGAAAGACAAACAGGCCGCGAAACTGCTGAACGATTTACGAAGTTGGGAGACGGCGCTGGCCAATGCTCGGGGACGCGAGATTGACGTATGGCGCAAGAAGGTCGCACAACTTCGAGCGCAACTGGCCGATCGGACAGTTCAGGCCGACAAGCACGGCTACCAGCCGGTCGAAGTGAAAGATGGCGCGGGCACCATCGTCTATCGCGGACCGGCCGCCGAGGAATTGATTCGATGGCGGCTTTGGGACCGGACGGGCGGCGGGCTGATGGTCGAGTTGGGGTCGCATCAGTTGGACGCGGCGGGAATCTTCATTTCGGCCCTGCACGGCGGCGAGAAGAAGCATCCGTTGTGCGTCATGGCGACGGCCAACCAGCCGATTTTTCCGCCGGATCGCGATGCCGAGGACCACGTGGCCTGTTTGTTCGAGTTTCCCGCGCCCGACTATGATCCGAAGAGCGAAATTGGGCGGCGGCGGAAGATCGGGGTGCAGTATGCCTCGATCAACGGCAATGGGTTCGGCGGGTACGGCGAGATTGTGTACGGCACGAAGGGCACGTTGATCCTGGACCGCGAACAGGAGGCGATGCTTTTCATGGGTCCGTCGGCCAGCAAAGTGACGGTCGAAAAAAATGCCGGCGCGGCCTTGGACACGCAGGCGAGCGGCGCGGCCCAGACGGCGGTGGCCGGGGCGACTCGGCAGGTGAGCCGAGGGTATACGGAAGAACTGGAGCATTGGGCCTGGTGCATCCAGAATCCCGCGCCGGAAAACGTGCCGCGATGCATGCCCAAGGTAGCGCTAGGTGACGCGGTGATCGCGCTTGTGACGAACATGTCGGCGAGGGAAGGGCGGCGGATCGATTTCGAGCAGGCGTGGTTTGATCCCGACGACGACGCAACGCCGGAAGGGGTGAAGCCGGACGTGAAGCGGTATGTGTAAGAAGGAGGGATTGGAGATTAGGGATTGGGGATTAGTGTCCAAGAAACGACCTGATCTCATTCTCTAATCCCCAATCCCCAATCCCTAATCCCCACAAATTGCAATGAATTTATCTCCCGAACAGAGGGCGATCGGTCGAGAGAACTTTGCCGCGGCGATTGGCAGCCGGAAGGTGCGGGGCAAGTTTCTAACGACCGCCATTCGCCAAGGCGTCGCCTCGAGCGCGGGGCTCGGGCCCTATTACTATGGGTACGGCAAGTCGGTGGATCGGCCGGTTCGCGTCGGGGTGCTGGGGACGGGTGACGAGGGAAGCGTGTTGATTGGGGCGATCAATCCGAAATTTATCGAGGTCGTCGCGATTGCTGACATTCGACCGTACAACATCCACCGCGCATTTCACGGCGACTACTACAGCCCGACGGCGCTCGCGGTTCGGTGCGGGCTGATGGCCAAGTACGGATGGATAACCGAGGAAGATGCCCGAGGACACGTGAAGGTTTACGGCGACTGGCGCGAGTTGCTGGCCGAGGAAAAGAACGTCGAGGCCGTGATCATCGCGCTGCCATTGCACCTGCATGCCCCGGCGGCGATCGCCGCGATGAGGGCCGGTCTGCACGTGCTCACCGAAAAGCTGATGGGCCATGGCGTGCGCGACTGCAAACAGATGGCCCGGGCCGCAGAACAGACGGGCAAATACCTGGCCACGGGACACCAACGACACTACAACGTGCTTTACGACAATGCCTACAAGCTGATTGAGTCGGGATTGTTGGGGGATTTGCACTACATTCGCGCGCAGTGGCACCGGGGTAATTTGCCTGGCAGCGATAGTTGGCAGCAGCCGATGCCGCGGAGCGTCAAGCCGGGCGATAAGCTGGCTGGGAAATTGGACGAGGAGTTGGCTGCTTGGGAACGCCAGCTTAAAAACCCAAAAGAAAAAAACAACTGGCCGCTTTGGGAAAAGCGTATCGCACAGAAGAAAAAGCAAATCGAAGACGAACTCATTAAGGACACGGTGAAGGATTACGGCTACGAGGCCGTTTCGATCACCGACAGCGGCAAGACGCTCTACTCCGGTCCACCGATGGAGGAACTGATCCGTTGGCGGCTTTGGAACCGGACGGGCGGCGGGTTGATGGCCGAGTTGGGCTCCCATCAACTGGACGCGGCCAGCATTTTCATTTCGGCCATGCACGACGGGGTGAAGCAGATGCCGCTTTGCGTCATGGCGGCGGCCAATCGTCCGCTGTTTCCGCCGGACCGCGACGTGGAGGACCACGTTTATTGCCTATTCGAGTTTCCTGGAAAGGACTACGACTTTAAGAAAGACCCGAACGATCCGGTGAACCGGCGGCAGCGAATCAGCGTGGCCTATGCGTCGATTAACGGGAATGGATTCGGCGGCTACGGCGAAACAGTGTTCGGCACGGAGGGCACCCTGCTTTTGGAGCAAGAACAGGAGGCGTTGCTGTTTCGCGGGGTGGCGGTCGACGACAAGATCCGCGTGACGGAGAACAAGGCCAAGAAACCCGTTCTGGTTTCGGACGCGGCCGGCGATCCGACGGCGGCCGCGCTGGGCTCCCACGCACTGGCCGGGGAAATCAGCCGCGGATACACCGAGGAGTTGGAACACTGGGCGTGGTGCATCCGCAATCCGGCGCCGGAGAACCAGCCGCATTGTCATCCCAAGGTGGCGCTGGCCGATGCGGTGATCGCGTTGACGACGAATCTTGCTGCCCGGGAGGGTCGGCGGATTGAGTTCCAGCCCGAGTGGTTCGATCCGGAAAGTGACGAGACCCCCGACGCGAAGGGGTGACAGCAACAAATGACTCGCTTGAACGCGGCCGGCGTTTGGGGTATTCTGAATGCTTCTTGGAAACCTGCAAAATAACCGATCCGCGACCGTAAGGGAGCGGTTGTAACTCTTTAACATCGCAACCGCTCCCTCACGGTCGCGGCTCGGTTTATTCGTCGCGGCTCGGTTTTTCATTGACCAAGCAAGGAAGAAATCATGGACAAGTGGCCCATTGGCGTGTTTGCGAGTCTTGACGCGGGTTTGGGGGTCCATCTGGACGTGGTCCGCGAGTTGGGCGTTCCGACGATCCAGCTCCACGCGCCGGCCAAGCCCTCGCGCACGAAGGAAAAAGCCAATGCGTTTCTCGGAACGCTTCGGGACATCGGTGTTTCGATAAGCGTGGTCTTCGGCGGGTTCGAGGGCGAAAGCTATGCCGACATACCGACGACGGCTAGGACCGTGGGGCTGGTTCCCCCGGCGACTCGGGCAGCGCGGACGGCCGAGATGATGGAGATCGCCGATTTCGCGAAACTGCTGGGCGTGGACGCGGTGGGATTGCACGTGGGCTTCGTGCCCCATGACACGGGCGACCCGTTGTATCGCGGCGCGGTGGCGGTGACGCGGGAGATTTGCGATCATTGCCGGACGAACGGTCAGCGGCTTCACTTGGAGACGGGCCAGGAATCGCCGGACAGTTTATTGCAGTTTTTGGGCGACGTGGGCCGCGATAATTTGTTTGTGAATTTCGATCCGGCCAACATGATTCTTTACGGGTCGGGCGAGCCGATCGAAGCTCTGAAGAAGGTCGGCCGTTATGTGCGGAGCGTTCACTGCAAGGACGCTCGTTGGGCGGCGAATCCGGGCAAGGAATGGGGCCGCGAGGTGCCGTTGGGCGAGGGTGATGTCGGGATGGAGACGTTCCTGCGAGCGCTCAAGGATCTTGGATATAACGGCCCATTGACCATCGAGCGCGAGATTCCGCGAGAACCCGCTCGCCAGAAAGAGGAAATCGGCCGGGGCATGAGGTTGTTGAACGAGTTGAAGGCAAAAATACTTTAAGCCCCCGGAATTCAAAACATGCCGACTCTTTCCGTTGTCGTGCCGCACTCGCTGGAACAAGAACAAGTCGTCGCGCGATTGAAGGCCGAGTCGGAGACAGTGCTCTCCTCGTTCGGCGATCACGTGCGGGACTTCGAGCACTCCTGGGACGACCACACGCTGACGTTTCGCTTCACGACGTTCGGCATGGCGGTCGACGGCCGGGTGCGCGTCGAGCCGAATCAGATCTCGACGACGGCCAGCGTGCCGTTGGCGGCGATGATGTTCAAGGGGGCGATTGAGGCGAACATTCGCAACCGGCTGGAGGAGCTGTTGGCGCCACAATCATAATTACGTTGCGCTGGTTGCCGTGCCGTTGGCGAAGACGGTTTCGAGCGTTTGGACCAGGGCGTCGTTGTTAAACGGTTTGACGACGAAATCGGTGGCGCCCAAACGGAACGCTTGTTTCAGAATGTCCTTCTGATCCAACGCGCTGACGACGACCACTTTCGCGGAGGGATCGACGTCGAGAATTCCCCGCAGGGCGTGCAATCCGTCGTACTCGGGCATGACCAGGTCCAAGGTCACGGCGTCGGGTTGGAGCGCCTGGTATTGTTCGACGGCTTCCTGGCCGTTGGCGGCTTCTCCCGCGATCTCCCACCCGGAGTTGGTGACCGCGTCCTTGATGATCTCGCGAATGATCAGAGCGTCGTCGACAACGAGCAATCTTTTTGTCATGGTTTATTCCTCGTGATGAATCGGCTTCGCGGCGCGGCGGGCGAGTGAAATCTTTTGGTTTTCCGACCGTTTCGCGGCGTTCGTCGAAGTCGTTCTCGGGCTCCTTTTCGTTGGTTTCTATCGCAGGACTCGGGCGGGGCTGCCGGCCATTTCAATGGTGAGGCTGCCGGTTTGACAATCGAACGAGACGCGACGACCCTTGGTGCCGCCGATGTCTTCCGCCTTGATGGGGATGCCCGCTTGTTTGAGTATTTGGGTGATGGCTTCGATGTTGGCGTTGCCGATCTGAAGGGGGCCGGGCCGACCGAAGATGTTGGCGCCGCCCGCCAGCCTCGCAACGATGTCGTCGCGGGCCGCGCCGGCGGCCTCCATCATTCGAATCATTTCGGGCACGGCCGTATCGGCGAACTTTCCGGGCGGGCTGTTCCTGCCGCTCGACTGGGCGAGGATGACGTGGGCAAGCACTCCGGTCTCGTGCTTCGGGGCGTGCATCGTGACCGCGATGCACGATCCGAGCACGGCCGTCAGGTGGGTCGGCCCGGAGGCCAGGACGATTTGTCCCATCCCGACGTGCTTGTCCATCTTGGCTTTAAGTACCGTGGAGAACACCATTGCGCATAATCCTGGGCAAAGAAGACTTGGGTGTTATTTTCATTAATAGGATAATTGTCTTGTACGGGTCCGGTGGGCGAGGAATTACTTCGCCGGGCGCAAGGCGGTTCCCTCTGTTTTATCGTGGTGGATTTCATGCTGCCGGAACTGTCCCGGCGAGGCTGACTTGAGGGCTTCCGCCATCGTGTCGCGCATGGCGTCCGTCGGCACGAAGAAAACTCGCCAGTTGAGTTCCTCGCCCTGGCGATGGAACCCGGTGCGACAGATCAGCACGTGTTCGGACGTCATCGCCTGGGTGGAAAGCGCCTGCTGGAGGACACTTGCGCCGTAGTCCTGGATGAAGTAGGGCGCCGAAGGCACCAGCGCGACGTTGATCAGCCGAGTCAAGGCATTCATATAGGCGCAGCCGAGGATGTTGCCCGTCTCGGTCAGTGCCGATTTTTCGATGTCGGTCCATTCCTCGGTCGTGCTGACCTCTTGTCCGAGCAGGGCGGCGGCAAGTTCACGACCGTTGTGATTGTCGAAGGTCAGGATCATCACGCCGCCGACGTTTCCTTCGAGCGAGAGGACGACCATCGTGAGCAGATCGTCGCCGACATCCACCTCGGAGCAGACGCTTTCGAGGGGAATCTCGCGGACCTCGTCGAGCGACAGGGTGATTAGCCCGCTCGTCCAACGGCACATGGCCGCCGAAGCGTCGTGCGTCGCCGAGGCGAAGAGTTGGTGCAGCAACTCCAGGGTATTGACACCGGAGCAGGTTTCATTCGTCATGGTCGGAGATCTCCTTCGACGCTAGGATACGCTGATTACGGAAGCAGGTTGCGCCGCCATGTCGATCACGGCGGCCAGATCAAGGATCAATGAAACGCGGCCGCTGCCAAGCACGCTGGCTCCCGCGATTCCAGATACGTTTATGAAGTTTTCGGCCATCGACTTGATGACGACGTCCTCTTCGCCGATCACCCGGTCGATCGCCAGTCCGATTTCACGGTCGCCCTCGTAAACGATCACGAGCGTCAACGGTCCCGTCGAGCGATCCGTCGCGCGCAACGGCTTGCATCGCCACTGGAAGATTTCGTCGAGATCGACGATCGAAATGACTCGACCGCGGACTTGCGCGGTCTTCTTCCCGTGGACGGTGGCAATCTCGTCCCGGCCGACCTTGACGATCTCGCCGACGGATTCCATGGGCATGGCGAAAGTGTCGCCGCCGACCTCGACCATCAGGCTGGGCAAAATGGCAAGCGTCAGCGGCAACTTGATCGTGACGGTCAAGCCTTGTCCGGGCGAATTCTCCAGATCGACGGCGCCGTTGAGCGATTCAACCCTGGACTTGACGATGTCCATGCCGACGCCGCGGCCGGAGACCTCGGTGATCCGGCCGGCCGTGCTGAAGCCGGGCTGCCAGATGAGGCTGTAGACCTGTTGTGGCGTCATTTGCTCGGCGTCGCGGGCGCTGACGAAGCCCTTTTCGATTGCTTTGGCCATCAACCGCTCGGGATCCAGCCCTTGGCCGTCGTCGCTGATCTGAATCAGAATGCTGTTTCCACGGTGGAACGCGTCGAGGGTGATCGTTCCCTCGGCCGGTTTGCCCGCGCGGACGCGAGCGTCGGCCGGCTCGATGCCGTGGTCGGCCGAATTGCGGACCATGTGAATCAAAGGATCTCCCAGCTCGTCGATCATCCGCTTGTCCAGTTCCGTGTTTTCGCCGCGGATGACCAGACGTATCGACTTGCCGCCGGCGCGAGTGATGTCGCGGACGACCCGGTGAAACCGTGCGAAGAGCGGGCCGATTGGAACCATTCGCGTGTCCATCACGTTCTTCTGGATTTCGTCGGCCACGCGGTCGAGTTGATGCACGGCTTCGTCGAGTTCATTGATCGACGCGCGCATCTGGTAAAACGATTGCACTTCGTGGCGCACCGGCTCGAGTTGGCCGTGGATCCGGCGGGCTTGTTCGCAAACGGCCCGCAATTCCGTCTCGAATACTTCGCCTTGGCCGCTTTTCATGTCCATTTCGGCGATGACCGCGAGCGATTGGAGCACGTTGCCCAACGCCAATACGGCCCGCTTGTCGCTCACGATGGATCGCAACGAATCGCTGATTTGGGTAAAGCGTGCCTTGCTCACCACCAACTGGCCGGCAAGGTTCATCAATTGATCAAGCCGATCGACGTCTACCCGCAACGTCTCGGTCGGCTTGCTGGCGGTCTCGGCCAGACGGCCGACGTTTCGACGTTCACCGGCGGGCACGGACGATTCGGCCGGCGACGGAACCGGCGCCGCTCCCTGGTCACTCGATTCTTTCCGCGCCGAGGTTTCCTCGGAAGTTCCCGCTTCGTCCTGGACGGCCGCGGCTTCCTCCTTCGTTTGCTCTTCCACGACGCATGGAATGTCTTGAATCGGCCGAGCGAACAAAGCTTCCACGACCGCGCCGATGACGCCTGCCGTCTTCAGGGCGACTCGAATCTGCTGTTCGGATCGTTCGGTGGCCAGCCCGAAGCGGATGCACTCCAGTCGTTCAACCATGTCCAGTTGTTCCAGCGGCGGATCGAAGTAGCAGACGTCGCCGAGGTTGGACAATTTTTCATAAAGAAGTTCTGCTTTCAGACCGACCAGCGCCAAGTTCGGTTGAAACGTGGCCACGCCGGCAAACAACGGAAGACCGGCCGGCGCGGCGGCGATGACCCGCTCGCGGAGCATCGCGGAAACGGGCGTCGGCGGAGTCTCTTCCGCGTTTTTAGCGATAGGCCGCGAGGCCGCTGCGGTTCCCGACTTTGCTTTCGTCGCGGCTGGTCCGGCGTCTTTGATCGCGACGTCGCGCCGCAAGCACGCGCGCAAGCTCGACGAAGGTTCTTGCCGTTCGGCCGAGGCCGTTTTGCCGCGAGCAGCGCCCGCGGTGGAATCGGTCGTTGTCGCCCGTCGGCCGGCTTGAAGGAGCTCCACAGCCAATTGGGGGAAGCGGTCTTCGGGAATATCGCCTTGTTTCAGATTGCCGACGTAGATCCGAAACTCGTCGACGCACTTGAGCATGGCGTCGGTGACGAGCACGGGAAGGTTCTCGCCCGAGTTGACCGGACCCTGAAGCAGATCTTCCATGAGGTGCGCCAGTTTAGCGGCGCGTTTCAGCCCCACGGACGCGGCCGATCCCTTGATCCGATGCGAGATCACCAGAAGGCGTTTGAGGTCGTCGCGCGATCCGCCGCCTTCGAGGGCAAGAAGGCTCTCGGTCAACTGGTCCAGGGCGATTTCCGTTTCGTCGATGAAGATGGGTATGAACCGCGAGGTCATGTCGGCGTCATTCGTCAATTCGTCGAACAGCGCCGCGGTTTCGGCTTCCGTTCGGACCTCGTCGCCCACCGACGGCGCCGCGGCACTCGATTTCGGCCCGGGACGAGTAACAACCACGACGGGTTTCGGGACGTCTTGTGCTTGCATTGCCTCGGGCGTCGGCGCCATTTCGCGCAATGCCCGGGCGACGTGCGTTTCGATCCGGTCCAACGTGCGTTCTGCGTCGGCGCCAAGCCCCGGTTTCGGTTCGACGCCGGACGACGCAAGCAACCGCGCCATCCGTTCCACGAGAGGCTCCCAGCAAACGGCCGGCGCGTCCGGATCCTTCATGGCGTCGATGAGATTGCCCAGGCCGTCAATCGACTCGAACAACAGCCGAACAAAGTCGCCGGTGATGGGCAGTTGTTCCTTTCGGGCGGCGTCGAGCGTTTTTTCGACGTGTTGAATGAGTTGCTCGATCTCCTCGAGGCCCAGCATGTTCGACAAGCCCTTGAAGCTATGGGCGGCGCGGAACAACTCGCCGAGCACGTTGCTTGCGACGTATTGTTCTCGTTGCTCCGCGGGCGAGCGCATCCACTCGTCGAGCCGCAGGAGATTATCGTTCAGCGAGACGAGCAGTTGCTCGGCCTCGCCGAGAAAATCGCTCAGCAGGCTTTTGTAAAATTCATCGTACGCAGAGGCGTCCAAATTGCTCATACTCGGCTCCGACTACTTTCCGTTCCGCCGGAAAAGCCACGGTTCGATACGCTGAAAGTCATCGACAAGGTTGGTGACTCCCTCGGCCGCGCCGGCCACCAACATTCCTCCCGGCCGGACCAACGGCCCGACGTTTTCGAGAACCCTTCGTTTCGACTCTTTGTCGAAATAGATCAGCACGTTTTTCAAAAACACGACGTCGAAAGGACGTTCCTTCAAGCGGTTCATCAGGTTATGCGGGTGGAAGCGGACCATGCGACGCAAGGCGGGCTTGGGCGTCCAACTTTCCGAATCCTCGGATTTTTGGAAGAACTCGCGACATTCCTCGGGCACCAGCCGCATGGCGCGTTGGCCGAAAACAGGCTGTTCCGCTCGGCGAATCTCGCCGACGGCGATGTCCGTGCCGAGGATGTCAATTTCCCACGAAGCGGGGCCCGGCAAACTCGCCGCGATGCAACAAGCGATCGTGTAAACCTCGTCGCCCGTGCTGCACGCGGCCGACCAGACTCGCAATCGGCGTGGCTCGCGGTGGTCGCGCGCGGCCTCGGCGTAAAGCGGCAGAAACTCGTTGCGGAACCAGTCCCACTGATTTTCGTCGCGGAACATATACGTTTCGTGAGTGGTGATCTCCTGAAAAAAATCGTCCCACTCGGCATGGTCGGGGGGAAGGTCCTTCAAGTATCGATAATAGGCCTCGAAGTTGCTGATGCCCGTCTGTCGCAGGCGTCGCCGCAAGCGATTGGAGAGGAGCATCTTTTTCTGCGGCGACACGCGAATGCCGGTTTTTTCATAGATTACTCGGGCATATCGCGTAATTTGAGCCTCGGTCACTTGTTCGAGGGGAGCAAGGGGGGAAACGGATTTGGCGGCATCGCCGTTCGGAAGATCCGCCGGCGTCTCCGAAGGTCCGCCCATCGTTGCGTCTTGATTCATCGAAAGCCACGTCGCCGCGGCGCCGCCGAATTCCCGACGAAACGAATGGCTTTCCGACCGGAGATGGCGAAACGGCCGGGAACTGCCGCTGGTTTGTCCGACGGCTTGCCGTTCCGTGATTGTCAAGGCGGCTGCCCGGGGCGGTCGCTTCGCCAAGGACGGGGTTGTCGCGGAGGCGACTTTGCTCGAAACCATGCGCGGCTTCGGAGGACCGCAATGAGCGGCAAGCGAGCTGAGGCGTTCCATCAAGAGTTCGGTCCGTTTAACGCACTGAAGCGATTTATTGGATTTTTCAAGCCGCGCGATTGCGCCGAGCCGCTCGGCTGATTTTTGACGCGCGGCGAGTCGCTGCAATGCACCGACGCCGCCGGCGCCGCCCGACGCGGGTTTTTTCTCCAGTCTGAGTTTCGAACTCGTTTTCTCGTTCATGACGCTCCGGCCTATTGCCTGTCCCTTGTGCCTTCTTTCCGAATTGCGCCACTCCGTTTAGCCCGACGCCTCGACGGCTTCCAAGCTCATGGCTTCCTCCTTGGTCAGGAGATAATTGACGTCGAGCAAAATCAGCAAACGGTGCTCCAGCCTGACCAGGCCGATGAGGTACTCGCGTCCCAAGCCCGCCACGGTCGGCGGCGGCGGAGCGATCTGGTCCTTGGGAACCCGCAACACTTCGCTTACCGCGTCGACGACGATGCCGATCGTCTTTCCCTGGACGTTGATCACCATGATCCGCGTGTCGACGGTCGGCGTCGCTTCGGAAAGACCAAATCGCAACCGGAGATCCACGATCGGAATGACCATGTTACGGAGATTGATCAGCCCTTTGATGTAATCAGGCGTTTGTGGAACTCGGGTAATGTCGCCCAGCAGAATAATCTCCTGGACTTTGGTGATTTCGATCCCGTATTCTTCCTGACCGAGACGAAAGCTGACGAGTTGCACGGACTGGGCCGTGTCGGTTCGGCGCTCGTCGCGGTCGGGAACCATCGCTCTTGGTTTGATCGTGGACACTGGACTCTCCCACTTTCTCTTTGCCTGCGCCTCATGCGTACCAACGCCGCGCGCGGCGACGACACGACACGGCCGCGCGTCGCCACGGAGCGGATCAAACGGAATCCTTGGCGCGCACCATCGGGTGCCTCCAACTATAGGTTACGCCTACGCGCGGGGATCCGGGAATTTGCGGGGGATCGAATAATGCGAATCACGCGGACAATTCGCACGGTTTGTTCCTGGGCCGGGATCCTCGGCGGAACACTTACCCGAACACTAACCCGAAGCGCAAGCGAGGGTGACCTGGCAATCTTGCCTCGCTTGCGCTTCGGGTTAGTATGGACGCATGAACCACGCGGGTAAAACAACCCCTGCGCGAGCGTCAGATGGGAGGATCGCCACAACCGGCAGATTCGGAATAGAACGTCCGTCGAGTTACGGGCGAGCCGCGTCGATTTGAAGCATCGAGCCGCGAATCTGGAAGGTAAGACCCGCCGGCTCCAGCACGGCCTGAAAGAGCTCGTGGATCGAAACGTCTTCACGTTCGAGGGAAATTCGCTGGTTGGGATCGATGCCCGCCCGGCGCGCGGCGTCCTCGTCGAAAAGCAAACGCAGCTTAAGTTGCGCGGCCAACTGACGCACGACGGCCTTAAGCGGCTGGTCCTTGAATTTGACTCGTTTGACGCGCAACCGGTCCAGAGCCGGGCCCTCCGACGAGCCGCCGGGAGTCCGCGCATTTCGCCTCGCGGACGGTTGTCCAGACTTCGGCGGGATCGCGCGTTCTTCCGGCCCGATTCCGTTTGTATAGGGCGGCGTCGGGGCGACGTTTCGTGGCATGGGCACGAGGCGAATTCGCTCGCCGTGGTCGTCGATTTCGAACGTCAGATCCAGCGACGCAAGCAGCAGCGTCAGCCGATCGACAAGCGTCATGGGGGGCGACTCGAACGCGGGCCAAAGATCGTGGACCACGCGGTCAAGGTTGTCGATCCGCAAGTTGTTTTCCTCCGCCAGATGGGTCAATAATTCGCGCGGCGCGGTCAGGTCGTCCCAGGTCATGGGTTCCTCGCGAAGAAAACGTCGGACGGTCGCCGGCCGATTGCGGACCTCCTGACGACGCAACTCGCCGACGCTTTTCAAGCGTGCCGCAACCGGGGGCTGACCCAGGTAAACGACGCCGTGGAACAGACAAATATCCAACCCTTGGTCCTTGGCGGCCTGGGCCAGCGCGTCTTTCAAGGGAAGCCCGTTGGCCACGAGCGAAATCCGCCGGTCGGGATCCACGCGGCGGTCGAGCCAAACGGCCACGCCCTGGCTCACCCCCAGATCGGTCAATGCGCGGCGCAAGGGAACTTTCGACCAGACAACTCCGACGGGAGCGTTGAGCGATTTGTGGACGGAACGACTCGGGGGACGAACGTCACGAAGATCGTCCTCCGCCAACGCGGTCTCAAACGACGCGACCGATAGGATCGTCATGACGGCAACCCACCCCATGACGTCTGGGACGCAGCCTCGGCGCCGACCCAGTACCGTCGATTGTCGGGCGTTTACGGCGATCATTCCTGTGACCCGATCTTTCTGAAAAAGGACTCGCCTCGATCTTGGTCCATCCCACGTGGATAAACCGACCCCGTGTATTTTCGGTCGCAATCGGCGATTTGGGAAGCCGAAAAAGGGCGTTTTTCGGGGGTGGTTTTTCATTGGACGGCGAAGATCGCCTGATTACAATCAGGGTTGAGGCGGTGATCGTCGCCGCGCGGACCATGCGCGCCGCTTTACCCTCGAAACATCACGCGGAGCGTGATGAGTACGTCGGCGGCTTGCCTTGCCTGGAGTAATGACGGTGAGCGATTCCTCTCGAATTCCATTTTTGTGCGACTGGTACCAAAGGTACCTGAACGACCAGGATTCCGCCGCTTTCGTCCGCGCGGTTTCGAGGCGCTATACCCAGGGCACGCTCCAGCGGCTGGCCGAACATGTGAGTTCCGAGGTCCGCCGGGGGGCCGTTCTTGCGCTCGGGTTTCTCGGCGACTACGAAGCCAATTCGACCGTGGGCCGCGCGCTGCACGACACGGATCGCACCGTGCGCATTCTCGCCGAAAACGGGATCCGAAACATTTGGTTCCGCGCCGGAACGGAAAGGGAACGTCAGCAGTTGACGTTCATCGTGCGGTTGATCTCCGCCCAGCAATACCATGAAGCCCTATCGCGGGCGACCGATTTGATCCACGCGGCCGAGTGGCTTGCCGAGACGTGGAATCAACGCGGGACGGCTTTTTTCCGGATCGGCCGGTACACCGAATCGATCCGCGACTCCCACCAGGCCTTGGAAATCAACCCCTATCACTTCGACGCGGCGATGAGCATGGGCCAGGCCTATTTGCAGCTCGACAACCGGGTTTCCGCGCTGGAGTGTTTTCGACGAGCGCTGCGATTGAACCCGAACCTCGAAGGCGTTCGGGTGCAGGTCGAGCGTCTGACGCGATCGATCGAAGGACGCTGACTCTACCGGGCTGGATTGCTTCGCTGATGGCCCGCCAGCCTTGAGTCCGCCACCGTCTCCGCGGTAATTCTCCGCGCGAACGCCACTTTGTCGCCTCTTTGCGACAGGATGACGCAACTTCCATGGAACACGGCGAATGAGAAAGTGTTCTTTTCCCTGCGCAATCGGTCTTCTTTTAGCGAAAGTGCCGAGTCACTCAGATATTTGACAGCCGTGCTTGTCCCCGAAGACGTGAGCCTCCTCTTTCCGGCACGTCAGTTGCATTCTCCCGTGAAATGACTCTCGTTTCCTAGTGGGAATGTCCTTCCAAACGCCGGCCGCAGCCGAATTCATCGGCTTTCACGCGGCACGGCGGAGGCGGCGAGCGCGGGGCGCTCAACTTTTTGACGGGGCCGTAATAGTCGTACGTGTGATGGAAATCTCGTGATTTTAGCTTCGCCCCTTTGAACCCCATCAAGAAGAAATCCAACCCTGACTCGCGTCCCCTCCCCAGCGGCCCGACACGGTTTCTTGGGATCGGAAACGCGGGATTCACGGAAATTCTCCCGGTCACGGCAGGCTCCGGTGCCGCAATCATCGGCGTCTGATCTCGTTCATCGTTCCCATGAACAATCATCAGATTGGTTTCTAAGCAACTCGTGATGCCTCGCTGCGCTGGGTGTTCCAGCGCGTATTGGAGTTGCATGTTCTGAGGTGCAGGCCAAGCCTGCCAACAAGAGAAGGAGAGTCCAGATGAACGCTCGTAACGTTTCAAACGTCGTGGCAGCAGTTGTTGCGGTCCTAGTGTTCCAGGCAGTGATACGGACGGCCGAGGCCGAGATCCTCGTGCAATATCAGCCGACCTCCGCACAGGGAACGACTAACCAGAATCAGTACCTGGCCAGGGTCACGGTCGGCGCTGCGGATGTTCCGATCGGCGGGTTCGGGGTGTACGGCCAAGCCCCGAGCGAGGCGACACTGAAGTGGGTCATCTTCGACGTGACGCAACTGACATCGCCCGTCTTTCTCAGCACCCCGGTGACGGTCCCCGCCGTTCCCGGCACGCCCTTCACTTCATACGCCCAGTGGTACGACTCGCCGGCGATGGATTTCACGCTGTTGGCCAATCATGCCTACGCGATGGGCGTGATCTCTAACAGATATGGTACGGGCGGCTTTATGTGGGGACAGAATTACTACCCGCTGGGCGGGAATCCAACGGTCACTGACAATGGTCTGACGCTGCCACCCGGCAACTACATCGACAACTCCGGCGTGGTCGGCACGTCGTTCGTCAACACGCCGTCGCTGTATAACATCGGCGCCGATACGCGGTTCCACACCGCCATGCGAATCTCCAGCCCGGTCCCCGAACCGGCCTCGATAAGTCTGCTCGCGATGGGCGGTCTGGCGTGGCTGCTTTTCCGCCGCCGTTGGGCCTGAGAGACGCATCATAGCGGCGGGCGAAGGGCGGCCCTCCCCTCGACATGTTCGAGGGGAGCACGGCCGCCCTTTCGCACGGAGAAGGCGAATAAAGGGGGATAAGTGAAAGCGCCGGTCAAATCCGGCAAGGAGTAGGCCTATGGCTTTCGGCATGTACGAAGCCATTAACATCGCGTTGTTTCACGCACTTGGCGACTTCCCGAAGCCAGAATTCACCCACGAATTCTACCGAGGAGGCCCAAAGTGGAACTACCGTGCCCTCCCCGAATCCGGTTGAAATGGGGAAGTTATTTCGGGCCAATTTCTTACGTGAAGGAAGGCCCCGTTGGGGCCGGGATTCGTAATGCAAACTCTACTCGATCATCGTCCCCGGTTTCCCTTTCCGGTTCCCAGTGCTTTTTCACGGGGCACCGACTAATCACTGTTTGCTCGTGCCGCCCTACGTTTCCGAAATACTTCTTTGAACTTGACCTAGCTGGAGACCTATCATGGCTAGAACAACTCGGATTTTCCTATCGATTGTCGTGGTGATGACTCTCGCCCCCGTGGCCACGGCCGCCACGCGGTATTTACAGGTGGCCGATGGTAGTTGGGGCACGGCCGCTAATTGGGGAGGCAACAAGCCGGGCACGAACGACTATGCGGTGGTCGGCGCAACTTCCGGTGGCGTGACGACCGGATTGGCGAGGGTGACCACTTCCTCGGGCAACTCATGTAAGGCCCTGGAGTTGGGCTATCAGGCCAGCACGTCCGGCACGCTTGTGCTCAGCGGCTCCGGCAAGTTGACAAGCAGTTGGGAGTATATCGGCGACAGCGGCACGGGGCTGTTTCAACAGACCGGCGGCACGCACATCCTCACCAACTCAGATGGCATGTGGTTGGGATACAATGTTGGCGCGGTAGGTACTTATGAACTCAGCGACGGGGCCATCCAGAATGGTGGATCCAGCAACAACAACTACGTGAAGAAATACATCGGCTACTATGGCACGGGTATCTTCACGCAGACCGGTGGAACCCACACCCTCACGGACCAGATGACCTTGGGCGTTGCCAGCGGATCCAGCGGCACTTATACGCTAACGGGAGGTTCGCTGAACACCCAGAAAAACCTGACCGGCGGAGTCTTCGTCGGTGGAGGCGGAAATGGAACGTTCTACTTGGGCAACGCCACAAGTACCGGAACAATGGGTCAGTCGGGAAGCGGATCTAACGGCGGTGCCTTATCGGTTCGGGATGGCTACTTCAGCACTGGCTCGGGAAAGTTCATCGGTTGGGGGGACGTCGGCTACACGGGCTGGTTTCAAAATAGCGGCCAAGTCATCGCCGACGGCTACGGGCAGGATCGCGATCTGAATATGTCCAGCTTCACAAGCTTGACCCAAGACCTCAACAATACGACCACCAACGGCTGGTTCGCCACGAATCACGGCCGGCTGATACTGCCGCAGGTGTCGATCAGTGCCAGGTCAACCCCCAAGTCCTACAACTGGGGAGAGGCGGTGTACGGAACCAGCTATGGCCAAGATACGACCTTGGACATGGTCAACAGCGTTCAGATGGAGTTTGCCTCAGTCACGGCGGCGGGCAGGGTGGACATCGCCCTGCTTGCTTCTGAACGAGAGGACGTGGCGGCCGGGCTGGTTAATCCGGTCGGCATCTGGGACTTCAGCATCTCCAGTGGACTTGCCTTCAGCAATGCGGATCTCACGTTTCGTTACGACGATGCCTCGGCCGCGGCGCTGGGCGTCTCGGAAGCCGACCTGAAGCTCTTCCACTTCGACCAAGGACAATGGCAGGAAGTGACGTCCGTCGTCCTCGACGAGAATACGAATACGCTTCAGGCGTCTGGATTGACTTCGTTCTCGACTTACGCTGTTGCGACCGCCGTCATACCCGAGCCAGGCATGCTCTCGCTGCTAGGAATCGGATTTCTAAGCTTGCTCGTGGGCACGTCGCGACAGCACGGTCGCTGAACGACGCAGCCATTTGCACGATTGCTTGGAGCGTGCCTGACCGCGAGACATGGCGCCAGGGCGGTCATGTCTTTCGCATGGACACGAAAATAGGCTTCCGGATCAACGATAAGTCGGACGCTGCGCCGTCTCGAGCGACGGCAACTGTTCAATGTAGCGCTCGGGCGCCGCGCTGAACGTGGAAAGCGACTCCTCGCTGGAGAACAGGAACACCCGATTGGCGCAAAACACGCCGTACTCGCGCCGGCCGGGAACGACCTGCGACTTCATCACCGCGAGAACGACGTCCGCGCCCGACGCAACCGGGCTGTAGCGGTCGGGATCCTGCAGAAACCGCTGCTGTTGCTCCGGGCCGGAGAACAGATAGGTGCGTCCGCGGTGATTGGCGCCCCAGCGAACGTCGCCCATCTTCCATGCCTTGTTTTCAACCAGCTCGACCGGGCAGAATCCGTCCAAGGCAAACGGACAGGCCGTGGGGTCGTTCGGCGGCGACGACGTGGAAGCCGCTCCGCCGGACGGCCCGCTTTCCAACACCGGCGGCGATTGGGCCAGGGGGGCCTGGGCCGTTTGGTTGGCCCAGACGTTCACCGGCGCGCCGGACGCTATGGATTGCTCGGGCGGTATGGCAGGGCCGGACGGTGATGGGGACATGGTTTGGACGGGCATCCGTGTTTGATCGGGCGGTACGGGTTGGCTCTGTGGTGCGTGGCCGAAGTTCGTCGGCGACCCGACCGTGTAGTTCGTCGTCGGCACGGCGTTGTTGTCGTACGGATTTACCGGGTTTTGAGCCTGGGCAGGCGGACCTTGCATCGGAGGCTGGACCGGCGAGGGGCCGGCCGACATTGGCGGCGGAATCGGATTCCGCGCCGGAATATTGGCCGGGATGTTCGCCGCAACGAGCGTCGGATCGGTCGGTTGCGGGCCGCCGGTCACTGCCGGAGCACGACGCGCGTCCGTGGCGATCTGTTGCAGCCGGGCCACGTATTGGTAGCGGTCCATGATGCCAGGTTGACGTTCCAGCAATCGTCCTTCGGGCGTGACAATGATGTCGGTCGGCAAGGAACTGATGCCGTACTGCTGGGCCAACGCCCGATTGTGGTCCACGTTGAGCCGGACGGGCACGTAATCCGCGCGAATCGCGACTTGGACGTCCGGATTGCTGAACACTTCCTGTTCCATCCGGTTGCAGGCGGTACACCACGGGGCCCAGAAGTGAATGAGCACCAAGCGTCTGGCGGCGGCGGCCTCGGCGGCAGCCTTGGCTAGATCGGATTCCCACACAAGCGACGCCTGGCCCCAGGCATTCGCGGCGGCCAATAGAGTCGCTCCCAGTATGCCGAATACGGCGATTTTTATCCGCATTTTTCAAGACCTTTCCACGAAAGCATGAAAAACGACCCCCTAAACATGGGAATTGGTATGGCGATGGCCATTTTCACCCAACTTCCCAGACTGCCCATGTCACCAGGCCGGTGGAACCGCAACCGGATGGCCCTCGACTATGTCCAGCCGTCCATTGATATCGGTAGCCAATTGGAGCGAAATGGTGTGAAAATTGACCGGTCGTGATGGAAAAGCCGATTTTCCGCACTACGAAAAAGAATCTGGTTCGGTAGGTTTCCGAGAGCCGAACCAGGAGGATGGGTTGACCAACCGGTCATTACCGGAGAGAATTAAAGGTAGGAAGAGTTCGCTATCCGGAAAAGCCGCGACGGGAACGCGGCGCGGGGGTAGAATATATCTCGGATGTTTCCCGAAAGATTCGTCGAGTCTCGGCTTGACATAGTCATGGATAAAGTTAAGATAAGCGTAGTCTGAGTTTCCGCCTCGCAGGTAGGCGCTAGTGGCCCACGATTGAGTATCTTCGGGCCGACCCGTGATGTGACGACCCCGTTGGGGGGTATGGCTGTAGGCTTCGTCACTTCGGGTTCTGCTGTTGTCCGGCCATTCCGGTGCAACGCTCCAGACAGACCGAATATTGGTCCTCGTGAGAGACAAGCAGACTCCGTTTTTTTTGATCGCTAAGGGAAGGGCATTCTCCGTTCGTTCCGGTAGCCGGGTAGCCAACTTGTGCGCCGAACATTTTTCGTCCCTCGGCAAATGTTGGATCTCTTGATACACGCCTCGCTTGAAATGACGGTGTCCAAGACACTGCAAAGAGCGTGAAATCTCGAAAGGGACCGTCGCGGTTAACCGCTGTTTTCATGGAGAACCGGTTTGTTTTTTAGCAGAACTTCTGGCAGCCGACTGTCAGAGGTTGCCTCGGCTTTGTCGCATCACGTGATGTGGCAATCGCTTGCGTGAAGTTTTGCCGCAAGCGTTTTGACACCCGCACGGACGTTGAACCGTCGGGCTGTCCGTGATCTGGGGATGTTTCCCGGGTGGAGAAGGCGAGCAGGGTGTTCGCCTCAGTGCGCCAGTTATCATCAGGTGGAAGCTATGGGTAAAAGGAAGAAGGGCGGTGGCGGTGGTGGTGGTCGGCCTCGTGGTAAAGGAGGCAATCCCGGCGGATATCGGGGACGACCGAGAGGCGGTAAGGATTTTGGACCGAGGAATCAGCAGGATTTCCCGGCCGGCAACAACGGCGACGGCGCGGATCAGGGCGAGCCGGGTCCGGTCGAACCGGGCGGCGGCGTGCTCGAAATGCACCCGAACGGCTATGGATTCCTCCGCGACCCGAGCACAAACTACCTCCGCCAGTTGACCGACCCGTTCGTGCCCGGCAGCATGATCGACAAATATCACCTCCGCGAGGGGGTGCGGCTTAACGGCATGGTTCAGCCGGGCCGCCGCCAGCAAGGGCCCCGTTTGCGGGAGATTACCGACGTCGATGGAATGCCGCCCGAGGAATACGTGAACGTCAAGACGTTCGACGAATTGACGCCGATCAATCCCGAAAGCTGGCTGCGGCTGGAAACGGGTCCCATGCCGCTGACCACGCGGGTCATGGATCTGCTCACGCCGCTGGGCAAAGGCCAGCGTGCGTTGATCGTCGCTCCGCCGCGAACCGGCAAGACGATTCTGCTTCAGCACATCAGTCAGGCCATCGCGACCAACTATCCCGACGTGACGTTGATGGTGCTGTTGATCGACGAGCGGCCGGAGGAAGTCACCGACATGCGCCGCGCCGTGAACGGCGAGGTGATTGCCAGCAGCCTGGACCGCGAGATCGAAAGCCACGTGCGGCTCTCGCAACTGGCCGTCGAGCGGTGCCGCCGGCTGGCCGAGATGGGCAAGGACGTTTTCCTGCTGATGGACTCGATCACGCGGATGGCCCGGGCGTTCAATAAGTGGGTCGGCAACACGGGCCGCACGATGAGCGGCGGCGTGGACGTCAAGGCGATGGACATTCCGAAGAAGCTGTTTGCCACCGCGCGGTTGTTCGAGGAAGGCGGGTCGCTCACGATCGTGGCCACGGCCTTGATCGACACGGGCAGCCGCATGGACGAGTTGATTTTCCAGGAGTTCAAAGGGACGGGCAACATGGAGTTGGTGCTCGACCGCAAGTTGGCCGACCGCCGCGTCTGGCCGGCGATCGACATCAGCCAGTCGGGCACGCGGCGCGAAGAAAAGCTGCTCCCACCCGAGACGCTCCACGCCGTGACCATGCTCCGGCGGACACTTTCGTCGATGCACCCGGTGGACGCGATGGAACAATTGACCACGAAGCTGGCCAAGTTCAACTCGAACCGTGAGTTCATCGAGTTGATCAGCGGGGCGAAGGTGGTCAGTTAGCGCCGTTTCGTATCGCTCGGCACAACCGGCAACGAGCCGAACGTCCCGGAGGGTAAGCGAATGGCTAGCGGCCACACTGGAAATCGCTTTTGCGCCACTTACCTAAGTTAGCTACATTGCTGTAATTGCGACAACTGCCACTACTTGCGATTCGGCATTGTTGGACGATGCCGGTCGCAGGTGGTGGCAGTTTGTCATTGCACATGCGCGCCGGCTGCGCGCTCCTTTTCCGCGGGCTTTCGATGTCGTTGCCACCGGCCTGCGCGCGTGACACCCGAGTGTGGTCGGCAGTCCCGTGTGGCGGCTGCAGTCTGCGTTTGGCCGCTATGACGCGGCAGATTCCAACGCCGGGGCGCATAAACGCCGTCAGGGAACTGGCCACGCTCCCACGGCGGCTAATAGCTGGGCGTTGAAACCTTCTCGATTCTCTGGTTCCTGATTCAATTGCTCGCCGTGCCAGTCCTACTCCGATACCGGCGTCGAGGAGGTTGTGGCTCAGGGGGTCGTAATCAGATTCATCTTGCAGGGCTTGGCCGGAAGCGAATGCCGGTTGCATAGGTCCAAAAACGGCTTCAGCACGGACTCCGTGGCGACGGTCTCCGGCAGCCGCCAAGAACCGCCGCGAAACTTCAAAGGTTGCTCCCCGTAAAGATGTTGGTAGACCAGCTTCATCCGTTCCATGACCGGCGGGAGACTGCCACGTTGAGGTCGCGTGATCTTCGCAATGGAGTAGACGATGTGTCGTGCGCCCAGTTCTCGGCCGAAGTTGACCAACCCCTCCAAGTCGCTCATCGACTGAACGTCGGGCAAGCCGAAATCCGCCATCGTTTTGCCGCCGCCCAGAGGATCGCGAGGAAACAACGGGTCGATCCGCAGAAAGACGGAGAAACCCTCTTTCCGCAGGAACCGCAATGCTTCCATACGGCTCTCGACGCTCGGGGCCGCTGGATCGAGCAGCCGCCGATGTTCGTCATTGAAGAATGCCAACGAACACTCCAGCCGCAAAGGCGGGTGTCCTTGTGCGTCGAACCAGGAACGTCGCGGGTGGTCGGGCGGCAGTTTGTTGAGCCGATGCAACGCCTGAATATACCTGTCGTCCATCAGCACCGCCGGATTCTTGGTCAATAGTGTGATTGTCGTAAAGCGATTTCGATGCTCAGCCAGATTCTCCAGCACGAATAGCGTGTGGCGATGCTCCTGTTCCAATGGCTGAAGCGGATCGGTGCTGTTCGACAGATGCACGGGCGCAGGCGGGACATCGTAAATTTCCAATGCCTCCAAGTCCTTGCACAGATCATGGCGAAAGCGATTCTTGCAGTTGGGCTGGGCCGCACTGTACCCGGTAACGTAGCAGTATTGACAATGGTGCTCGCAGCCCGTGTACACGTTGATGCAATAGCGATGGCCCGAAGGGAACTCTCGCTGATCGGCGAAGGGGCAGTACCACTTGACGACCCGTGGCCTGGTGACTTCCAGCACATCTTTCTTCGACGAGTGCGGCAGGAAATAGAGCGCCACGGCCGCCCGATCGGCCCCGCTCAATTTCTCGAAAACCGGCCGGTACTTCGGGTGAACCCGCTCGGCGAGCGAAAGGCCCTTGTCCTGTTGTTGGTCGGTCTCACAGACCATGCGAACTCCCTGAAGCATTCCTGAATTGCTCCAAGTCCTTCTTAATCAAGTAACGATGGCCGTCCAAAGCGGCTTCAACGTCCATGAGAAAGCGGCGCCAATCAATGGCGGCCTCGCGCTGCCGGTCGTGGTTGAGCTTGCCGATCTTCCAGAAATCGACCTCGCCACGGAGCGACTGAACAACCCTGATTGCCTCGTCCGGGTCAACGACCGGCTCGACGGAAACCCAGGTAAAGATTCCCTGTGCATGGGCTTCCCGGATGGCCTCGATCCGCTCGGCAATCGGCGGCGCGCCAGGCTCCCATTGCTCGCGCAGACTCTCTCTCTGAAAGATGATTGTCGCGCCGTACTTCCATCGGTTGCGGGCGAGAATGTCGAAATCTCGCGTGCTTCGGCGACCGCCTTTGGTGAGCACTTGAACGCGAAGGTCGTATCGTTCCAACAGAAGCAATGCCTCTCGCGTAAGCCGGGCTGCCTCGTCCGAATGATAAGGGTCGCTCATAAAGCTCAGCAGGATTTCTCGCGTGTCCCCCTGCATCCGCCTTGCATCGCGTTCAAGTTCCCGCAGAACATTCTTGCGGGGCTGCGGATCGAGTGCCCAGGCGTCGATCGTTTTCCGCAAGACGGCCGGGCAATAGCAATATCGGCAAGCGTGTGAACACCCGGTGAAAAGGTTCACCGCTAAATCGCTGTATTCGCGTGCTTTCCCGCGAGGCTCATAAATGATCGGCATGGACCACATCTCCGTTTCCCTGGCGGGAAACCATCCCCGTTAGCCTCGAATCACTTTGCGCCATGTCTTGTTTCCCAAGGCAAAGGAAGTAGTGCTTATTGGCACAGTGATAGACGTGAACCTCCTCGTGTCCGAGCAAACGAAGATAGGCACTCCACTTTCGCCACCCACCGCGATAAAACAGCTTGGTGACTCTCTCCACCATCCGCCGTGGGTAGCCCAATTCGTTCAACATAGCAAAGGGCAAACCGCCGTAAGCACATTGAATAAAGGTGCCGACGACGGTTCCCTTGAAATGTCGTCGTGAGATGATGTCCATCTGTTCGTAGGGCACGCCATAGGCATCAAGGTCAATGAGATTGTACTCATCCAAGGGCAAGAGCCGCAAGTATCTGCGATTGTCACCGAGATAGCGAGCACTGCTTTTCCAAGCCTTGTCAATCCCCACAAGGCTGATCCGCTTGCCATATTCCCGCCTCATCAGTCGCCATAATACACCACTGCCTGCGAAGCAGTCGAGAAGGCGGACTGTGCTTTCACCACGACTCAAGATTGCATCCACGGCAAACATCCGAAGTGCCAGTTTCGTGGGAAGATGGTCGTTGTCGGTCTTTTGTTCCATCAGCGGGTCCCCTGCTCCAGAGTACACCAGGACTCGCCTCTCAACCCGGTAACGAGTCTTGCCATTCTCTCGAAGTCTGAAGCCCGACAACTTACCAAGAGGTGCAACTCGGATTGTTCCAATGTCTCCTCTCGTTGCGGAGGCAATTCGCCGTTGGCTTTCTCTATATCAGGTATTCCAAGAACTTCGTCGATCTCAGTGGCACTGAACCCTGGAATCTCGGGACAACCGCCGTCAGACAGTTGCTCGATTTGTTCGGTAAACAGACTTTCGTCCCAATCCGACAGTTCCGACAGTCGGTTGTCGGCGATTTGCAGCCGTCGTCGCTGGGCGTCCGTCAAACCACGCAGAACTACAACTGGAACAATCTCATATTCCAGGGATTTGGCTGCTTCAAGGCGGCCATGACCGATAATCACGACGAAGTGTTCATCAACGACAATGGGCTGTACAAATCCGAACTCGCGGATTGATTTGGCAATCTCGCTTATGCTTCTCCTCTGTCGTCGCCTCGGCCGCTTCCGATCGGGCACAATCTGCTTGATGTCCAACTGGGTCCATTCGGCCTGAATGTCTAAATCGAAGGCGACCATCAGATGACTCACTGACAGAGAGGAAATAGTTTCAATTGGCTGCTCTCGCAGGCCGCAGGCGGCCAACGGCCTGAAATGTGGCAGGAGCCACTCGAAATGTCCGGGTTCTTGCAGGCACAGACGAGGACTTTCATACCGTAACGGCACGTAATGGATTTCAGTCGCTCCATGATCTCAAGACGCGCCGCGGCCGGCAGTGCTCGCACCTGGCTATTGCCCGCATGAATTGCCAGCGGCACACTGCCGACGAACGAGTTCAACAACCGGCCCAGCATCGGCTTGTCTTCCACGTGCCGGCGCAACGAACCGACCACCGCTGGACGGAGAAAGAGAGCGCTGGCGGCAATTGTGCGTACACCGATACTCGCCAATGCCGCGCAAAGCGGCTCCAGACAATTCGAGCCATCGGTCAAGCCGGGCAAAATCGGGTCGAGCCTCGCCTCGACCGGGATACCTGCGATAATCAGTTCGGCTGCCTGCGTGAGTCGCACCTCGGGGGTCGCGGCGAACGGCTCGAATGCGGCGGCAATTCCTGGATCAAGAGTAATCATGCCGATCCGCCCCTGAACGATCGGCGCATGGGCGGCCAACAGGCTGCGGTGCCGTTCGGGAATCCGCCCCTTGGTAACGAAAGCCACGCCAATCTCTGACTCCAAGAGAAACCTGAACACGTCATAAGCCATGTCAAGGACCTCGGAAATCGGCTGAAAGGGATCGCTGGACGGACTGAAGTAGACGGTGGCGGGCTTCTTGCGTTTGCGGCGCAACTCCTCCCGCAACTTCGCAAGCGTATTGGTGTAGAACCTAATCTTGCCTTCGCCGGGATGCGTCAAGTAGCCGCGAGCGTAACAGTAGCGGTATTCGTGGGCGCAACCTGCCGTGAAGTTGACCGTGGGGACGTGTGTCAGGCAGGCCAGACTGGAAGGCGTGAGCACCGCCGATTTTCGTTCGATGGGGATCACTTGAGTCATTGGCGGCCAAGCGGATACAATCAAGAAATGCTTAGGGGTACACACATGACGCTGTTAGCCGATCCCGGCGGGCCGGACGAAGGCAGACTGTCCTCCGGTGCTCATTGACCACGAAGATAAGACGGCTCTCGTCTGTTGGGGTATCGCACAATCTTGCAGTATGTGAACTGACGTATACTATAACAGACCATCTCGGCTCGTTCAAGTGGGAGTTTTGGGCCACTGGGTTTCACGGGACCGAAGGCCATGACCGTTTTCGGAAAAGCGATGGAGAGGCTGCTGGCGGCCACACTCGGCACTGCCACCCCCCCTCGCGTAACGGCCACACTCGGGGCCGATTGTCGTCATCCAGATACACCCACTCACTCTTGCGCGCGAGAGCCCTTGACGGAGAGCCGAGAGCATCACAAACTAATGGAGGATAGGAGTTTATGGAGGGTAAGCGAATGGCTAGCGGCCACACTGGAAATGTGGTGCCCCGAAAGGGGTTGCGAGTTCGAATCTCGTGCCCTCCGCTTGCGTGAATTTGAGAGTATACTGGACCTCGCTTCTTCCCGGAGAAGCGAGGTTTTTATTTTGGCAGGTTGTGGACGGAGGAAAAAATCACGCGGGGACGCGGAGAGAACGAGTTGAATCGGGGAAAGAAGTCATGACTGATTCGTCACCGGGCGATAAGACACGACGCGCTACGTTAGAATTGCTGGCCGAAAGCACCTTGGATGTGTTGGTGGTCGGCGGCGGGATTGTGGGGGCGGGGGTGGCGAGGGACGGGGCGATGCGCGGGTTGAAGGTGGGGCTCGTCGAGCAGTATGACTTCGCCGAGGGAACCAGCAGTCGGTCGAGCCACTTGCTGCACGGGGGGTTGAGGTATCTGGCCCAGGGACATCTTCGCCTCGTGCATGAGGCAAGCCGAGAGAAACGCATTCTGCATCGGATCGCGCCGCATCTGGCCGAGCCGTTGGCGTTCGTTTTTCCGACGCAGCCGGGCTGGCGATGGGCACGTTGGAAGCTCGGCGCCGGCCTGAAGGTCTATGATCTGCTGTGTGGGCGGCGGAACCTTGGGAAGTCAAGCGTGCTGGGCCTCGGTCGGACGCATGAACTGCTGCCGGGGCTTGCGCGACGTAGCGTGACGGGGGCCGTTCGGTATTATGACGGGCTGACCAACGACGCGCGTCTGATGATCGACACGCTACGGTCGGCCGAGAATCATGGGGCGGTCGCGGCCAACTACGTCCGGTTCGTCGATGCCCAGCGGCATGGCAATCTTTGGCACTGCCAAGCGGAGGACCGAGAAGCCGGTCGGTCGCTGGAGATTCGCGCGAAAACGGTGGTCAACGCCACGGGTCCGTGGTCGGACAAGGTGCCGCATAGCCGCACGCGGTTGCGATTGACCAAGGGCGTTCATCTGGTCGTCGATCGCCGGAGGCTGCCGATTCCCGACGCGGTCGTCATGGCCGAGGACGAGCGAATCCTTTTCGCCATTCCCTGGAGCGAACGGGTCATCCTGGGCACGACGGACACGGACTACGCGGGCCGGATCGAAGACGTGCGGTGCGAGCCGAAGGACATGCAGTATGTACTCGACGTGGTGGGACGCTGGTTTCCCGAGGCGGGGATCGCGGCCGACGACGTGATCAGCACGTGGGCCGGATTGCGGCCGTTGGTGGCGGACCGGCACGGCAATCCGTCGGACATTTCGCGGCGGCACGAGATCCGCATGGGCGAGCCGGGCTGGTGGGACGTAACGGGCGGCAAGCTGACCACCTATCGGCTGATGGCCGAGCAGACGCTCGACAAGTTGATCGCCGCGGCCAAGTTTTCCGCCAACCGATGCCGGACGGCCGCCGAGCCGCTGCTTGCGCCGGCCGAAACCGATCGGGTCAGTTCGATCGTCCCGCCGGCGGTGGCCGAGGCGATGGTGCGGCACTATTGCAATCACGAGTGGGCACGGCGGCTGGAAGACGTGATGGTGCGGCGGACCTATTGGCGGCATTACCGGTCGGATCATGAAGAGATCGCGCGACGGGTGACGCCGTGGATGACCGAAGCCCTGGGATGGGACGATGCCAGGGCCGGGCGCGAGTTGCGGGAGTATTTGGAAGGGGTTGCGTGATTGATGAAAGCAGATGGGGCGGGGTGTTGGAACAAACATCGTTATTGGCCGACGGAATGCGGGTTGGCGTTTTGCCGCCCCACCCTACGGTGTTTGACCCGAGGATGGCGTGATAATGCTTTACGCGGACGAAGATCGGCTGTTGCATCGCGCGGTAAACGAGGCTACCGACACAAAGGCGGTTGAATTGGGCGAGGGGGTGCTAAGACGCGCGGCGGATGTTTTGCGGACGTATTTCGGGGGGCACGCGGCGGCGTTGGTGGCCGATCGGAACACGTGGGAAGCGGCCGGGCGACGCGCGGCGGAAGTGTTGCGGGACGGTGGAATCGAGTTGGTTGAACCGGTTATCTTCGATGAGAAGGATTTGCCTGCCGATTATGAGCACGTTGATCGGCTGCGGGCCGCGTTTGCGGGGCATGACGCGACGCCCATCGCGGTCGGGTCGGGCACGATCAACGATCTCGCGAAGCTGGCGGCCCACGAGTGCGGGCGTCGCTACGTGGCGGTGGCCACGGCCGCGTCGATGGATGGCTATACGGCGTTTGGCGCTTCGATCACGCGCGACGGTGTGAAGCAGACGCTCGACTGCCCGGCGCCGGCGGCCGTGATTGCCGACGTGGACGTTTTGAGCCGGGCGCCGGCCGAATTGAACGGCGCCGGTTATGGGGATCTCGCGGCGAAGGTGACGGCCGGGGCCGATTGGATCGTGGCCGACGCGCTGGGAATCGAACCGTTGGTCGAACCGGCCTGGTCGATGGTGCAAGAGCGGCTAGGCGAGTGGATCGCCGAACCGGCAGCGGTGCGTCGCGGCGAGCGCGAGGCGGTTCGCCGACTGACGTTGGGGCTCTTAATGACGGGTTTCGCGATGCAGTCGGCCCGTTCGAGCCGGCCGGCCTCGGGCGCGGAGCATCAGTTGAGCCATCTTTGGGACATGCAGGGCCACACGCACCGGGGACGAACGCCGTTGCACGGCCACAAGGTGGCGATCGGCACGCTAGTCGTCGCGTCGCTTTATGAACATCTGCTCGGGCAACCGCTCGACAGCCTGTCGATCGTGCCGATTTGCCGTGCGTGGCCGAGTTGGGATAAACGGCGACGGTTGATGGAGTGTACTTGGCGTTCTCCGCGCTTGCGGCGGGTTGCGATCGACGAGAGCAAGGCGAAATACGTCAATCGCCAAGGTCTCGCGATTCGCTTGCGACGGTTGCGGGAGTGTTGGCCGGAGTTGCGAGAGCGTCTGCAACGACAACTTATTCCACTGCCGCGTCTCCTCGAAATGCTCAACGAGGCCGGTGTGCCGACCACGCCCGAAGCCATTGGCATTAGCGTGGTCCGCTTGCGGCAGAGCGTCGTCGAGGCCCAGCAAATTCGGCGGCGGTATACGACGCTCGACCTGACCCTGGAAACGGGCTTTTTGAAATCGGGCATCGACGCAATAGGCCGAGCGTTTTGTTGACGCCAGTACTCGATCTGCCGCAATTCGCTGTCTCGCTTTGAGATATTTGATTTTCCAAGTACGATTTCAAATGCCTTGATCCTGCGTGAACGCATTCATCGCGGGCCACTTCCTTCTTGAAGGCCGATGCATCGCACGTATCATTTCACCCAAGATTTAAGCGGAATCCTCGGATAATCGGGGCATTTTCTTCGCGCGTCGTTTCTCGCGCGCGTTCGTGGTCACAAGGTCGCATTCTTTGTCAAGCCGAATCATCGTCGTTCGTCATAACGGAACAACGGTCTTCATCGTTCTTGACAATCGCGACGCGTTGACTTTATACTTGCTCTGTGCTTGCTCATTGGCGCGCCGAGCGATCCTGCACGGGTCGATAGAAGGCCGCCCGAGCGCGATGCGACGGAGTGACCGGCGAGTCCGTGATTGCGGCGTCCTTCGGCGCGAGAGAAGACTCGCTATCGACAAACGGAAAGCAACGTTCGGATTTCACGACGACGAATATCCCTTTCTTCATGATTCGCTTCCCCTGTTCACGGCCCGTGTCGCCCTGAGTGTTCGCACGGTGGTGGTGTTGCGTAGTACGGCATCCTAGAAGCGTATTGTCCGTTTCTTCTTTCCCGGATCGTATGTCGCCTCCGGCGGAGGCGCCGGAGAGCGTATGCGCCTCCGTCGGAAGTCTTGGGAAAGTCGAAATCCTTGTTCCGGCCGATGGTTATTCGTGCTCTGGTTGTGTTTGCTTGGCAAGCATGAAACCTCGACCCTGCATGTTCGGCGGTTCCAATGTTCCGGAATGAGCAAAAGTTCCCGCCTCGAAGCTCATTTGGAAGCAGATTCAGTCCTTGCCTTTGGGCAACGGTCGTTTTCTTTCTCGAAAGGAGTCTCCCATGAAGGGAAGTCATTCGGCCCGCGTTTTTCGTTCGTTTTGCAGGAGTTCCGTTTCACTGGTGATCGTGGCCCTTTTGGCATCCGCCGCGCGGGCCGAAGAATTCGACTGGCGCACCGCCGGCGGTTACAACTGGAACACCTCCGTCAAACAACAGTGGTCCGGAACCTGCTGGGCCTATTCGGAAGCCGGCCAACTGGAGTCGCATTATAAGCTCACTCGCAACGACCCCAACTTCGACATCAATCTTTCCGAACAGCAACTCATTTGGGAGACGAATCCCGACTTGGGCGAAAATGGAGGAGGACCGTGGACAACTGCGTTTCCCTATTTTACTAGCCACGGCGTGGTGACCGAAGAAGAATGCCCGATGATCCAAACATGGGTGGGAGAGTCTCCTTATTGGCCCTTGGCGAGCGGCTGGGAAAATCGCGTGATTCGATCGACCACCTACGACTGCGACATCGGCTTGATCGGCACCGCAGCGCTGAAAACGAGGCTCAAAACACAAGGGATGTTCCTGCTGAATCTGGAATCCTCCACGGACATGTACGAATCCGTCGCGTCCATGGTCAGCGATTATCAGCCGATGACGGGCGGCAATCATGCCGTCGTCGTTGTCGGCTTCGCCGATGATGCCAACGTCGCCGGCGGCGGATATTGGATCATCAAGAATAGCTGGGGCACCGACTACGGCGACAACGGCTACGGTTATGTTCCGTTTGCCAACCGGCCGGCCTATGACTACGACGTTTCCATGGCCACTGGGCCCGTCTACTACACCGGCGCGATGGCCACCGCCACGTGGAACGGCGGGGCGGGAACCTGGACCGAAAGCGGGACCAACTGGAACTCGGGCGCCTACGCCTGGGAAAACCAAGAAACCGCCGCCACGTTCGGCGGCGCGGGCGGGGCGGTCACCATCAGCGGGCAAGCCATCGCGCACAGCGTCACCATCAACGCCGGCTCGACCGGCTACACCTTTAGCGGCGGCGGACTGACGGTCACGGCCGGCGGCATTACCGCGAATGAAAGCGCCACAATCAACGGCCTAGTCACGGTCGGCGCGCCCCAGACCTGGACGGTGGCCAGTGGCAAGACCCTCGCCGTCAACGGCGACCTCCACACGGTGATCAGCGATCTGACGATCAACGGGCCCGGCACCGTCGCGGTTTCCGGCTCGATCGACGGCGGCGGCGTGATCAACACGATCGGCGGCGCGGCGCCCGGCAAGATCACCGTGACGAACGGCGCGTACCTTTGGCTCGACGGAAACGGCAATTATCTGTCGGACATCAACGCGGCCGCCGGCAGCCACGGCATTGCGTTCGATCAGGACACCGGCGAGGTCGGCCACTGTTACGGCGTCCTCAGCGGAAGCGGCTACATCGACAAGTACAACCACGCGGGCACCGTGGTCTTCCACGCCACGAACACCTACACGAAC